>Ga0114944_1000045_pt1 | contig 29902 bp, 19 predicted proteins | sample OV2TP2_FD_89582 | JGI IMG/M metagenome (GOLD analysis project Ga0114944, IMG submission 89582) | Hot spring microbial communities from Beatty, Nevada to study Microbial Dark Matter (Phase II) - OV2 TP2 | ecosystem: Environmental > Aquatic > Thermal springs > Hot (42-90C) | place: USA: Beatty... | reverse complement strand
TTCTGGTGATGCACAAATCTATGATATCTTCTCATTGTTTTTGACGCTACGCATTTCTTCAATAAAAACGGAGAGCACGGTGACGAGCGGGATCGCAAGCAAGACCCCAATGATACCGGCCAGTTTTGCGCCAATCAAAATGGAGAGAATACTCACAACGGGATTGATGCCGACGGCTTTCTGCATAACGCGCGGCACGAGCACATTATTCTCCACCACCTGAATAATCCAAAACATAAACGCCACAATCAGTGGCAACGTGAAACTGCCGGTCTGGGTAAATGCGAGAAAGATGGCAGGCACCGCGGAGAGCACCGGCCCCACATACGGAACCAATTCCAGGATGGCGGCCACCAACGCGATCACGAGCGCGTAATTAACACCAAGCAAGGTGAGACCGATATACACGAGCACGCCAATAAACATGCTCAAAAGCAACTGGCCGCGCAACCATAACCCGAGTTTTCGTTTCATTTTGATAAAGAGCTGGTTCACAAACGGCTGGTATTCATCCGGCACCACAAGTTTTACCCAACGTGCTGTGGCATCTTCTTCAACCACCAAATAGAACGTGAGTACCAAAACCAAAATGAGCGCGAAGATGCCACCAAAAATACCGCTCACCGTTGCCACAATACTCCCGAGTGTTTTGCCAACGGTTTCGCCTGATGGCAATAGATTACGCTGAATATTACTCAAGATGTCAAAATCCGTGCTAAACTGTTCAAGATTGCCGCCGCGACTGGCAATTTCCTCCCATGACGCGCTCAAACTTTTGACCAGGTTCTGACTTTCGTTTACGATAGTAGGGGCAAGCACCACCACTGCCGTGGATATGGCGCCAAGTAACAGCACATAAATGACAAGCACAGCGACGGCACGAGGGATATGCTTGCGCTGGCACCAGGTGGCCCACGGATCAATGAGTGAAGAAAGGATCAGGGCGACAAAAAAGAGAAGGAGAACATCTCTGATAATATAGAGAACCCACAAAAGAAGGCCGGTGACCACCACCTTCACAATCGTCTTGGTGCTCAAGGTAAAAACCGAAGACCGATCCATAGACGTAGTATATATGAAAATAGTCGCATCCAACAAACGAGCCCGCTTTGATTATGACATTCTTGAAACAGTAGAGGCCGGTTTAGCCTTGACCGGCGCGGAAGTGAAATCCATAAAACTCGGGCATGTGAGTTTGCAAGGCGCGTATGCCACCATTAGTCAGAAGGGTCCAGTAATATTGAATATGCATATTCGTCATTACGAACCGGCTGGCAAATTGGTTGGCGATCCGACGCGCACGCGCAGTTTACTTCTGCGCAAGAAAGAAGTGGACTATCTGCGCGGAAAATCTCAAGAACAGGGCTTGACAATTGTTCCGGTATCTGTTTATATAAGAAGGAACCTGGTCAAGGTGGAGCTGGGCCTTGGCCGAGGGAAGAAGAAGTATGACAAACGCGAGACGATCAAAAAGCGCGACCACCGCAAGGAAATGGCGCGCGTTATCAAACGGGGATGATCGGTTTCGATGGTCGTTGAAAATACCACGGCAAGCGGTCAGCGCGCAGATCTGACCTAAAACAATCCACGCAAAACGTAAGTGCAAACTTACTTGCTAAAGTGAAGAGCGCGGTGAAGAATGTCTTCGCGGTGCCGACACTGGCAACTGCTTTCGCATAACATTTGTGGAAGCCATCGCCTCCGCGATACTCGGTAGCGGACAGGCGGTGTCATAACACCGAGCGTAGGTGCGCGAGGCGTCTGCCCTCCCCCACTGAAACTTCAGCCGACTTGCGCATGATTATGTTGTCCGTTTCTACTCATGCGTGAAATCAACAACGGACAAAGCTTGTACAACCGTGCTATTGGAACGCGATCACACGCGAGTTCGATTCTCGCCATCTCCACGACTTCGCCCCGATTCACTATCGGGGCTTCGTAGCGCACGCACGGATTATATTGTATTAAAGGAGGTAATCATGAACGAGCAAGAAGTTCTGCAAGTCCTCGGCAAAGTCGGAGCGGTCATTGCCGACAGCCACATCGTCTACACATCCGGCAAGCACGGCACGGCGTACGTCAACAAGGATGCGGTATATCCGCACACCGCGGAAACGTCCCGCCTCTGCCGCGCAATCGCCGAACGGTTCGCGGACGACAACGTGCAAGTGGTCATCGCGCCGGCAATCGGCGGCGTGATTCTCTCGCAGTGGACGGCGCATCATCTCTCCGAGATGAACGGCCACGAAGTGTTCGGTGTATACGCCGAGAAGTCCGAAGGCGGAGACGCCTTCGTCATCAAGCGTGGCTATGACAAGCTCATCGCTCACAAGAACGTTCTGGTGGTGGAAGACGTTCTCACTACCGGCGGCTCCGCCAAGAAAGTGGTCGAAGCCACGCGAGCCATCGGCGGCAACGTCGTCGGTCTCGGCGTCCTCTGTAACCGCGGAGGAATCACGTCGCAGGATGTGGCCGATGTTCCGAAGATGACAGCACTCGTGAACGTGAAGCTCGACGCGTGGGACGAAGCAACTTGTCCGCTCTGCGAGCAGAATGTTCCGGTCAACACGGATGTCGGCAAAGGACGCAAGTTCCTCGCGCGCAAGCAAGCATGAATTCGAACGGGCCATCACGCATCCTGCGCGCTGGCCCGATTTTTTTATGGTACAAAAAAACCTCCCACAGAAACCGCGAGCGGATTTTTCAACTTCTTCATTATGCTTTCTGTCGCATCTCCGCTTCAAGCGCCCGAAATGCCTTGGGAAACGCGGTGCACACACCGTCAATCTTCCACGCGATAAACTGCTCCCACTGCTGGTAGTATCCGATACTCGCGTTCGGGTGACCGTGATCCTGGTGGAGCTCCGGCGAGATTGCGTAAATCAACTTGCCCGCCACGTGGATTTCTGCCGCGCGTTCGGCTGTGTACTCGGCGCCAGCAGTTTCCCACTCGTCCCACCACACGCCGTCGTAGTCGGCTCCGTGGTTAGCAAGATCTCCCCACAAGTAGATAGACTCTCCAAAACGCTCCTCCCCTACAGAGATGAAAATCTTGATCTTGGGATCCAGCGCGCGCAACTTTGCCGCGCTCTCAAGCGTCAGATCAAACACAATCGCCTTGTCGTACAGATTGTGCTCTGCAAACGCCTTGGCAATGATGCCGAGCTGAACATCGCCCTGTTCCGCCGCCTTCACGTGGATCGCGGCGCACTGCTGGCCCGGCTCAAACTTCGTGATCACCTGCGCCACTACGTCAAGGAATCGCGGAATGCGCGCCGCGGGACGAAACTTCCAGAACACTGCCGCGACATTCAACTCCTGCAATTCTGCAACCGTGTGGTTGTGTACGTCCGTGATAGCGCATGGCCCGGCAACACGCGCCGGATCAAGATCATGAATGCACACCAAGTCACCGTCACGCGTGAGGCGAACATCAAGCTCAATGCCAAATCCAACCGCATATGCGGCCCTGAATGTTTCAAGGGTATTTTCCGGATGTTCAAATTTTAATCCACGATGCGCAAATTTGAGCATACTATGTGTATACGATACCATTCTGATAGAATAAATCAATACTATGACAGCAATTACCAACTACAAAAAAAGCAACGCAATTTTGGCGATAAATTTTCCAGTCTCACGGCGTGCGCAAAAAATAGTGAGCGCCTTGCTTACAACCAACACGGTAGATGCACGCCAAAAATTCGGCGACGCACTTTTAGACGAACTCGCAGACTGTGCGGAAATAGATATCGTGCAATTAAAAATTTCGCCCGCAAAACAATATCACAAAAAACGCGGCGGGCGCACCGTGTTCAAACGATACGGGTATTATCGCCCCGCAGAAAAATATATTTACATCACCAATTTCACGGCCGTGCAGGGCAAACCGCTTGCGCCAAAAACATTCCTCACTACCTTGCTTCACGAGTGGATGCACCACTACGATTATTGCAAACTAAAACTCAACTCCATTCACACAAAAGGATTTTATTTGCGGCTCGCGTCACTTCAGGAGGCGCTACTCTCTTGATTATTCTCACGCCCCGTGCTACACTCTTCTCATGAGAATCTCGCGAAAACGCCGACGTCCAGCGCCGAGTATCGGCAAAAACTATCATGCCAACGAACAAATCCGCGCGGCACAAGTGCGTGTGGTGAGTGACGAGGGCGATCTTGGTATTATGCCAGTTGCCGCGGCATTCCGGCTTGCGCAGGAGCGTGAGTTGGACTTGGTGGAAATCAATCCGAAGGCAGATCCGCCGGTATGCAAACTGGTCAATTTTGGCCACTTTAAATATCAGAAGGAAAAAGAGGATCGCAAACGCAAGGTGCACGCGCACGAGACCGAAGTGAAAGGCATACGCCTTTCCATGCGCATCGGCGATCACGATATGGAGATACGCAAACAACAGGGGCTTAAATTTTTACAACGCGGTGATAAACTCAAAATTGAGCTTATCATGCGCGGCCGCGAGCGCATTCACAAGGATATTGGTGAACAGGTAATCAAAAATTTTATTGCCGCCTTAACGAAGGACTTGCCCATACGGATTGACCAGCCAATCAGCGCCCAAGGACACAAAATGTTTGCCGTGGTGGCTAGAAGTTAGCCCGGACACTCGGCCTTGACAGACCCACAAACCCTCTGGTAAGATACAATCTCTTTTGTATGGGAAAAATTAAAACACACCAGGCAACCGCGAAGCGTTTCAGAATTACCCGAACCGGTAAGATTCTTCAGCGTACCGGCGGGCAAGATCATTTTAACGCGCGCGAACCGGGAAAAGTAACCCGCAACAAACGGCGTGGTCATGAAGCGGCTCTTCCGGAGCGGCTTCGCATCACGCGCGCCATGCCATACGTTTAAACAATATGCCACGCGTAAAACGAGGACAAATTCATCTTAAAAAGCGACGCGCCCTCATGGCGCGAGCCAAAGGGTTCAAGTGGGGTCGCAAAAATCTGTTGAAGCGCGCCAAGGTTGCGGTTATTAAGGCCGGCGCTTCCGCGTACCAAGACCGACGCGTGCGCAAGCGCGATTTTCGGAAACTTTGGCATATACGCGTGAATGCCGCAGCGCGCGCGAACGGCCTCACCTACAGCACGTTGATTGACAAGCTACACAAGGCCGGTATAGGATTGAATCGAAAGGTGTTATCTGAATTGGCGGTGCAAGCGCCGTCAGTGTTTGAAAAGATTGCCAAGATGTAACCAGCCGCACAGCGCAGAGAGAGCTTAGATAGTTGCGGGAGTAGTGCCCCCTCCTTCACTCCACTCGCACTACCTAGGCTCTCCCTGCGCTGTTTTTGTTCACGAACGATCTGGACAAAACAAACAGAAAGTGCTACACTATGGCTGATTGGATCGGTAGCTTAGCCCGGTTTAAAGCGCCTCCCTGTCACGGAGGAGATCGCGGGTTCGAATCCCGTCCGGTCCGCAATAAAAAATACCAAAATTCAATCTGGGTCTCTTTTTATTGTAGAGAGTTGCCCTCTTTTTTTACTCACGCCGCAACAACGCCGGCCGCCGGTGAAGCATGCTCCGGGGGTTCACCAGAAAATGATCCGTCAGCCGACGGTGTCGTGGTATGAGTAAATTGTGCAAGCGGCACTTCAGCGCCCAAGGTGCCCCGCTGCAACATACCGCTTTCAACACCCATACTCTTTAAGAACTGCACACTTGGTTGTGGAATACCGTCCGCAGAAATACGCGTCGTGGCCGGATTGCGTACATCAACTTCTTTTTCTTTGTGCTCGCCGGCGGCAAGCGCAGCCGCCGCCTCGGCTGATGGCGCCGCAACGGTCTTAAAGCCAGGCAACAAATCTACGTTGGCAACAATAGCGCCCAATTCTTTCATTCCAATGGGCTTAGAAATATATTGCGTGTATCCCGCGGCCTCAATGATGAGATAATACGTATTCTGCCCAACCAAGAAAACATAGCGCCCATCTTTGTCCGTCACGCGCGTATCAAGCAGTTTGTTGTATTCTTTATCAAAAATGCGAACGACAACTTTGGCGAGCGGTTTACCGGTTGACTTATCTTTAATAGTTCCAAATTGACCGGCCTTACGTTCATGTTTAGAAAGACGCTTAAAAAAAACAAATACGAAAATGTGTACGCCAAGCAGCGCGCCCATCCACCAGGATGGCGACACCGTAAACGAAAACACCGAGAAACCAAAACCAACACCGGAAGCCGCCTCCTGTACATGCTTCCAATAATTTTTCTTCAAAGTTTTCACCGCGTCTTCTTTCCTGGTATCAGGATCAACCGGAATACACGGCGAAACCGGTGCGGATTCTTCTTTAATCGTAATAGTATCACCGTGATACAGCGGCTTGAATTCACCATCTTCCTCCACCGTGGCCAAATGTTTGCTCACGGTGCCAAAACCCGGCTTTTTAATCTCAATGAGATACTCACCTTGTTTTGCCAAGAAATAATACCGCCCGCCAATGTCAGTCACGCGTGATTGGAGTACCTGATTTTTATCCTTAATCATCAAGCGCACGAGCGCCAAATCAAGAGGCACCTTGGTGAAGCCGTTATACACCACACCCCACGCCTTCTTTTTCTTGCGGCCGAACAACATGGACGGCTGGAGGAACAAGAACCGCAAATACATGAGCATAGAAGGGAGTGTCGTGGCGCCCGTGGTAACGTTTGCAACGGCGACGGCGGCGACCGTTGGCGCCGCGACGGTTTCGTTGACTTTCTCAACCACGGGATTATCCGCCACCACTTTGGCAACCTGATAGGTTTGCACCACACCCTTGGCAACCTCTTTGGCGGTGTTTACTGCCACCACTTGCACCTGCTCGGCAACAACCGTGACTGCTTGCGCCACCTGATCAGTCACTTGCGCCGCAATGACGGTAGCCGGTTGCGCAAAAAATTCAGCAACACCGCCACTTGGTGTGCCAGCTTCAGGTGCCACACCGCTGATTTCCCCGGATTCCGGCGTCACCTTAGTATTTGACGATTGCGTTGATTCTTCCACTGGTTGTGGCGCCTCCTTGACCGGCACTGGCTTCAAAACGACCTCTGGTTGTGGCGCCTCCTTGACCGGCACTGGCTTCAAAACGACCTCGGGCTCTTTCACTTCAACTGTCTCTTTGGTGGTAGTCACCGGTTTAACCTCTTCTTCCTCTTTTGGTGGCTCCGTTTTTTGCGGCGCGTCGCCTTCAAGCGCTACAAAAGAAGTAGTGGTGCTGCCACTTTGATTCCCACCATCGTCTTCAGCGTTCGCCGCAATCGCGTATTCGCCTTGCGCATTAAACGTGCCCGGCGCAAAGGCATACTCCCACGCACCGGCAGGATCTGACGCTGTTTTATGTGTTGTCTTGGTGGCGGCCGCAATACGCACGGTTCGGAGTGGATCAGCTTTCAAACCAATCGGAATAATGATAGGTCCGACATTTTCTTCTTGTTGCAATCCTTTCTGTTCTTTTTCTAACTGCTCAATCTGTTTCTGCACGGCCTCCTCATCTTGCTGCAATTTCTTTTTCTCCAGAAGTACTTGCGCCTCATTTCCTTGTAGCGCTTTCACTTTATTTTGTAACTCTTGCACTTTCTTGGTCAGCGCATCAACTTCCGCCTGTGTTGTTTCCGTTTTCTTTTTGGCCTCTTGCGCTTTTTTCTGAACCGCCTTCTTTTCCTCCACTAAACCGCGTTGCTTCTTGCGCAACGCGCGAAGTTCTGCAACTTTTTTGCGGATTTTGTCCGTCAAATCGGTACGCTGAAGAAGAAGCACAATTTTTACTTCCGGATCCGCGCTCCCTTTTAACGTAGCGCCACTCTGCAACCAATCGCTAATGTCTTCATACGGTGGCGCATTTAAAATCTTTGGCGAACCGGGTGGCGAGGTATCAAGAATAATGGATGCCTTTACGATCGCGCTCTTAGAACCCTTGGTCATGTCATAAAACTGCGCGTACAGCGTCTTTGGCCCCTCCTCTTTTGAGAGCGTCCATTTGGCAGACGGAGCATACGGAGTGAGCGCGCCACCCTTCATACCGACATTATCCGCCACCGCAAAATGCGTAACATTCGCCACGTTAAACCCAAGCGTCACTGCCGCCTTATTCGTCCATTTAGCGCCATCGTTAATATAGAACGATCCCAGCTCTTCTTTATCAAACCTCTTCTTGTCTTTGGGGAGCACCGTAACATCCGGCCCTGCGGTAACCGACGGCGCGCCAGAACCACCGCCGCCATCTCCACCGCCGCCACCCTGACTTTCCGTTGCAATGGTTACCGTGGTGGCATAACTGGTTTCCGTACTATCTCCATTACGCGCCTTCACGCGTATGCTGTAATCCGTACCCGCGTTTAATCCCGTAAATTTATACGTCGTGGCGGTAATCCACCCGGAATTACTGCCGGCCGTTATATTATCCACATAAAATTCGGTGCCTGAAGGATTGGTGGAGGAGCTAAATTGAACCGTCAGCGAGTCAGTAGTACCACTTACTTTTTCCGCTGAACCCGGCACTGCCGCATAGGTATACACGGCCGATGAGGTGGCAGACGCTGTTGATTCTCCACGATCAGCACGATACGCGTGAACATGCACGGCGTATTGTGTGTTTATTGACAAGCCCGTAGTGGTCTGTGATGCCGTTGTGGAGGCAATATCGTCAACATCGGTGCCACTGCCAGTGGTGAAATCAAGACGGAATGAATCTTCATACGCGGAATTATCCGTCCACGACCATGAAATGGAGCTGGTGCTGTTCACGGTTGGCGTGCCGATCGTTGGCGCGTTAGATAACGTAAAGACAGCGCTTGAGGTGGCGGCCGTGGATGTTGCAAACGAGTTGCGCGCAAACACGCGATAGATGTACTTGCTGTCCGCAGACGTGCTGGTATCCGCGTAACTTACCGTACTGGTGGCTGTGGTGGTTACCGTGCTATATGAACCGTCGTTGGCGCTTTGTTGCACCCGAAAACCGGATTCATAGGTGGAATTATCTGTCCACGCAACGGTAATTGAAGAATCAGAAACATAGGTGGTTGTCACGGATGTCGCGGCGGACGGCGTGGTGGCAACCGCGCTTGAGGTGGTGTACGCGGAAGTGCCTGCCGCGTTTTGTGCCGCAACACGGTAGGTGTACTGGTTGTTTGCCGAAGTGCTCGTATCAGGATAACTGGTTATGCCAAGATCCGTGGTGGAAACCGTGCTGTAAGCGCCCTCGTTTGCGCTTCGCTGTATAACAAACCCCGTTTCCGTTGAAGAATTATCCGTCCATGTGACCGTAATAGACGAATCTGAAACATAGGTTGCCGCGACCGCACTGGTGGTTGTTGGCACATCAACAAGGGTAAATGAGGCTGTGGAGGATACCGATGACCATGCGCCTTCTGCGGTACTGCCGCCACTATCATCCCAGAGTTTGATGCGCCAATAATAGGTAACATCGCCGTCATTGAGTGAAAGGGTGGTAGTGGCCGCTGCGCCAAAACTATTAAAGGTAATATTTGAAATACGGTTGCCTTTGGTGGTGGTGGCGATTGCGGTTTGCTGTGAATCCCAATAAATACCGTCGCTAAAGTCGCTGGTGGTTGCAACCTGAATACGCGCGTATATAAGATTCTCGCTCGCATCAGGATCGTTGGCAATTGCGCTAAATATGGGGGCTGTTGTTGAAACATTACTCGGATTCGTGGAACCGGATTGCGCGCTGGTACTACTTGCATACAACGTTGATGGCGGCGTGGGTGCGGTATTTTTCTGGAATTCATACGCACCGATATCCGCAGTATCCACCGGCCGCGTATTGCCCGCATAGTCATTGGTAATAACAAGATAGACCCGAAAAACAGATGTTGAGTCAGGGTTAGTGGCCCAACTTGAGGTCATAGTGATGGTATCCGTACTGGATGCGGTATCCGATACGTCCCGCGTCTGGCCGGAACCCGTGCCGCTTAAAATCTCAACTTTTAACCCATCAAATTGATCGTTATTTGGAATATCGGTTGCGGATACCAGTGTTGTTGCAGATGCCGATGAGACATGCGCATGGAAAATAGTGGTTGAGGCAGCGCCGGAATCACAGTTATCCGTCGAAGCAGAACAGGTTGATGTCGCAGAAAGAGTGTAATCCTCACCATTATGATTGGTATATCCTGGCACCACACTAATGTTGCCATCCGAACCAAGGGGCGAACCGCCACAGCCGCTTTGCAGGTTTGTATAATTATAAAAATTATTGTTAAATGTTTTTTCTTGGCCCGCGCCACAGGTAATTGCGTAATTCCCTCCGCTTCCAGTATTGGAAAGACTGTTGTTGATAGTATTATAACGCCCTGCAGAAGCCGCATTGGTCATGTCAATACCAGCGGGACTCGTATCAATGGTATTATTAAACAAGTTATACGTAATAGCGCCGCCGGAGTTCATGTTGATACCACCGCTGTTTAAATCATACAACACGTTATTAAACACATTCGCGACACCCGTGTTGGTGCTATTGTTGTCGACGATAACACCATAATCGCTGCCGCTAACTCTGTTGCGGTAAATATTTGCTTGGAAATTGGAGGCATCAGCAACACGTATACCCACATTGCTCACTCCATTCCCCATCGTTAGTGTATTGCTATATACGTTAACCACAGCACCGCTATCGGGATAGAGATCAATAGCGTTATTCGTGTTACTACCGGTTACCGTGTTGCTATAGATATCAATGGTGGTTCCGCCACTAATTATTACACCCTCGGAGCCAAAACCGCTCATGGTGTTGCCATTGAACGTGATGGTACTCCCAACGCCGGAGCCGTTATTGTAATCAAAGAATCTATTACCATTGGTAACCGTATTACTGGCAACCGTAATAGTGCTTGTGGTGCCCACGCCATCCCAGTCAAACACAATGTCACTCGTTCCATCCATGGTGATCGTGTTGCCAGAGATTGTTGCGGTGATACCTGACGTGTTACCTGATGAGACAAGAAGAAGCCCGCGTGACGTATTGCCGAATGATGAAACCGTGTTGTCTGTAAAATTCACGGTAACCGGGGCTGTTTGATTGTTGAAGCTCAAAATGCCTGGAGCAGTGCCCGACTGTTCGTTGATGGTCATTTCCTTAATGGTATAGGTGGTGGCTACTCCCGCATTGGTTGTGTTCGTAAATATATAGGAGGCGCTGCTGCTTGCGATAAGCGTAGTGTTTGCGGCGCCGGCGCCGTCAAAAATCTTTGCTTTCCCTGCAAGACTGATTGAGGAGGTAACATAAAAAGTACCGGTGCCAATGGAGATAGTGTCGCCATTTGATGACGCGTTCACCGCGGCAAGAATAGAAACAAAATCACAACTTGATGAACAGACCGTGAACGTTGCCGCTTTTGCCACGCGCACATGTTCTTGGAGTGTTGGCATCATGCCGGACAGCGCAAAAATAAGCGCGGTACCGATAATTAAAAAAGGCCGACCAACGCGTTTCCACGATGGCGGCCGCACATAAAAATATTTTTTAAAAAAAGAAAAATGACCGGTTCCCCGATTTCCCGTTTGTTGCTGCGTTTCCCGCGCAGCACGTCCCCACCAATTTTTCCCCTTTTGTGAACCCCCGAAATACTTCATCGGTATATAAAGTATACCACATTCTGCACGCGTTTTTTGATCAAAACATCAAGCAACACGCTGTGGATAGAAGTGAGGTATGTGGACCTCAAAAAACTCGCGCATCCAACGCCCAGGCGCCTGCTCCCGAGAGCACAATTGCGATGGTAGCGGCTAAAAGCGCCACATCCAGCTCCCATCCGCCATCACCCATGAACTTCTTGTGCCACTTAACGAGCTTATAATAAAGCGCGCCAATCATCACGAGCGCCAAAAGAATGGCGGCAAGTTGTGTTAAGAGTCCCAGAATCAACAGTAAACCTGATGCGGCTTCAACAAACCCGAGCAAAATGATCGCCGCCGCGCTCCAGCCCATCCCCTGCGCCATGGCTTTTGGATTTTTCAATTTTGCCCAACCGTGCGACAAAAATACAAAGCCAACCACCACGCGCAATACTAAAAGGCCAAACGCGCTATACGGTAACAATGTCGGAAACATTTTTATTCACCACCTTTCTCTAATCTCTAAACCATTATTTTAAAATTGTTTTTTCTTCAACCTGGAGGGAAAACCGCGCATCTTCGGGACGGTATTGCGCTGATAAAAACGCAACCGTTGCGCCGGCACGAATACCATACTCGCGCATCCATCCAAGGAGTTGTTTTTGAAATTCAGCCACGGTGCGACCACTCACCACCACCCCGTGCAGGCCCCACCATAAATTCAATTGCTGTGCCTCACGCGCCGTTTTGACGCCAACAACCAGCGGCACCGGCGTTCTAAAGTGGCTCGCGAGCCGCGCAATTGATTCATTGCCGGGTAAAAATCCAATGACGGCCGCCTTGGTCTGCTCCACGAGTAATCGCGCCGTGATACCAACAATGCGATCGCGCGTATGGCGGTGCTTTGCGTGAAGTTCCAGCGGATAGTCGTCAAAGACGGATTTTTCTGTTGATTGAGCGATTTTTGCCATGGTATCAACGGTCAGCACCGGATAGGCGCCGGTCGCGGTTTCACCAGAAGTCATTACCGCATCAGCGTGATCCATCACCGCATGCCCAACGTCAGACAATTCCGCGCGCGTTGGCCGCGGATTTTTTGCCATAGACGCCATCATTTCCGTTGCCACAATAACCGGCCGCCCATAACGCAAGCACATTTCAATAATTTCTTTTTGGCGCACCGGCACCTCCTCCGCTTTGGTTTCAATGGCCAAATCACCGCGCGCAATCATAATGCCGTCAACCTCCTTCACAATATTTTCTAAATCATCGAGCGCCTCTTTTTTTTCAATTTTAGCCAAAATTTTTGGCATCAATCCGCCCTTTTTCGCGCGTTTAATCAGTGATTTCAAATTGCGTATATCATCAGCCGAACGCACAAACGAGAGCGACACCCAATCAACACCCTGACGCAATCCAAATAACACATCGTCCTTGTCTTTCGCGGTAATGGTGTCAATACGAAGCTTTGATGTTGGCACGTTAAAGCCCTTGTGTGACAGCAAGGTACCGCCCACCACCACTTTACAGCGCAACACCTTGCCGTTCACGCGGAGCGCGCGCAATTCCATAAGACCATCATCCAACAAAACCTGCTCGCCAGGACGAATATCCGTATGTATATAAGGATAACTGACGGGAATCACCTTGCCGTCATACGCTTTTCCAAACGCCACATCAACTTCTTGGTTCGCCTTTAATTCAATGCCCTTCTCCGGCAAATCTCCTACGCGCATTTTTGGTCCTGAAAGATCCTGGAGTGTGGCAACCGGCTCGCCAACTTTTGCCGCCGCCGCGCGAACCGTTTTAATCAATTTAGCGTGATCAGCGTGAGTACCATGAGAAAAATTAAGCCGCGCAACATTCATGCCGGCTTGAATCATTTTTTTCAAAATTGCGACGTCGTGCGACGCGGGACCAATGGTGCACACAATTTTGGTTTGTTTGGCGGTAGTTAACATACCACAAAAAATAAGGGTTAAGAATTATAGGTAGTATACCATACATTCATTTTAATTCCCCCAGCGTTACCCGAATGGTCATTTCCTTTCCGTCACGTAGAACGGTGAGCGTCAATTCAGAACCGGATTTAAACTCTGCAATCACGCGAGATAAACCGCGTTTTACGGAGAGCGGTTGACCATTGATCGCGGTGATAATATCACGTTCTTTCAAACCGGCTTTTGCGGCAGGGCTCTCCGCCACAATACCCGGTTCTCCGCGTCGCCCTAGTGCAATATAGGCGCCTTCTTTAACGGGCAGTTTCTCCTGCTCGGCAATCGCCGCGGAGAGCATGAGATACCGTACGCCAAGCCACGGCCGCACAATGCGACCCTGCTCACGGAAACTGGTAAGCAAGGGTTTAACGGCATTCACGGGAATCGCAAAGCCGAGCGACTGCCCCGCTTGACTCACGGCGGTATTGATACCAATCACTTCACCACGCAGATTAACCAGCGGGCCGCCGGAATTACCCGGATTGATTGCCGCATCCGTCTGGATTGCCTCTTCAATCACTTCGCTGGTGAAGCCATCGCCAGCTACCACACGCCGATTAATGCCGGAAATAATGCCTGACGTAACCGTATTTGAAAATTCAGACAACACATTGCCGATCGCAATAACCGTCTGACCGATACGGATACCGTCAGAATCGCCCAACCGAACGGTGGGTAGACCGGTTGCCTCAATTTTGAGCAAGGCAAAATCAAGGATCGGATCTATCGCCTTAACGTCCGCGTCAAATTCACGGCCGTCATTCAAAACCACGCGATACGTTGCCTGTTTATCTTCCACCACGTGCCGATTCGTAACAATCAAACCAGCCTGATCAACAATAAATCCGCTTCCGCCGCCCGCTGGCCGAAGCTCGCCGTCGTCTTGCGGCAACGATGGGAGTGAACCGAAATCAAAGAGGAAAGGGCCGGTGCGATTAAAAAATGACCCGAGCTTTTTGTAAATAATCACACTCACCACGGCCGGTGATACGTTATCCACAACAGAAATGGTGGCGCTCTCCTCCTCAATAACTTCACGCTTTATTTCTGTAGAAAACAACCCATCAGAACCTTCCATCTCAAAGTCCTCCAACACTTCCTCTAAAAGAGGAGTTGCTACCGCTCCTCCAATCACACCGCCAACAAGACCTACCGCGAGGATCATCGCCAGTGTCCATTTGGGCATATCCATATTATTTATTAAGGCGTTTCATCAATCGTTCTATAAAAAGATCCGTAAGAAACGAAGGGTCTTTTGTTGTTCGCGTGAGCACCTCAAGTTCCTTACTAAGCGCCTGATAATCCGTCCAAATTGATTTCAATTTTGGCGGGAGCCACACGAGCAAAAGAATAACCGGCGCCGCAATAATGGCTAATTTAATCCACGATATGAGTTGGATCCAAAAGAGCCGTCGCCGCATTACGCGCACATGTTCCAAAATTTCCTGACTCAACTGGAGATCGTCCTTGGATAATTTTTGCAGGCGCTCATGCCATTCCTCGCTCATACCTCCTTATGTTTTATGACTTTTATGACGGCTCGTGCGATGGTGCTCAAGCGCGCGAAGTTCACGTTGAAACGTCCCCACATCTTCAAACTGCCGATAGACGCTTGCAAACCGTATATAGGCCACGGTATCAAATTTTTTCAAATGGCGCATAATTACCTCGCCAATTTCCTTTGAGGTAATCTCGCGTTTTTTTAACTTTTGAATGTCGTGTTCAATCTGATGAATCAAACTCTTGAATGATACTTCCGTAACCGGCCGTTTTTCAAGCGCATGCTCTATGCCGCGCTTCACCTTTACCACGGAATACGCCTCGCGCCTACCGTCATTTTTCACCACGGTAATATCAAGTAATTCCACTTCTTCCAGTGTTGAAAAACGATATTTGCATTTGGAGCACAAACGACGTCTCCGGATACTGGTGCCATCGGGCGTCACACGTGAATCAACCACACGCGTATCATGCCGACGGCAAACAGGGCATCTCATGAAAAACAGTATACCACACTCCGCGCTACCCGTTCATTTTACGCCGAATAAACGCGGGAATCTCAAGTTCTTCTTCCTCATCTGTTTTTTCAAGACGTGATCGTGTCTCGCCAAGCGGTTTACGCACCACGGGCTCGGGTAATTCATCGCTGTCTAAATCAACTACGGGTATATTTGATGACACCGGAGCAGGGCGTGTTGACTTGAGAGAACGTGAAGCCGTGGTAAACTCGCGCTCTTCCTCACGCACGGGTTCATTACGACGCGGCGCGCCTTCAAATCCTGTCGCAATCACGGTAATTTTAATATCATCTTTCAACGTTGGATCAACAACCGCTCCCCAGATCACCCGCGCATTCTCATCAGCGCTTGAGGTAATCAGTTTGGATGCCTCTTGCATTTCTTGCATTCCCATTGATTCACCGCCTGATATCACCATTAAAATGCCGCGCGCGCCATCAATAGACAACTCTAAAAGCGGCGATGAAATAGCCTGTTTTGCCGCTTCCACAGCGCGATTATCTCCGCTCGCCTGTCCAATGCCCATGAGCGCTGATCCGGAACCTGTCATGATGGCGCGCACATCAGCAAAATCAACGTTCACATTACCGGGTATCGTGATGACTTCTGAAATCCCCTGTACTCCTTGACGCAACACATCATCAACCATGCTAAATGCTTCAAGAAGCGAGGTCTTTTTATCAATAATGTGCAATACGCGATCATTCGGAATGGTAATAATGGTGTCAACATTCGCACGCAATTTTTCATGCGCTTGTTCCGCAATGTCCTTGCGTTCCGCGCCTTCAAACCCAAAGGGTTTCGTGACAACCGCAACCGTGAGCGCACCCGCATCGCGCGCCAGTTGCGCCACCAGTGGCGCGGCGCCGGAACCGGTGCCACCACCCAAACCGCAGGTTATAAAGACCATGTCCTTATCCTTCAGGAGATCACGAATTTCGTTTTGACTTTCTTCAGCCGCGCGGCGGCCTACCTCCGGATCCATGCCGGCGCCCAAACCACGTGTCACACCTTTGCCGATGTTTAACTTAGCGCGCGCCTGCGATTGATGAAGCGCTTGCAAATCCGTGTTGACCGCAATAAAATCCACGCCGCGAATTTTGGCGTCAATCATTCTGTTCACGGCTGAATTACCGCTCCCCCCTATGCCAACCACTGCAATTTTTGCGAAACCTTCTATCTCCGGTTTAACTTCTGGCATATGCTATTGAGTACAAAATGTGTTCAATAAATCTGAAGCAATACGAATGTACCTCTTATCATACGAGGTGCCACGGGGTGCTGTCAAGCGACATCATGGTATAAGTGATTTGAACCAGTCCTTGATTTGTTTTGACGCTTTGTCAACCACACCAAACCGAGAGGCAAACGATCCGGGACGATCGGCATCTTGGTGTCGCGCCAAGTACCCCCACTTGACGAGTCCGATACTCGTTGAAAAACCAAGATCATTGGAGCGATCGGTGACGCTACCAATGCCAATAGGATAGCCAAGCGAAGCCGGTAAACGGAGTATCTCTTTGGCGGAATCAATCAAACCATCAAGCGCCGCGCCACCGCCGGTTAACACAATACCCGCAGGCAATTTTCCACTTTTATTCAAGCCACGTAACACGTCATCAATCCTCTCTAATATTTCCTCCACGCGCGCTTGAATAATGGTGGCAATGTATTTGCGGGATACCATCTCGTCCGTGAGCGCCCCCGCGTCTTTCAAATTAACAACATCTTTCTTGTCAATTGCGCCCGCACACGCGGTGCCATAGCGAATTTTGACCGCCTCCGCAACATCAAAATCGGTGCGAAGACCTAAGGTAATATCTTTGGTGATATTCGCTGATCCAATGGGAAGCACCACGCTTGAGAGTAAATCCCCATCTTCAAAAACACTTACCCCGGTGGTGGAACCGCCGATATTCGCAACCGCAACACCCAATTCTTTTTGCCGCGGTGAAAGCACCGCCTCGCTCGTCGCAAGAATCCCAAGCACCACATCATCAATATCCAAACCGGTACGATACACGGTGCGTGTAATATTTTTAATATGCGCGGTTACCCCTTGAATAATTTGAGTGTCTACCTCAAGCCGCACACCGGACATACCAACAGGATTTTTTAAACCGCGCTGACCATCAACGCTAAACGTCTGCGGAATGACGTGTAAAATTTCATAATTAAGCGGCGTGGCAATGGTACGCGCGGCCTCAATAGCCCGATCCACATCCTCCGGACTAATCTCGCCGTTTGACTTTGCCACCGCCACCACACCTTTGCTTGCCTGCGTTTCCACATGGGTTCCGGAAATCCCCACCCACACGTGCTCAAGTGGCACGCCAACTAATCGTTCCACGCGTTCAAGCGCCGTTGAAATAGAAGAAACCGCATCTTCAATGCTGGTAACGACTCCCTTTTGAACACCCTGTGATGGCGCCTCGGCAGCGGCTAAAATGTGTAGCTCCTCGCCGTCCGGCGTCTGCCCAACCGTGCCAACTGACAACCGCACCGCCGTTGAACCGATGTCAAGTCCCGCCAAAAGTTCGTTGTGGGCTCGTTTTGCCATATAAAGCTACGCTAGTATAGCGTTCACGATTGTTTCTTGCAATCGGAACATCTGATCGGCAGACCGCTGTTTATGATGCGTATATCCTAACAGATGTAGCACGCCGTGTGTCAACACGCGCGCGCATTCCTCTTTAGACGAAACACCGAAACGCCGCGCCTGCCGCTCTACATACGGCACATTAATAATCACATCGCCGATACCGCTCTCGCGTTCTTGATCATGGTGAGCATCGGTCGGGAATGCCAACACATCAGTCGGCCGGTCAACTCCGCGATACAGACGGTTGAGTGTCTGCATACGCCGGTCGCCAACAAAAAGAACCGCAGTGGAGAGTGACCCCCGCTTCACGTTCCGAGGAATATGCCGCTCAATCATCTTGAGTACATTTTGTACCCAAGGGACGGAAGGAGAGCCGCGAACCATTCTGTACACAATGCAGTCCATGAAGATATTAAAACACAAAAACACAAAAAACTGAACGGCGTGCCGTGTCAACCTTAAGGCTTGCTTGAAGTGGGCGCACTCGTTTGCGTTTGCGCAAAACCCGCGACACCGGGATTATAAATCTTGGAACGAATGGCCGGCGGCGCCTCTTCATTCACCAAAAATCCCGCGACAAACATGGCCATCGTGCGTTTGAAATTAATTTCCGTACGAAGACCCGGCATATAACGCATGATATAGAGGGTGTTTTTCCCTTCCAAAAATACCGTCAAGCCGTCGGCTGTCTCAAAACCGCGCACATTAAATTTATTCGTGAACGGATGCAGAGTATACGTTGAACCGCCCGGATATTTATTACGAAGGTGCGATTCTTCAAGCGTGCTGGAAACGTGATCACCATATGGCTCCGCGGTAATCCGAATAAATTCGCCCGTTTCAGATGTGACTATCACCTCGCTACTATCGCTGGAATCAACGGACTGCACTACCCATTGCTTTGGAGAGAGGAACGCGTAACCATAATCCTCATTCTGAAAACCGGTAAGCAGGAAGTTATCCGTAAGACGTTTCGCCGCGCCTTGCGCGGGATCATACAAATGCACCAGCTCCCAACCGTCCGGCCAGCCATCGCGATCCGTGTCAGGGAGTTCAGGATCCGTACCGTACAATGCCTCCTCCGCATCGGTTAACAAATCAGCGTCGCTATCTCGTGTGGAAATGAGACCGCGGTCAGCAAGAAAATTATCACTCAACGGTTCCAGTGGTGTTTCTGCCGGAGCCGTTGTCTCACTTTGAGTACCAGTTGTTTCACCACCAGACGGCACCGCCCCGGGTGACAAGGTAAGGGCGCCGCGAGCAGTGGTATCTGACACGCGCGTTGTTCTATACCAATACCAACCACCACTACCAATAATGAGCAATATCACAACGCCAATAATGATGAAAGTTAATTTCTTGTGCGACGATGACGCCGGAACAATTTTTGCCGCGCCGTGCGGCGCGGGTGGAGCACCGGCAAGAATGGGCGGCGGTGTCACGGCGGGTTTTGGTGGCGCTGGCGGAGGCGCGAGCGAAGGTCGCTCAACCGATTTTTCAACCGGTTTCTCTTTTTTCTCTTCCTTTTTAGGCGCTTCACCCGCAACAGTCGCGGCCTTACTCTCGGCATTTGCCAATGTCAAATCGCCAACCGTTGCTACCTTAGGCATGGTGTGAAAAATCACTTTTGCGAGAATATCTTTCTCATCCTGGCTCACTCCCGGCACAACCCCTCCCGCGTCTTGTTCTTTCTTTTTGCCAAAACCAAACACAGATTACAAGTTAGTGTCGTTAATGTTAAATAACCGCCCCGGCCCAGCCGGATTATATCCATTACCAACCTCGTCTCCATCCTTATAGCCGTCTTTATCCGTATCATCAATTAAGGGATCGGTATTCCACAGTGTTACCTCCTCGTTATCCGTTAAACCATCAAAATCAGAATCCGGATTGTTTTTGTCAGTGCCCAATTCTTTCTCGCGACTATCCATAAGCGCGTCTTTATCCGAATCAACATCAACCGGCGGTACCGGCGCCGGCTCGGTAACCGCGGGCGGCGTCACCACTTCTTTAACATCTTTAGAAGGACGATTCAAAAGATACACCCAGACACCCAAAGCGCCGACGAGCGCCATCAGCACCACCACTAAAATCACCCACTTTATTTTATTGGATTTGGTGGGATGCAAAACAGGACCGGACAGTTGCGCCGGTGGCGCCGAGGCGACCGGCGGTTGCAGAGCCGGTGGTGATGGCGGCGCGCTTGGCGCTTGGAGCCGGCCGCTCTCAAGCGCGGTTGGTTTATCCAAAATAGGATGCCCGGTTACTACCACACCTTCTTCATTCGCAGGGGGTGCCTGTTCACTCCCCGTTCCTTCGGTTGGCGGCGTGCCGCTATTCGGTTGTGATGGTTTATCAAACATAGTAATAACGTATATATTGTATCACACTTATCAATAAACTTAGGGAGCCACTTCAAAAGTAATAACCACACGGCTCCCATATGTTAATTCCATAATATCAGAAGCAAGAATCACCGCATGTGCTTTATCAGTATAAAGCGTACCTTGGTACCCTCCAACCGCTGCCCCCACTGTTGTTTGATGCGCAGTCCACCAGCGTGATTCGGCGCGCAATTTATTGAAACGATCCTGGGTAATCTGCAAACCACCACAATTATTCTTCGACGCACACGAGGCACGAAACCACGCATCAAATGTCTGATTGGTCACCTCATTATGAAAGTTACTAGACCAGTCGTAAAAAAATCTTTTTATTGTTAAGTAAGGTCCATTTAATCGTGATCGTAATCGTTCTTGCCCCAAGAAATAGTGCGCAATATCATTATCGTTTTGCCATCGGATCGGTATCGCAGTAAGTGTTTCAGCGGCCGTAACACGCACTTTGTCGTTAAAGAGCATGTGGAAGCTGAATATTCCTCCCCGTTCGCTTGCAACATTGTTACTGCAATTATCACACCGGTTAGTGGCCGGTTCTGTCGTGCTCACAAACGAAATCTCCATCGTATAGGTACCAACGGGTAATACCGGAAAATTTGCGGAAGGACCGCCGGGCACATAGCTCACTGTGCGTATCACGCTTCGAAGCTGATTATTTCCAACTTTAGTAAGTGTTACTTGAAATATGGATGAATCGACGTTTGCCTGATCCACAACGTCCATATTGATCCGACTACAGGTATCACCAAGCGCGCACACCAAATAATTTTGGTTATCGCATGTCGGTTCGGAGCAAGTGTTATTACATCGCCCATGACCTTCAACGAGCGCATAGGTGGTCTTATCAAAACATTGAAAACCCGCGGCAAACTTTGCGCCATCACACGCCTCTTCCCGACGGTTCACCAGTCCATCACCACAATACGGGCCGGATGCAAAGAGCACATTTTTGCAATTTGCCGAACAGTATGAGCACTGTTCGCCTGCCGCCGCCTGACATGCTTGACCATTCCGCACGCCGCTATCGCAAATTTCTCCACTGTCAAGCGCGCTGTTGCCACAAAACGCAATTGGCTGATTAGCGGGCGGCGGCCCTGCGGCTTGCGGTTCCTTATCACAGCCACCCGTACACCCATCACCAGGGCTGTTGTTGCCATCATCACAGCCCATTTCAATACCATTCACGAGGTTACGCTCCTCCAGATCAAACGTGCCATCACCGCAATACCTGCCAGCCGTCTGACAACTCAAACCACACGAAGCGTCTTTTGATTTCGAGTACCAACGCCTATCCGGCGATGGTGGAAAACCAGGTACCCTCCACATAAAAGTGGGATCGCACAGCTCTTCCGGTTCTTTCAAACTATTTCCACAATAGCCCGTACGCCCCGCGCAGTCGCTCGTGCAATAACCGCCATAACGCCCATTCAAAGCGCCGTCATCGCACACCTCTCTTTCATCTTGGACGCCATTACCACACCTCTCCAGTATAACCGGCGGTGGTTGCATTTCAGATAACAACACGCAGGCTCGTCGCTTAGGATCCACAGGAACCACGCACGCCCCGATATTACCAAGATTACCAAAATTACTACACTGGCTATCTTTGGTGCACCCAATCGTAAGCCGCCTGCTACACCGTTTCACATCAAATGCTCGTTCTACAAACCGAGAGCAATCCTCAGCACAGCGGGCGGTCCGGAAGGCGTTTTGGCTTGCAACTTCCCCTGCGAGCAAAACCATAAAATCAGCACTACACTGCGTTGTGCGATCTTGCCCTCGCTCACATACCTCGCCCGCTTCCACCACGCCATTCCCGCACACGGCAACGCCCGCGCCAAATACCACGCCAGGAGCCGGGCAAGCGCCGAGCTCAAACACTGCCCCATTACCCTCCTCGTTACGCAAACGCCGCATCAGCGACTCATGCGTTTCATTGAAAAATTCAAAATTCATGCGCACCTCGGCCGCATCGCCAAACGCATTCGCGCGATACTGATACACCTGCCAATCCTCGCGACACGCGTGCATTTGTTGCGCCGCCGCATTCCAACACGTTTCCGGATCCTCGCCCTCCGCCGTACATCCAACAAACTTGTTCACCGGATCCTGTGGTAATTGTTTGCCGAGCGTATTGCCGAGCGCGGCCTGCCACGAACCCCATTTACTGGTGGTGTACAACGGAACAAAACTGCCCGATTGATTAGATACCTCTTGCAACAACGGAAAACGACCTATTGGTGTAGCGGTCTTGTGTTCACGAAGCGCGCGCAACATAGTTTGCGCATCTTGCACGCGCGTCAAATCTCGGCGTATTTTATCTCGATCCGCAAGACAGGTTCGGCCTGCAAAATTCCCCGCGCAATCCACATTCGCGCTACACCGCGGACTCTCCGGATCCGGATGCTGGTTGTCCGGAAGCGCGCACCGATTATACTGCGGGATGTTGGCGGTAAACTTCACATTTTTAATCATCTGATCAAAAATGGTGCGCGTGTCTGTTGATGGCTTCTTTCCACCCACGCCGCTCATGGAAAAAATATACACATTCGCGAACAGCGAATTATCGTTGGGATTATAATTCACGGCATTCACATACACGGTGTCCGCAAGCTGTGCGGCTTCAAATCCGTCAATCTCTTTCATCGCGCGCAATTTCCCTTGACCCGGAAATACTTCCTCATACCACTCGGCAAGCGGCAACCACTTCGGATTAGCACGCACCATGACACCAACCAAATCATTATTTTTAAGATTGGTGAAATGGAATCGTTTCATCAGCGACGATTGATTATTTTTTCTATATTGCACAAATGCCTGAAGTGGCGGCAGATCATCGGTGCTTGTTGCAACCGACGCGCCATCCATACAATACCAAGTGCTCCAATTGGTAAATATATTATTTTCACCAGCCGGCACCGCATCTCCAATGCCATCGTCATTACCTGCGATATCCTCATACGGAAAAACGGGCGAACCACCGTCCAGTTGCGGCCACGGACGCTCACAAGAAGCCACCGTTACTTCCGCCGAACCGGTCACCACACGGTCTTTTTGTGATGGGGTATTTAATGTATCAGCCGTAATGGTTGCGGAAACGGTCACGGCCTCCTCACCGGATTTCCCTTGCACCGCGCTCACGATGGCGCCTTCGCCGTTCTCACGCGCCGCAACCTCAACAATGCCATCCGCTTCCGGACCCCATGCAAAATTCCATTCGTATTGCCCGGGTATGGGAGCAAGCTCTTGTCTCGCCTCACCACGACCCGTGTACGCGCGCGCAACAAACCGACGCTGACTCAAATCGCAACGTTTGGTGCCGCCGGTAGCGTCAGCACAAAAACCGCTGGTGCCACAATCCGCATCTTCCGTACACAACGGACCTGTTGCGCGTTGGGTAGTGCCAAATACCCATGCCGTTGGTGAAACGCGCACTTCGTCTAACGTACAAATATCTCTCCCGGTCGCAAAACTCCAATGATAGGACTCACGGAGTGGAATAGTACGCCCATCGCGCACGCCAAGTGGTTTACCAGCCGCATCACGAGTGTCGCCACCCAGCAACGTTACACGATACCGCGTGTTTGGCGCCAAGAGAGAACGTGGAAGAATTTCCACGGTCGTTGAACCATCATCCTTGGGAATAATTTTGTACGTGGCGCGCAAGGTGGAAGCACACCACCGAGATAGGCGCGCTCCGGAAAGCACATTGGCGGCCTGATTGTAATCTGAAATAACCTCATCCATGAACCGAATAACACGCGTATCAATATCCGTGCGATCTCTTTCACTAAAACCGGCATCAAGACCGGCACGTACGGTTCGCATGGTTACGAGCATGCCTTCAACCGTCGCGTTAAACCGCGCGATATCGCCGGCAAGTAATCTGAACGTGGCGCGATAATCCCCATCCGGATTTGCCTGGACAGCCACTTTCAATTGTAGCGCACGATTCGATAAATCAACGGCACCTCTTCTCATGACACGCTCCCACCACACACGCCACGTATCTCTGCTTGCCGCCCCTGCCGGATCCGCCGCAAGCACACGCGCCATAAACCGCCCCATCGCTGTCTGATCCCTATATCCTCCGATGGTGTTAATCTTCTGATAAGCGCTGGTCATACGTGACTCGCTGTCGGTAACCAAATCAACAAGGGAAACATCACCGCGATAGGCCGCGTTCGCCACACCAAATAACCGTCCCACAAAATGACGAACACGAAGCGCCACGCGATGCCACCACGAACCATCAAACACCACCCGAACCGACGGCGCACCGAGCGCCACTTCCTCCTCACCCGCGGGGCAGGCCTCAAACCGCTCAACCGCGAGCACCACATTCGTATCCAACGAGTCCTTTGAAACGCCGGATGCAAACGTTACCTGAATGACCGGATTTTGACACGCGCCCTCACCCGACGGCGCTGGATCGCGCAACACCGGATACGGGTAACAACAACCATTTGCCGCAACACCGTGCGTGGCCGGATTGGGACAGGTGTCAACTGCCGGATTCAAACCGCATTGGAGCGCCAGTTTTCCGGTTCCAGAACCACGCGCATCGTTATAGGTTGCCTCGGCGGTAATCTCTACCTCAATTTTTCCATCCGCTTCTCCCTCGCGGCCCGTGCGCTCAAGCTCCGCTTCGTGTCCCTCCGTGCTTGCGAGTGTCGCAAGAACCGTTGGATCATCGGCGCCGTCGCCATGTTGATCAATCTCACAACGTGGCGCTTCACCGATACCTGCAATCCCGTCACTGCATAGTGATGGCGTCGAGTAGGTAAGTGATGAACCACGAAAGCGACATTTGTTACAGCCGGCGCCATTCACTCTGTCACCATCATCACATTCCTCACCGCGATCCGGCTCAACAATACCATTACCACAGGAAGCGTTTGGACCTCCAGTCAACAAACACGCCTGCGTGCACACACCTTCTTCTGGTGGATCGCACGCCTCACCGGTTTCAAGCACCTTATTTCCGCACACGGCAACTGCCTGCACGCATGCCGGATAGGTTTCGAACGCCTGTCCACCCTGATCGCGACACCATGCCTCACTGACCGACGTTCCCTCTTTCAAACAATTGCTTGAACATCCATCACCGGCTATCGCGTTGCCGTCGTCACAATTTTCGCCGAGCGCGACATCACGATTCCCGCAAGTTGCGCCCGTTGACTTTGATCCCTCGGCCAAACATTTATCGGAACAGCCATCACCGGACACTGCGTTACGATCATCGCATTGTTCACCGTCATTCAACGTCCCATTACCGCAAAGCGGCGCCGCGGAACCACTCAACAAACACCGATCAGTACACCAGGTGTCATTAGGCGGATCGCAATCCTCGCCCGCATCCAAACGCGCATTGCCGCATACAGCCGTTCGCGCTTGCGAACCAATCAACAAACATTGACTGGTGCAACCGGGAGCCGGATGATCAGCCACGTCAAAGGTCTGCAAAGAAACCACCCGAGGATCAGCGCTCGTCCAATTCCAACTCATGTTTTCCGCGGATAAACGCTCTGCTCCGCCGCCCGGGCCGCATCCATTCTCTTTACCTTGCGCCCGCGCGTTAAACCAACGCTGTCCCCCGATGGAACGCACCATCGCCTCACCCGGTTGCACCGCCACGCTCGCAATCTGACATGGTTTATTGTCGTCACGCACACGGAACGTAAATGATTTTAACATCCAACTTTTGCCAAACGCTTCAACCGGCAAATCATATTGGTCGCGCGCGCGCGCAATGGAAACGCCGTACGCGCTTTGCACGCTGGGGAACATCAGCACACGATAAAATTTCCCCGGCTCAAGCGCGCTCCGCACTACCAACTGAGCGCGATGTTTCTCATACGGCGCGATACCAGCGCCGGGATTATCTTCATAATCAATGCTCGCAACGAGGTTCTTCAACTTTCCACTCGTGACATCTTCCAAGATATCCGCGTGACGACACAATTCATCGCGACAACGATACAAACCGATGCCCCAATCGTTCAACGTCTGCGGCATCATCGCGATATTAAATGAAACACCAACTTCGGTGTTCACACACGCCGTCTGACACTGCGGCCAGGTAGCAATGAGTTTTGGTTCGCCGGCGGTAATAGCGAGTGTGCCCGCGCCCGTAACACCACCGGTTGACGCGTTAATCGTTACCGTATTTTCTTCAGTAATTTTAAGCGCCTTGATAAACTGTTCGGGATTATCGCGGCGATCCAGTGACGCAAAAACGCCACCCGATGACTCGCGCCATTCCCATGAACGCCCGGCCGGATCAAGCGCCACACATTTGTTACCAAGCGCGGTCAATCCCGCGTGATAAAGTGGGGCGTCACCGTCGCTCCGTTCTTCCACCACATTATGATCGCCCCCTTGCACCAGCCATCCTAATTCTTGCGCCGTAAATGCGCCGGGAATCACCTCAACCGCACCCACACTGCACGCCTCATTGCCTGTTTTAAACCGGAAACAATACGCCGTCCCTTGCGCGTGATCCGCGCCGCCGCACGCCGCAACCGCCACCGGATCAGCGCGCATCTCACCGCCATCGCTTCCCGCGTCAATATTAGGCAATGACCACAAACCGGCAAGCACGCGCACTTGGTAGGTACTATTCGGCAACAACACCGGCGTGTGTTCACCGGAGAATGAAAATTCAGCAAGACCGGCGCCATTGCGCACTTCCGCGCCTTGATGCACTTCCTCAAATGCCGTACACGGATTGTCGCCGTCAGCACTACAACGCTCAAGAACAAACTTATCTGTTGGATTACCGCGATCCAAATCAATATTCGTCGTCAACGTGCCGCGCACCATCACCGTGGTACAAACCGCGGCGCTTCCCGGATGGGTGACCCATGGCGCGGGGCTGGGTAGCGGATTTTCTTTCGGACAGCTCTGACCGCAGCATTGCACCACGCGCGGAACAATCGGAATCTTGCCGGTGGAAAAAATCCACGCGTATTCGGCGGATTTTGCCGACGCCGCGCAGGATGCCTGACATGATCCTGCCAAAAATCCGGCCTGGCAACATTCCTGGCCAGCAACCGGACACTGATTATTATTCTTTTTACAATCACCAACGGTAAATGGCAGACCGTTACTTATCACATTATCGCCTGCGCGCGCCAAGCGCACCAAACCGGTTGCCGCGGTTGCCGGCACGATGGCCTGCTGTATGTGACCATCACTCCACTGCCCCACACGCGCCACGGCGCCACTCTCAACATTTTCCAAAACCGCATCTGTATCCCAAAAAACCACTTTGCCCGCTTCACGGCCAAAATATTCTCCATACAAATCCGCGATGCCGCCGGCCGCGCGCATGTTGGGATCAATTTTACAAATACCCGGCCGTGGCGACCCTTGCGTCTCCACGCCAAAATCAACGGTGTTACTCTCAATCTGCTGCGCGCCGCGGCGCACATATATCTTAAACGCCGCAACGCCGCCAGCCGCGCCATCAAAATTCATACCCTGTGGCACTTTAATCACCACATTCGTATCGCTCCACAAGGCGCTGGCGTCGCATTGATCAGGAAAATTGGTGTCGCCGATGGCGGTTTGACCGGTAACTTTACTTTCAAAAACGACCACACCTCCCGTGCCGGAAGCGCCAAAGCCGCGCCCGGTCACCGTTATATAGGTTCCCGCAGGCCCCTTTGCGGGATTCACTCCAATCACATTTGGCCGATCCTGATCGCGAACATTCTTCACGGTAAAGAATACCGCGTTACTTTTTTCCGTACCCGCCTGCACACGCACCGGCACACGGCCCGCTTCCAAGTTTGGCACAAAGCCAACTACCTCACCCAGACGCCCTTCTTGGTCTTGGTTCCAACCCTGCACGCGCACCGCTTCTTCGCCAAAAAGAAGCCGCCCGGCATCGCCACCGGCGCCTAAATTTACACCGCGCACGGTCACACGATCATTCGGCAAACCCTGCGGCGGCGCAATTTCGCACAATCCGGGAATGACCTGGTTCGTTGTGGTAAATACCCCATCAAATGTTGCACCGCGGTCATCATCCGTGCGATCACTCTCGCCCGCCGCATTCTTAACACCAATCGGCGCGGCCGCACCAGCCACCAGTCCCTCTGGCACCGCAACCGTGATGCTCTCGTTACTCCACCGAACACCGCACGCGCCAGCCGCCGCCGGAATCGCGCTTGCCGGATCATTCGCATTTTTATAAAACACCACCTGACCCGCTTCAGCGCCAAAATTTTTCCCTTCAACCGTAATAATCGTGCCGGGCGCGCCATTACCGGGTGTCACGGCGGTGATGAGCGGCAATTGCACGCAAAGACCGACCTGCTGTCCGGCAGGAATACGGCACGCGCCGCCCGCGCACTCCGCATCCGCCTTACACGCCGCGCCCGCGCACGCGCCGCACCATTGCCCACCGCAATCCGACCCCTGCTCGTCCTCATTTTGCTTTCCGTCAAAACAATGTTTTGGCCGCGGAATCAAGCGCAGATCGCCCGACGATCCCGTATTATTATCCGTGTCACTTGCCTGCACGCGAATAATAACCGGTTGCATTGGCTTATACGTTTCTGCGCTAACTTCCCACGCAAAGGTGCTCGTAAGTTCCGCCGGATCATTTTCCGCGTTATTGGTGTAAACCACGGCGCCATCCACTTCATACTGCACCAAATCAACGGCAATGTTGTCGCGCGCTCGCGCGGTGATATCAACCGTCTCGCCAAGCGGCACGGATTCGCCGCTCCGATGGCTCGTCACCTGAACCGTCGGCGGCTCCGCGTCAAATTCAGAACCGGCGACAATTATTTGCTTACACGAGAACGAACCGGCAAGCGGGCAATACAACGTCTTTCCGCTTCCTTGTTGTTTAATGTTGGTTGTCAATTCAACGGTGTACGAAACATTTGGTTCAAAACAGGTGAGCACTTGTTCATTCGGCGGCAAACACGGACCTTTCGCCGAGAGTCGCACCTCACTTGCGCTCACTTGCGCCATATCAACCGCAACCGGCGTTTTATCTCGATCATCGGTCTTATATACTTTAACGGTTTCTCCCAAAGTGAATGATGCAGGGTCATACGCCGCCGCGCGTCCGCGATCTTGAAAATTAATTTTCACCGTCACTTGCTGAATGCGCTGTTGCCCTTTGGGACTGATTTTTGCTGAAAAACCTGCGGCACACGGCGGATTGGCGCATCCACGTCCGCCAAATCCTCCGCCCTCGCCGCCCTCGCCGCCTGCTTGGCCCGCACCCGCGCCCCCCGTCGTGCCTTCTACCAAACTATTCAAAATAAAATGCGTGATGGAAAATGCGC
>Ga0114944_1000044_pt1 | contig 29918 bp, 30 predicted proteins | sample OV2TP2_FD_89582 | JGI IMG/M metagenome (GOLD analysis project Ga0114944, IMG submission 89582) | Hot spring microbial communities from Beatty, Nevada to study Microbial Dark Matter (Phase II) - OV2 TP2 | ecosystem: Environmental > Aquatic > Thermal springs > Hot (42-90C) | place: USA: Beatty... | reverse complement strand
TCCCTGATGAGTATTCTCGTGGAGCACATCCTGCGTACTTGGCAAGAGAAGCAGGGGCATGGAATTTATTAATGTCTCCAACTTCACCAATGATTTCAGCGGCGATGACAATCCCGCATCCGCCCGCCGAGCCCAGACAGTTCCGTTCGGATATTTTCAAACAGACACCGCATTGACAACTTTTTATCGGCATGACCCGAGTAGCCGCGAGTGAGCGGCGACCCGAGTGCATCGATAAACCAAGTTAAACAAAAGAGCGATATATATCGCTCTTTTGTTTTGAGTGCGCACTGGCCAAGACGTTGAATTTGGTGCGTCAAACTCTTGAAAAAGACATGCGCGGGCAGAAAAACTGGCACATCAAACTTCTCCAAAGCTTGGAAGAAGATTTAATGTATCTGCAGGAGAACTACAAAATCAGCAAAATATAGTCGTTGTGGATAAAGCGGGCTTGCGCCAGTTTTTAATATGAACCATAATTCATACTATGAAGAGGATTACATTTGATAGGCCGCATCAATTCTTTTTTGAAACCCTCGGAAACCAAACAAGGTGGGATATTGTTCACCTTCTTATTGAAAAGCCATATCGGGCGACAGATATCGCAAGAAAGCTCGGCTATGAGCAAAGTTTAGTGTCGCATCATTTACGGCGGCTTGAGACATGCGGCTTTGTAAAGGTAAAAGCAAATAGCACGGAGAGGGTTTACTATCTCAACAAAGGGACCGTTGCCCCCTTATTAAAGTTGGTCGATAAGCATGTAAATAAATTTTGTAAAAAAGTTTGCTTAAACTGCCAATAACCTAACTCTATGAACGCTAAACCCCCATCAACAAAACAAACTTGCGATTGCTGTGTTGCGGGTAGCTCCAGCAGAAGTTTCAACCCCATTGATATGGTAAAAACCATGGGGAAATCGGCTCGTGAAGTAATGAGTAAAAAATACTCTCGCTATCTATTTGTTCCTCTTGCAGCTGTTCTCTGGTTTGGGTTTGTAACAATTCCGGTATTTGCCATTCCATCCAATACATATGCGCTCCAATTTTCCCTTTATACCGCGACGGATTACATCATTCTTTCGCTCCTCGCCTTGATCGGCGCGCTGTTTTTTCTCACGCATATATATAGCTTCAAGAAGTCACGGGAAAATAGAGACGCCAAAGGTGCATTAAGCGGCGGGGTTGGCGGTGTCGCTGGTTTCTCCGCCTCCATTTTCGGCGCCGCTTCTTGCCCCATGTGCGTCGCCTCGCTGTTTGGTTTCCTCGGATTTGGAACAGTGGGCTTTCTTGTGAACAATCAATGGACGGTTTTTGCCGTTTCGGCGCTTTTAGTTGTTGTATCGCTTTACTTTGTATCAAAGAAAATCGTGCGCCTAAGTTCCCATCGCCATGAATAATAAACTATTAGGAATTTTTGCTTTCATTCTTTTCGCGATTATCGGGAGCGGCCTTCTGTGGTTGGCGATCCAATCGGATAACACGGTGTCCGCCCTTTTGTCATTTGCCGCCGGACTTTCAATGATTTTCCTGCCCTGCACTTTACCGCTCGTCTTTGTCATTGTGCCGCTCGCCATCCGGCAAGGAGCGGATAAAATAACGGGGGAGCAAAACCCGGTCAGGAGTTTGGGGATAGCCGTTGCATTTGCGCTTGGACTCGCAGTCACTTTAGCAATCTACGGCATTGTAACCGCGCTTCTCGGCGAATACCTGGGACTTGACCAATTTACAAGAGTCATGTTTGTGGTTGCCGGAGCCATGGCGCTTATTTTTGCGCTCACCGAGTTGCGTTTGCTCCGCATTCCGCTTCCGGTGTTTACCCACAACATACCCGCGTGGACTCAAGGGTACGGCAAAAGTTTCGCCCTGGGGCTTTTCCTTGGCAATGCGGGCATTGGTTGCCCCAACCCCGCTTTTTATGTACTGCTTACCTACATTGCTTCTACTGGCTCCGTTATTGCCGGCGGCTGGCTGGGGTTAGTGCACGGACTGGGACGCGCCGCGCCTCTTATTTTTCTTGTTCTACTCGCGCTTTTGGGCATGAAAAGCATACAATGGGTAAGCAAGATTTCGGGCAAGATTCATATATGGACAGGCGCGGCGCTTGTTGCTGTCGGCGCGTTTATTTTGACCTATGGCTTGTTCGGCATGCACTGGTGGGAAGACTCGATTTTCCACGCTTCTTGGAATGCGTTGGTGTATAACATAGCCCCCAATCTTGCGGAGTTGCCCGACCATCCGGTGGCGAAGGGAGTGGTGCAGGGACCGCTTTGGCTCGGCTGGTGGTCGCTCGCGATTTTTTCCCTCGTTCCATTGGTTTGGTACAAGTTTAAACACGGAATGAGAACAAGAATATTCGCAGTGCTTGCAGCCATTTTGCTCGCGCTTGGCATATCAGCTTCCGCGGGATGGATAACGGCGGAAGATCCCCACGGCGTTGGCATCGGCCACAAAGACGGTGTTCACGAAGATAACTTTAAAGACATCCCCTTTATGCAAATGCCCGTTATCAACGGCTACTACGAGGGAAAAGAGATTTGGTTTATGCACCCTGAAGTTTCAGATGAGAAAGTGGCAAACATGTTGAGTAGCATGGTGGGGATGACGGCAATGGGCACGAAGACGACAATGGATCATGCAGTTATCCACGCGCCACGCTTGAGCGAGGTGCCGAAAGAAGCCGCAAACAAACTTTATGTTTTTGCGAACGGAATAAAACAGGATGGCGTAAGGCCGTGGGGAGGCGGACCCTTTGGTTACCAAATCGATATATTTGAACATATCCCGAGTCAGGAGAGCTATACGCCCCTGCAAAACGTCCATCTGGTAACGTGGCTGGAGGGAACGCAACCGCGAATCTTAAAGTCGGTAAATGAAATACTTGCCGCAGAGAAAAATGGCGAGATAGTTATAGAACAGACCGATATCATCGTTAATGCGCCGATTATTCACTGGCCGGATGAGATTCAAAAGACACCGACCGAAATGATGAATCAGTGAGTATGAAATATATTGTTAAATTAGCTATCATCGCTCTTTTGTTGCATGTAATCTGGGAAAACGCCCAAGCGCCACTTTATGCCGGTTATCAATCATTCCTGCAACATCTCCCCATATGCTCCATCGGTGCGCTTGGAGATGTGGCGATAACTCTCCTGGTCTTCGCATTTTTTTGGTTGCTCAAGAAAGGTACGCCGAACACGACAACGGATTTTCTCGTGCTTGCAATTGTTGGGTTTCTCGTGGCAGTCGCAATTGAACAGCATGCTTTGTTAGCCGGTAAATGGAGTTACGCCCCATCAATGCCGACAATTTTGGGCATCGGATTAAGTCCGATACTTCAAATGACGGTATTGCTTCCATTGTCATTCTATTTAACTAAAAAAATATATGCAAAAATTTGACCTCATTATAATCGGCGGTGGAGCAGGAGCATTTGCGACCGCCATACGCGCTAACGAACTAAGGACTCATCCACTAATTACTTGACATCCACACTCTCTCTTCGGTCTGATCGTGTAGTTCCAATCTCCGTGAAATTCATTGCGGGCGATATTCAATTGCCGCATCTCTTCATCTGATACTTTCACACCAATGGGATATATGTTCTTGTCAATGATAGCCATGACCGTTAGCCCCTGGGTACATCACTATTGGGAGTATATCAAGTAATTAGTGGATGAGTCCATAGAGAACGGCTTGCATGTAAAGCGAGCGTATCAAAGGGTTTTATCCATGAAATACACGTTCCCCCATGCGGTGATGCTATTTCCCGTTCTTTCGCTTAATTACTTCATCAATAATGCCATATTTTTTTGCTTCTTCCGTATCCATATGGTAGTTGCGATCCGTGTCCCGTTCCACTTGCGGCAGCGGTCTTCCGGTATGTTTTGAGAGAATTTGGCTTAGTTTGGTCTTTAACCGCATGACATGCCGCGCGGAGATTTCAATATCTATTGCCTGCCCTTCAATGCCGCCGGCCATTACCTGGTGTATCATTATCTCCGCGTTGGGGAGCGCGTATCGTTTGCCTTTGGTGCCGGCCGCTAAGAGCAGCGCGCCGCCGGAAGCCGCGAGTCCCACGCAGATAGTGGAAACGGGGGATTTGATGTATTGCATGGTGTCGTAAATGGCAAGCGCGGAAGATACGGATCCTCCCGGCGAGTTAATATAGAGCTGAATGTCCTTTTTCGGATCCTGCGATTCTAAAAACAACAGCTGGGCGATGACCGTGTTGGCAAGCGGATCGCTGATAACGCCGGAGAGAAATACAATGCGCTCCTTCAAAAGCCGCGAGTAAATGTCGTACGCGCGTTCCCCGAATGTTGATTTTTCTATGACTGTTGGGATTAACATTTATTTTCCAAAAACTCAAGCACCTTTTGGTTTTTTTATCACCCCGTAAGCATACTCCTTCTCCCGTTCCGGGTCAATATCTTTTTTCTTCGTAGTTTTCAAGCGTGTCCGTGTATGGTATATTCCCCACATGGGCAATGAAGGAAAACAAGAAACCGCACCGATGCAGGAGGCGCCGCATGCTGCCGATGAAACACAGCGTATTACTAAAGAGACAGTGGGCCAAAACCAAGAGACACGCGATCAGGCGGTGGATCTAGCTTTACGAGAACAGCTGACGCATCAATCGCTCGATTCGTTGGTGAAGAATCTTGATCTTTTACGCGCGACACCCGAACGGGCAGGCGCCATAGTAAAGGCAATCAAAGAAAAAGTTTATCCTGAGTTGACAGAAGGGTCCGAACTTAGACAGGGGCTTGAACAGCGGGATCGCTTTACAAAGTTGAATGAGCGCATGAATGAGTTGGAATATATTGCGGCAGGGAACGATGTTGATGAATACAACAGGCGTGTCGAGTTGCGTGTACAAGCTGACTTACAGCGAAAACAGGAAGCAGATGAGAAATTAAAAAATGTTCACACGGACGTAGCAAGGTTGATGCGCGCGCGGTCCCTAGAAAAAATTGCGGAAGAATCAAGAGAATCAAGAGAAGCAGAGAGGCGTATAAAAGTGGAACATATCCGGCAACCATTGAGTTTCTTGCAAAAAATAAAAAACTGGTTTGGGAAATAGCATACATAAGCGTGGTAGTAGATTACACGGGGTTCCGCCAAATGTGCCGTATTTGTCCCGTATAAAGTGGAGGGTTGGCAGAATGGCAATGCACTGGTTTCGAAAACCAGCGGGCGCAAGCCCTTAGAGGTTCGAGTCCTCTACCCTCCGCATAGACAAAGCAATACGTTTTACACACTAGTACTTCCTTAAAATAAATTTGTCGGAAGTACTCGCAGAAATTCGCAGACTTTACGCAGAAAAACGCAGAAAAACAACGACAAAATTAATTTAATGGGGTACTAGTACTTATCCACAGGTACTATTTTCTCATTTTGGTGTTATTATCATGATATATGGGTGTGAATATGGACAAAAATTATGAAGTTGAAAGTGGAAAGGCGCATACTTTAGGTTTGCTGGATTTTATTGCGGTTTTGCTGGTGGGCGTTGCGATTGTGTTGGGTTATATTATTTGGCAACGCATGGATAAAAATGGACAGGATTTTAGTTTTGTGCCGCTTGCGGGGGAATCTTACGACGATGGCTCCTACACGCTGTCGTTTGCTCCGTTCGCAATTGAACTTAGCGAAAAAAAGAAGGATGCTCTGGTAAAGGTATCCGTGATTCCCGAAGGATCATTTTCAGAGCCAGTTTCCTTTAGGGTAGTGGAGATACAAGACAGCGAGGGGAACGTCCTTGTCCTTACCGATGTCATTTTTGCCCAGTTTGTACAGAAGACGCTGAAATCAAGCGAATTTGCGGGAGGCGCTCACCTTGTGGTGTCGCTTGTGGGAAAAGCGGAGAAGGGGTCGTATGTCCTTATAGGACAAGCCATAAGCGGCGGCGTAGAAAAGTCCTTTATTGTTCCCATTACGGTGCAATAGAATTATGAATACATTTATGATGAAGAAATACGTTTATATAGGCATGCTCCTCATCATGGGTGTTCCATTTCTTATTGTTGGGAATACGGCGTGGGCGGAGATTTGTTCGTCAACATCTCTGTGCGGGTATAATTCTTGCAGTCCGGGCGTGTGCGATAGTGGCCCCTGTAGTGGTTGTTTCCCGGTCCCTACGATAAGTTGTGGTTTTAGTCCTTCCTCCGTAAGTCCGGGCGGCAGTGCTACATTTTCAGGAAGCAGTTCTGGTGTTACAAACGAAACAGGACTTTTCGGAGTTTATTCTTGCAGTAATGGAGCATACGGTTCTATTCCGGGTGGTCTCCCGTTTTCTATAAAATTCAGCAATATTGAAGAAGACTTATCATGTGGGGCCGCGGTTCAATCATTCCATTACGACGCGGCAGAGTGTGAGGCATCCGTATCCGTGGGCGGCGGCGGCGGCGGACCCCCCCCACCAGGTTGTACCCCTACGGGATGCACATATACTGCTCCTAACGGACAAGTATGCAATGGGACGATGTGCATAGAGGGAGGGTCTTGTGCCGACGATCCAACGGACAATTGCCCTCTGCCTCCACCCTCATCTTTTACCATCTCATCTTCGTCATCTTGTCAAGGAGGGGTCGCCAAGAATAAAATAGAGTGGACGCCTTCATTGCACGCGTTGAGCTATGACATTTATTATTGTTCCTCTGGGTCTTTTTGTACCCCCAGCATACTTGCGGGCAGTGTTGGGGGGATACAGCGCGCATTTGTTCATGCAGGCGTTTCCGAAGGGGTCAGGTATCGTTATCGTGTGTATGCGATAGGGCAGTTCGAATCCACCCAATCTACAAATATCACTTCGATTATAACCGCTACCTGTCTCGTTCCGCCCTCCTGCGGCAATGGCATAGTAGAATCCGGCGAGGCGTGCGATAATGGCGGCGCAAACGGTTCGTGCCCTGCGGCATGTAGTACGAGCTGTGTCGTTAATGTGTGTGGGGGTCCTCCTCCGCTCTGCGGCAATGGCATAGTAGAATCCGGCGAGGCGTGCGATAATGGCGGCGCAAACGGTTCGTGCCCTGCGGCATGTAGTACGAGCTGTGTCGTTAATATATGCGCAGGTCCTGTCTGCGGCAATGGCGTGGTGGAAGCCGGCGAGGCGTGCGATAATGGCGGCGCAAACGGCGTGTGTCCGTCGTCATGCAGCGCGAGCTGCGCCATTAACGCATGTGGAGTTCCCCCCGATGTTACTATCTCTGGCCGTGTATTTAACACGGTAAGCAACGCAGGTTTTGGTGGCGCTACTATCACCACATGTACTTCTCCTCCCACGGTTTCCACGGATGCAAGCGGCAACTTCTCTTTCACCGTACCACCAGCAGGTTCGTTTTGTGTTCGTGTATCTCCTGAAACAAGAGGCGGCTTTAATGGTCCTGATCTTAATAATAACGCGGGTCTTGAATGGGCAAACACATATGAATGGCAAGTTGCAGGAAAGCACTGCGCTACGGAAGGAGGATGCACCGGTAATGAGAATATATGGGACCGCGCGTTAAATTCCGGCTATGATTTTCGGTATGCGCCGATTGCAGCTCCTCCCATTAATGGTCAATGCGGTTCTTCCGTGAATACCTGCAACGCTGGTACGTTGGTGGATACGGTTGATACTATGACTGAATTCAAGTGGGAGTGTCAAGGTATTAACGGAGGAGCAACTGATTTTTGCAGTTCGCCGACGAGTCTTCAGCCACCGGAGGGCGTTGCAGGACCCAATCATGTTATCCCTCTCAATAGTATTCATAATCACACCGGAGGTGCTGCGCGTGACGTTAACGGTGATGCAATAAATTATACGTGGTCTCTTACCTGCAATTTGGTTGATGGTTTGGCGCCTTGCCCTTCCTTATTTAATACTTCAGGGACGCTTCCGGCCGGAAGCTTCTCCCTGACGCCTGTTTCAACCCCACAGTTTACACCTCTCGTGCGTGGTTTCTATAGGCTGCGATTGGATTTAGTAGATACGGGTAGCCCACCCTTGTCAAACGTAGGAGTAATTTCTACCGATGATCGCGCTATAGGTCCGGGACCAACGCTTTCTGCCGCTATGTTGTGTCCGGATGAAACTAAGTTACAGCTGTCATGGACTACTATTGGGGCGCCTTTCTATGATGTATACAAATGTACCGGCGCCAGTTGCCCCGCATTCGGGTGGGATAGTGTAAGTATATGGGAAACAGTAACTGCGCTTTCCACTACGGATTTTACTCTTACACCAGGAGAGACGTATAAATATAGAGTGCGTGGAAGGTGGTCATTGTCATGGGGCAGTTTGGAAAGTGAATTTTCGAATGAGGTTACGGTTTTTGCAAGCTGCGTTTCGCCGTCGGCAGATATAAAAGCAAATGGCAGCGATGGCCCGATTACAATTCCGTTTAACACCGCAGCGATGCTTTCATGGACATCTGTTAATACTACCAGCTGCTCTGTTTCCCCCGGCGGTTTTACAGGCGTGACGGGTTCGTCATCCACTGGTAATCTTATTTCTTCACAGACGTATGTTCTATCCTGCATAGGTCCGGTGGGACCCGTGTCTGATAGTGTTGTTGTGAATGTAGGTCTGCCCCCCGACTTCACCCTCTCTTGTACCGATCCTGATACCGCGGTTTCTGGTTGCAGTGTGATAGTGGAATTCTCTCCCGCGCTCACATCGCGTTCCAGTAAGGCGACAATTGCCATAACGCCAATCAATGGGCTTTCAAGTCCTGTAACGTTTGATATAACCGCAATTCAGGAACTTTCTCCCGGTTCCGGAATCGCGCCGCCTTTGACATTTAGTCAGCTTATCCCGGGTTTTACTACTATCTTTAATGATACCGAAATGCCATCTATTTCTGTTCTCACACCTTATCCTGACACTCTTTTTTCTGTAAAAGTTGGCAAACAAGCATCGGATCCGGACAACGATAAGGTATATCAAATGACACTGCGGGGTCAGAGTGGCTCAATTATTCGGACAATCCCTATAACACTTACACTCAAAGCAAGCGGTCCAGGATTTGAGGAGAAGTAATGGTTTTCTTTCAATGGAAAATTCGTGCGAGAGGATTTACTCTCCTTGAGATACTGATTGTCATTTCCATTCTGACAATAATTACTTCAATATTTCTCTTAGACTATCGCCGGCACAATCAGCAAATTGCGTTGGAACGCGGATCACAGCTTGTAGCGTTGTTATTGCGGGATGCGGAGACGCGCGCCTTGTCAATTCAAGAAGCAGACGGCAGTTTTGACAATAGCTTTGGCGTTCATTTTGTGGATAATAGCGATCAGTACATTCTCTTTGTTGACACAGGTGGGACACCATCGTTTTATGATCCTGGCGAGGAGCTTGCTATACGGCAACTGGATACTAATGCGCGTATATCCCAATTGTGCGCGTATAGGAAAGATAATGCAATTCCACCGAAGCCTCCAACGTGCGGATTAACCACCTTAAGCATTACGTTTGAGCGTCCTTCGCCCGTAGTGCGCGTGGTGGGATCATCCGGTGGCGCGCCGGGAGATTTGGGGGTGGGGGATTATGAAATTGAACTGCATATTCAGGGACAACCGAGCGGTCCGCGCAGGTGCGTAGTAGTATGGACAACAGGGGCTATATCAATAGAAGCCAATGCATGTTAATATCACGCTATGAAATTCTTCATTATGAACGCGCGCCAATCTTAGCGCGTTTTCGGGGTGTGATGTCTATGTCTGCTGCGCGGAGGGGGGGATTTACCCTTCTGGAGACTCTAGTGGCTGTGGTTCTATTTGGCCTTGTACTTACCGGTGTCATGTCTTTACTGACACAGAGTTTAAAACTTACCTCGCTGTTTAAACATAGTCTTACCGCGGCGCTGCTTGCGCAAGAGGGTATTGAGTTTGTGAGAAATCAAAGGGATACCAACGTGTTGCAGGGAGATCCTTGGTTGCAGGGAATTATAAACCCCGCGGGCGGGCCTCCTTGCGGTGGATTTATAGGAGCAAACCCGCGGCAATGCCGTGCTGAACTCAATTCCACGAATGGTACAGTGGATTTTAGTAATTGTGGCGGCACGCCCTGCCCGTTTTTACGTTTTAGCGAGACAACAAAGGTTTATAATTATGATGCTGCGTCCACGCAATCTATCTTCAGGCGTTCGATTCATGTTGACGATCTAACTTCGGGCAGCACCGAAGAAGCGCGGATCACGGTTATCGTGGAATGGGCAACAAAGTTTGGCACGCGCAAAGTTACACTCTCGGATGTGCTTGCAGAATGGCAGGATTTTTAACGTAATCCGATGAATATCAATAAAAAATATACTTCTCTCAAGTCGGGTTTTACTCTCATTGAAATAGTGGTTGCCATTGGTATTTTATCAATTGTTTTGATGATGGGTGTTGGCTTGCTGGTCGTGTTGTTATCGCATCAACGGCGTACTATAAATATCCAAAATGTGCATGATAACGCGCGGTTTGCCATAGAAGCCATGTCGCGCGAAATACGCACGGGGGATAGTTATTGTGCAGCGGCAAATTGCATCCGTCCGGACGCCGTTACGGTAACCACCGATTGTTCATGGAGCGGCGGCGGTTGCGGCACGTTTACGTTTCGTCAGGCGTCAACGAATGAAATTGTGGTATATCGGCTAAGTCCCGTCGGTCCGGTGGTGGAGGTTTCCCGTAACGGTGGAATATTTCTTCCGTTAACGGATCCGCAACGCGCTGTTACGCGCCTGCGGTTTTACGCAACGGGCATTACGAATCCCAGTGAACAGGCAAAAGTTACCATTATAATGGAGGTTGAGGCTGGAAGCGCGGCGAAGCCGGACGAACGGGCGACAACGCAATTGCAGACAACTATCTCAAAACGCAAACTTATTTTGTAATTGCCTTATGCGTATATCGCAAAATAATTATTCCTCTCCGCAAATTCTCCAAAATGGGTTTACGATCTATTTCGCGCTTCTTGTTATAAGCATAGGTCTGGCGATTTCTATTGGCATTGCTGACATATTTATATTGGAAACCCAGATTGTGCGCACTTTTCTTCCTTCTGTAAAATCGTTTTTTGCGGCGGACGCTGGAACCGAGTGTGGATTATTTTGGGATCTTGATCAAAATGTGTTTGATCCAATTTTTCCTCCTGCTGTTGTGCGGTGTAACGCGGGAAATCGGCTTGTTCAGTTTTCAACCTCCGGGGGAGCGGACCCTATTGATTATTTTAAATTTCAGTACAATCTCGCCGCGGACTCTTGCGCGATTGTGGAGGTGGCAAAAGGGAAAGACCCTTTGTTTGTAAAAACATGCACGCGTATAACATCGCGTGGCGTGGATCGATCGTGCGGGGTGTCTTTTACGGGCGCGGTTGAACGGGCGATTGTGGTGCGGGATCCCGAGTCTTGCCGGTTGCACGATGAGTAACGTACCGTGCCCTGCTTGCCTTAAGATTACATGCCTGAAACTATTGACCTTTCACTATGTACTTAACTCCATATTTTAAGACGTTTAAGGAGTCAAATCAGAGGTAAGCTATTTATGAAAGGTCAATAAAGTGGACAATCTACCCCTTAAACACTGCAATGGGACGTAGATACGCAACCGGGCGCATCACGCCTGCTTCTTCCAGCGGGCGCGTTACGGCATCCAGTCCCTCGTTTGTAATATGGGGGACTTTTTCTTTGTAGGGGGGCTTGGTGGTGTGGATTTCAGTTATGTGGTTTTCGGGATGCGCTTGCGTTTTGCCGTTTGTGCTATGCTGTTTTATTGTCTCGCCCGCGCCGTGATCGGCGGAGAATAAGTGCTCTTCCGCGTTGGGAAGGCCGATACCAAGATACGAGTTGGTGTTATTAAAACCGGAGATAATAACGGGCTTTCCCGGAAATGTGCGCGTTGCGGTGTGCCGGTGTACAATGTATTCTCGCTCGCCGATATGCTCTTTGCGGATCGCGTTGTGGATAGTATCCCACACAAGGCGTGTTTCTGTTCGTTCACCGAATGGTATGTGGAGCGCGTCAAATACGCGTTTTACAATACCCATGCGGAACGCATAGCTATAGTTGAGCGAGGCCGCGGTTGCCGCAAGGAGGCGGCGCCCTTCATATGAATCTGCCGGAATTTCCTGAAACGGCTTTGGGTGGAAATAATACCGCCATCGTTCGGATGCATACCGTATTCCTTCGCGCGAGCCGAAATGAAACAGGAGTTTTGCCACAAACAAAAAGGCGCGCGAACGGACAGAGTTCGTATCTTTCTTGCGGCGCGCAAAGTAACGCCCCACATAATGCGATACCGCGCCGCCCCCGCCATGATACATGATCACGATCTGCCCCTGTTGCAAACCCCAGGAACGCGCCGTCTCCTCATCCGCAATTTTTTCTACATACTGCACTTCCAGAAAGTGATTGCCTTTGAAGCCATAGCCAATATCGTGCTTGCCCGATACCCACGCCGCGCGGGGAAGAAGGGAAGAGAGAGGGAATATTTTTTCGGTTTCTTGATCCATAGCATCCCCGCCATATTCCACATGTTCCAAGATTTCCTGCGGCAAATTATATTTTTGAACAGCGGCTTTGGCGCCATTCCGCGCGGCGTCGGCTAAATCCGCATCGGAAAAATCATATTTGTTTTGCGGGCGCTGAAGTATGCCAAACCAGAGCGCTATATTTTTGAGTGTGCCGTAGCGGGCTCCGCGATGCGCGCGCATCTCTGCATAAAACGCGTCTAATGCTTTCGGCGTTATATCCGCGCGCGTAAGGGAAGTGGCAATTAATCCCATCCCGCAGCCGACAGACGGTGCGGTGAGTTCGGGGATAATTGCATCTTTCGTTGCGGCCACAAAGGAGCAGGGCGCCTCCGTTTTTTCTTTCATGTGGATATCTGGCAGGCACACGAGAGGATGCGCGAGATCCGGCAGGGAAGCGATGCGCGAGAGCGTTTGCTGAAGTTTTGGATCGTCCAGATTGCAGCCCAAGTTTTGAATTTTATCCGAAGTCATGATAGCATTATTTTACAACATTTTTTGCGTTTTAGCAACATGTTTTTATCTTACCTAACCCCGCTCACATTCCCGTCCAAACATGTAAATCGTCTGCAAGTAATGAAGATGGCATCCGCGTTCTCTAAAAAATTAGATTTTACTTTGTTTGTGGCGGAAGCATGCATGGCGCCGGATAAGCTATTTGAGGCGTATAACATACGCGCGCCGTTTGCGTACAAGGAGGTGGGATATACTCGTATGCTTCCGCGGAGATTTTGGCAGGCGCGGAAGTTTTTGTCGCATATCAGAATGGCAAACAAAGAGACGCTGTGGTACACGCGGGATGTGCTTTTGTGCGAATGGCTGTTGTATTTTAGCAAACGATTCCGCAACAATTATTTTTTTGAACTTCATACATTGGTGCGTTTTTCGGAAGGGAGATATAAAAATGTGCTTTCCAACGCGCGCGGTATTATTACAACGAACGAAGCAAAGAAAAAGGATATAATGGAGCAGTTTGGCATTGCGGGAGAAAAAATTTTTGTGTCTCCTAATGGTGTGGATTTAGAGGAGTTTCAGATGCTCAAAGATAAAAAACAGGAAATGCGACGAGAGCTCGGTCTTGATGAACATATTCCGTTGGTAGTGTATGCGGGCACGGATGCGCCGGATTACGGCACGGACGTGTTGCGGGAAGCGGCAAAGCTTTTGCGCAATAACGCAAAGGTTCTTATTATTTCAAGACGTCCGCGGAACGAGGCATTGAAATATATGGCGGCAGCAGACGTGTTGGTAGCGCCGTATTTGGGAGAGTCCGAACATTTTCGGAAATATATGTCGCCCATGAAACTTCGCGAGTACATGGCAATGGAGCGGCCGATAGTGGTTTCGGATTTGCCTTCTATTCGAAATTACCTCGTAGAGGAGGCGGCGTTTTATTGCAAGGCCGGAAATGCGCGCTATCTTGCGGAAAAGATTACTATGGCTTTGGATGATTTGGAAGAAGGAAAGAGACGCGCGCGCAGAGCGGCGCTCTATGCAGAAAATTTTTCGTGGGATAATCGCGCAGAGAACATTATTCAATTTATGCAATCAACATTGTGAGAACATTCTTAGATGCTGTCCTAAAATTTGTGTTGTATTATAGTGGCGCGAACACTCTTTATATGGCGTTTCGTAAGCCGCATGTAGCCATACTTGGGTACCATAGTATTTCTCATACATCTAATTCGGCGCAATTTCACGGTGAGGTATATGAACATCTATCTGTGCCAGCCCATGTGTTTGAGCGGCAGATGAGCTATCTCAAAAAGCATGGATATGTGTTTTTGCGGTTTTCCGATCTGCGTGATATTCGGGAACGAAAACGGCTGTTGCCAAAACGTGCGGCTCTTATATATTTTGATGACGGGTATAAAGACAATTTTGTAAATGCGTATCCGATATTAAAACGCATGGATATTCCCGCGACAATTTTTGTAGTAACCGATTGTCTTGATAAAAAAAAGATACTGTGGGAAACCGCCTTACACTCTGAAGACGTGAACATATTTCTCTCATGGGATGAATTGCGTTCCATGCGAGACGTGTTTGATATCGGCACGCATACCGTAACGCACCGGAAACTTACTGGTCTTGCATTGGAAGAAGTGCGGGAGGAATTTGAAAAATCGCGCGCATATATAGAAGAAAAAACGGGAGCGGAAGTAATTGCCCTCTCGTACCCGAAAAGCCGATTTACGCCGCAGATTCGCGCCGTGGCCGCGGAATGCGGTTTTGATTTTATGTTGGCGCATGGGAGAGGGTTCAGCCACAGCGCGGATTTTCAGTTTCTGGAAAAAATACCCATCGGCTCGGAAGATACTCTGCGAACCTTCAAGCTGAAACTTGGCATTTATTATCCGCTTCTTTCACTCATTCGATGGAGCAGCCGTTTGTAGAGCGAAAACTGCTTTTTTTTACCTACGCGCGCGTTATTCTCAACGATGAGCTTTTAGCGCGGCTTATCCGGGAACGCGCATACTCATATATCGTCGGCATATCGCATAAAAAACTTGATCTCGGGCCCTTGGTGTCCGTGCGGCGGAAAAAGACCATCAATGTGTATCTCACTGCGCAATGGGATGAAATATTCAGAAAATTCAACGACACGGCCCGAAATGAAATACGCCGCACGGAACGCATGGAGGAGCTTTCGTTTACCTTAAACGACGGCAACTGGAACGAAGTGTACGCGATGTATAAAGCACACCGGCATGCTAGGAAACTGCCTATGCACCCGCTTTCTTTTCTGCAGTTTTGCATGCTTTGCAACGCCTATTGGCGGGGACGGCTCATTTCCACCATTACGTGCTATGATGCAAAGCCGTACTTGCGGATTCAGAACATTTTTTCCCGCGTCGCCGCAGACGACAAAGAGCTGCGCCGCGTTGCCGGTTTTGCGGCGCGAAGGCTGGTAAGCGAGCTATGCAAGTATGGAAACAAGAACGGCTATACGTTGCTTGATATGGCATCTGCAAACGTTACCGATCCGAATAAAGCCGGCATAACGCAGTTTAAAAATTCCTTTGGCGGCATTTTGGAAGATGAATATACGTATACATATAAGGCGCGTGTCCCCCGGTTTTTAGGCAAGCTGAGAAAAATAATTTGAATTGTGAAAAAACTCTCAATAATCATCTCCGCATATAACGAAGCCCGTACCATTGAGGCGGTGCTGGCCGCCGTGCGCAACGCGCCGCTCCCTTCGGCCATAGGCGAGCGCGAGATAATTGTGGTCAACAACGGGTCGTCGGATGCCACGGCCGGTATCTTAGCGAGGCAGAAGGATATTCGCGTTATTACGCTTCAACCGAACCGCGGGAAGGGAGGCGCTTTGAAGGAGGGCTTTAAGGCGGCAACGGGGGATATTGTTATGGTGCAGGATGCTGATCTGGAATACAGTCCGGAAGATTATCCAGCCCTGCTGGAGCCGATACTTTCCGGCGCGTCGGAAGCGGTGGTATGCAAACGGCCGCTTGCCGATGTTTCGCTGCACAGGGGGTATGGCAATGTGCCCCATGTACTGCCATTTGTGGGGAATCGGTTGGTGAATCGCGCGATAAATATATTATACGGAAACACATGTGCAGATTACGCATGCACATATAAAATTTTTACAAAGCGTCTGGTGGATACCATATTGGTGCGCGCGAACGGTTTTGATTACGAATTTGAGCTGTTGTGCAAAATAATGCGAAAGGGGCTTTCATTAAAAGAGGTGCCGGTGCGGTACACGCCGCGGTCGTACGAGGAAGGAAAGAAAATCCGTGCACTGGACGGCCTTAAGATTATATGGGTTGCTTTGCGCAGCAGGTTTTTTTAAATGAATATTTCGGAACATAAAAAAGACATAGCAGCCCTTGGCAGCGCCCTCTTGGTGCTTATATCTCTTGCCTCGTGGCATCCCACGGGCAATTTCGTCTCGTCTCCTTCTTATTGGGTTGACGAGGCAATAAGCGTGGAGAAAGCGCGGAACTTTCTTGCCTTCGGCGAGTTGGATGTTGCAGTCGCGCCTGGCACGCTTTCCGGCAAGCCGTACGCAACTGCTGCGGCGGGTCCGTTGCTGACACTCCCGCTCGCCGCGTTTTTTGGGGCGTTCGGTATCGGTGTCGCCCAAGCGCGCGTATATATGTTGCTATGGCTGATAACGCTGTTCGTAGGTTCGTATTTCTTTGTCCGCCGCATCGCGGGCAGGCGTGCCGCGTTTTTTGCCGTGTTGCTCATGGCAACATTCTCGCCATTGTATGCCAACGGCAAAACGGCAACGGGAGACATTCCCGGGTTTGTGGCGCTCTTGCTTGCTCTGTATTATCTTTACGTGCGGAAATGGTATCTATTTTCCGGCGTTCTGCTCGGTATTGCCGTTACTACGAAGCCATCGCTCTATATCCCCGTTGTGGCTGTTGCCGTTCTTGAAATACTGCTTTCAGAATCACACAATCGGTTGAAGCGCGCGGTCGCAGCAACACTTGGCGTTTTGATAATTCTCATTCCTTGGGCGATTTCGCTTCCGTCCCATCCTTCCATGCGGGCGTCTTGGAACGAAGCATATGTTTTTTTCCAAAATCCGTTTCCGGCGGATGCCGTAACCGTGCTTGCTTCCCTGGGTTCGGGGGATGCGAGTTTCCTGCTGCATAGCACCGTGGTATATTACGCGGCGTTGACGGCGGCAGTTGCATTAGCCATCTGGGTTATGCGCGGCCGGCAGGATGCGCCGGCGCGGCTTATGCGTTTTGGCTTGCTCTTTGCGCTTGGTAGTTTTGTCCTGTATGTGCGTAGTCCCGGCTGGCTGCGGTATCTTCTTGCCGGGTCGCTTTTGTTGTTTTTGATTTTTCCTTCAGCCTTGCAGGCAATGGCAGATTTGCGGAAATGGCAGTATAAAATTCCTGCGCGTGCGGTTAGCGCAGTACTCATTGTGTTGATTGGATTACAAGCAGTACACTTTTTATTCTTTTCCTGGCGCACCGCTTCCGATGCGACCACGCAGAATAATGCATTTTTACAGGATCTTCTGGAAGCTGAAGAGACAATCGGGTTCGTAGACGCGCCAGCTCTCGCTTCTCTGTTTGATTCCCGGCGGAAGTACCAGGTAGTGCGCATCAGCGGCAATACCGTGCTGGGCATGAGTCCGCTCGCATATAGTCCCGCTTTGCTGCCCGATTATATTTTTGTGCCGTTCAACAGATTCGGCGATGAGTCGCGCCGCGAATTCGTGGATCCGTATACAAACGTTCTGGAAGAGCGTTATATGGATTATACGCCGGCCGACGCGCGTTTTTCGTTGTATAAAAAAATCCGATGAGACGTTATTTTTCTTCTCCCATTGCAATAGGTATTATCGTGGTGACGCTCGTGAGCGCCGCATATTCGTTTTATTATCACGACCGGCCGCGGGTTGACGCGCAGGCGTACGATCGTATCGGCTGGAATCTGGCGCGCGGGCTCGGATATATTGAAGTCGAAGCGAATGCTGAAAATCCCCGCGCGGATGACGCGATAGTGCGCGTGGGGCCCGGGTATCAGTTTTTTCTCGCGGGCATATATGCGCTGTTCGGCCATCATATCTGGATTGTCTGGATTTTGCAGGCGATTCTGCGAGGAGCCACTGCATACCTTGTCTATAAATTGGCACAGCTTCTTTTTTCGCACGGACTGGTATCTTTGTGGCAGGATCGTGCCGCGTTGATTGCGGCGGCTTTGTTCGGCTTCTCACCCGATCTTATCGTGGTGAATGGATTTTTGCTTACGGAAACGCTGTTCTTGTTTTTATTGATGGCCGCCGTATATGGGTCTATCCGGTTGTTGGACGATAGCGCGGAGAATACGCAAAAAGGCATGATATATGCTACTGGCATAGGTTTGTTGTGGGCGTTTGCTATCCTAACGCGCCCGGTAGCCATTCTCGCATTCGCTGTTGTTGTGTTTATGCTTGGGTACCACAAGGAATTTAAACAAGCCGCCGCAGTATTGTTAGCTCCGCTATTGCTTGTAGGAGCATGGTCTGCATTTGTTACGGCGCGGTATGATCATTTTGTACTTACTACTACAGCGGGTTGGTATGATATGTGGGTAGGGAATAACCCGCAGGCAACGGGCGGGTTTGAAAAATCTCCCGAGATACAGGCGTTTCGGGACATAACGCACGATAGCACCGTGCTTGATGAAATCGGCCGCGAAAAATATTTTGAATTTCTTGCCACGCAGCCATTACAATTTTTTGAATTGCAGTGGAGAAAAACCGCGCTGTATTTCAGTTTGATGCGTCCCGGCGGGTATTGGATACATATTATTGATCATCCGTGGGATCTGCGTATAACCCTTGGCTCTTCTCTTGTCTGGACATTTCTCTTATTTGCCGGCGGTTTGAGTGGTGCCTGGCTGTTCTGGCGCCGGCGGAAAGATAATGCGTCCCGCGCGTTCCTTGCGTTTGCCATATTGCAGCCGCTTGCGGTGATACCCATTATTGTGGAGACACGATACCGTTACGCGCTATTTCCGTTTCTCGTAATTTTTGCCGCATATTTCGTAATGCTGTTTTTCTCCGGCGGCTGGCATGCAAGCAAGGAAAACGGGCTGCGCAAGGCGTTTGCGACAATCCTTATATTCCTGGGAATATGCGCCGGCTACGATTTTTGGTACAATTTTGGCGATATTATCTCTAAGCTGGACCGGGTGATATGACGCGCATTCTTTTCATTACAAAATCCCGGCTTTCCTTCTCTCGCAGTTACAGCATCAATATTCTCAAAACCGCCGAATCCTTGTCGGCAAAGGTCGGCATGAGCGTTTCGGTCCTATGTACGGCGCCGGAGAAGGAAAGCGCGGAGCAGATACTTGCAAAGAAAGGTATTGAGCCGTTATTTGCGCTAGATGTCCGAACGTGCCCGCGCATTCTTCTGCTTGAATTGCTGAGGCGGCGCGGCGCATTTGACGTGCTCTATTTTCGCGATCCGTTCCTGTGGCATGTGGCGACAATGGCGCGATTTTTTTTGCGTACGCGCATTGTATTTGAAGCGCACGGCAGCCATGAATGGCGGTTGGGCTGGCCGTTTTGGCGCCTTTCGGTAATGGCGGCGCACGGACTGGTGTTTATTACGAAAGCGCTTGCCGCATACTATAATCCGCGAAAGCCCTCCGTAGTAACGCATACGCACAGCTTTGACAAAAAACTTTTTGACAATGAAAAGGGTTCTTCTCAGCAGGATCTGCGCGGGCGGCTTGGCTTGCCGATCTCGGCGCCGATTATATTATACGCGGGAAGTTTTTTATGGTACTCATGGGATGTATTGCTGTGTATGATGCCGCTTATTCCCGAACCCGCTATGTTGGTGCTAGTCGGCGTGAAGCCGGAGGAAGAAGAGGCAATACGGCAGATGGCGCGCGAGATGAATATTGCGAGCCGGCTCAAACTTGTTTCCCGCGTGGCGCCGCCGCTCATACCTTCCTATTTGCGCGCGGCTGACATATTGGTAAATCCGCTTCGCATTGCGTATCCCGGCAGCGTTTCTTCAAAAATCTATGAGTATCTTGCCGCCGGAAAACCCATTGTATCATCGGGAGGGGAAGCGAATAAGGAGGTTCTCGTGCATGAAGTAAACGCTCTGGTGGCCGAGTTGACTGCCCAAGATTTTGCAGACGCCATAAACCGCATTCTCCGCGATGTGAATTTATCAGACCGTTTGGCGCAGCACGCGCAGGAATCCGCGCAGCGGTTCACCTGGGAAAAACGCGCGGAAGATATTGCATCGCTCATTACACGCGTCTTATAAAAGATATATGAAAACAGATTATCGCGCATCGCATCAAAGCGAACGCATTGGTCAAATGTATGACGAAATTTTGTACCGGCACGGTTCGTATGATTCTTTCCTGTGGCTCTCAGAGCAGGAAATCTTGCGCCATGAGTTTGCGGATATGCGGCGGTATGCGTCCCGCATTTCGTATCTTGATTTTGCCTGCGGCACCGGAAGAATTCTTGCATTTGCGGAGCAGTTTGCGGACAACGCGGTAGGCGTGGATATTGCGGACGAGATGCTTGAGCGCGCCCGCGGCATAGTAAAAAAATCGGAGCTTGTTTGCGCGGATATTACGCGGGAGGATCCGCTTGGCGCGAGGCGGTTTGACATCATTACGGCTTTCCGGTTTTTTTTAAATGCCGAGCCAGCATTGCGCCAAGAAGCCATGGCCGCTCTTGCCGCCAGGCTGCGGGATGATAAAAGCATGCTTATCTTCAATATGCATGGCAATCTCTGGAGCCATCGCATATTTACGAAAATAGGACTTCAATTAAAAGGAAAGCATTTAAGCGCGAGCACGCGGCGCGCCATGGAATTGCTCGCGGAGCGGCAAGGGTTGCGCGTAGTGCGCTGGTACGGGTTCGGGGTGGTGCCGAAAGTATTATATCGGATTTTCGGGAGCGTATTGATGTATCGCTTAGATATAATACTCTCTTATGTTCCGGGTATGCGTTATGTTTCGTATGATCTTGTTTTTGTGTGCAGAAAAGGTATTGTGGAGGGGTGAAAAAAGCGCTTATAACCGGAATCACGGGACAGGATGGTTCCTATCTTGCCGAGCTGCTTTTGGAAAAGGGGTACCATGTCTATGGGCTTCAGCGGCGGGCAAGTTTGCCAAACACGTCGCGGGTGGACCATCTTTATGACAATCCCAATTATCCGAATTTTTACACTGTCTATGGGGATTTAGCGGATAGCTCTAATCTTGCTCACATCATCGCCCGCATCCAGCCGGATGAAATTTATAATTTGGGCGCGCAGAGCCATGTGCGCGTCAGTTTTGACGTGCCCGAATATACGGCGAACATCACGGGCTTGGGCGCCGTGCGGATATTGGAAGCGCTGCGGCATTTGAAGTTTCCGGCGCGGTATTACCAGGCAAGCTCCAGCGAGATGTTCGGGAAAGCGCTTGCCGTGCCGCAGAATGAGACGACGCCGTTTAACCCGCAGTCGCCATATGGCATTTCCAAAACATTTGCCTTTTGGGTTACGCGTTCCTATCGCGAAGGGTATACTATGTTTGCGGCGAACGGTATACTTTTTAACCACGAAACAATATCCTCGTTTATGCCCATGTTTTATAAAAATACTCATAGTGAGATTTTGGATATAAAGCCTATATGCGAAATTGTATCTTTTAATGAAGTTCAGAGGGAATATCAGTCAAAAAAGATTTCCGGTTTGCAGGTTTGGGGCAAAAATAGGTGGGTTGACGTAATGTACGCGTCTGCGTATCCGCATGATGCTGTGAAAGACAACAAACGTCCGCGATTTATTAATGGACGGTCTTCTGCCTTTATGGCTACTGCTAGTCATGTCGCTTTTATGGAACAGGGAATCGAAAAAGAAGTTGGAAATATTACCGTTGGTGATAGGCTTGAAACAATAAATCTTCCTCCTGTATCAACTTCTTCCTGTGTTATTTCTGAACGAGAAGCTGAGTTAATGGGAATGATGGTTGGAGACGGATCAATTACCTATGCTAAGAAGGGTATAGGTCTTAGCGGTAAATTTACAAATTCTTCTTGCGAAATAAGAAATCATTTTACGAGTTTGTGGAAATTGGTAACGGGCGGCACTACCGTGTATTATCCGTCCGAATCAGGGTTTAAAAATGGGAAAATAGTTGGACAGTTGCGGTTGGCAGGTGGAAACGATTGGTTGCGAAATCTTGATATATATAATCGAGATAGAACAAAACGAGTACCTCGTTCCGTACTCAACGCATCAGTTGCCGTTATGTTTGCTTTTTTGAAAGGTTATAACATGGCTGATGGTCTTAAAGAAAATCTATGTACGTATGAGTTTAGAAATTTCAAAACAAATTCAGCCACACTTGCAATGGGACTGTGGTTTCTTATTGAACGAACAACACACCAAGATATTAACCTCACGCTAGAGGCAAAAAACGATGGTAGGATTTTTTACTCGCTTAACATTCTTTCACCTGTTGATAACACAGTAAAAGAGCACGCAGTCAAGGAACTGGTTTCCGTTGGAGCGTCTCAAAGGGGTATTGCACGTCAAACTGGTATTTCGCGTGCGTTTGTTCGTAAAATTCAACGCGGTGGATCCGCATGTTTGGCGCATCATTTGAAAAAAAACCATTTGGAAGTAAAAAAAATAATTGACATGCCCCAGTACTCCGGCTGGTTTTATGATTTAGAAACTTCATCGGGCGAGTTTCATTGCGGTGTGGGGAAAGGACATGTCCACAACTCACCGCGGCGCGGAATTACGTTTGTTACGCGCAAAACAACGATAGGACTTGCGCGGGTGAAGTTCGGGTTGCAAAAAACGCTTGCGTTAGGGAACTTGGACGCGAAGCGCGATTGGGGATTTTCAAAAGATTATGTGGAGGCGATCTGGCGCATTGTGCAACATGACAAACCGGACGATTTTGTGATAGCCACCGGCGAGACGCATACGGTGCGCGAGTTTACGGAGGAAGTCGGAAAACATCTTGGAATGGATATTGTATGGGAAGGGATCGGGTTGGATGAGAAGGGAATTGACCGAAAAACCGGCAAGGTTGTGGTGGAAGTGGACCCTGCGTATTTTCGGCCGACGGAAGTTGATTTGCTGTTGGGAGATTCCACGAAGGCGCGCGCCATGCTGGGCTGGGAGCCAAAAGTAACGTTTAAGAAATTGGCGCACATGATGGCGCAGCATGACTATGATGTGGTGAAGCGCGAAGTACTCAACGGCCAGCAGGTGGAAGTACATAAAATAAAATAAATGCAAAATTCAAAGTTCAAAATTCAAAATTTTAGTGTCGCTTTGCGACTATTAATAATCGCGCAAAGCGCGATACCTCAATTTTGCACTTTGCACTTTGCAATTTGAACTTTATCGTATGAACGAGATATTTTACAATAATGTGTTAGTCGGTATCCATGTGCAGCGTTTGAAAGTAGGATCTAACCCCATTACGCGCGATGAAGAGCCGTTGCAGTTGTTGGGTTTGAAACACAGACAAGGGCATTACTTTGTGCCGCACAAACACGCACCATGCGTACGCACGACGAATCATCTGCAGGAATGTCTCATTGTCCGCAAGGGAAAAGTGAAAGTGGATGTGTATGCGCCAAATGATGAAAAGTTTAAAAGCATCCTACTCAAAGCGGGCGAGTTGTTTATTCTGCTCAATGGCGGCTACGGCATACATGTACTGGAAGACGCGGAGTTGTTTGAATTGAAGAATGGGCCGTTTATGGGAAATGATAAAATTCTGATTTGAATATCCCACAGATGGAACCTTGGTTTGACGAAGCCGAAGCGCAGGCTGTTTTGGCGTACATGCAAAGTGGCGGGTGGCTTATGGAGTTTAAGAAAACGGAGGAATTGGAGCGGATGATTGCGGAATATACGGGTGCTACATATTGCGTAATGACGGTAAACGGCACCGTGAGTTTATGGCTGGCGCTTCGCGCGCTTGGCATCGGGCGCGGGGATGAGGTACTGGTGCCGAACCTTACCATGATAGCAAGCCCGAATGCGGTGGTACTCGCGGGAGCATCCCCCGTGCTGGTTGATGTGGAACCGAACACGCTTTGCATTGATATGGTGCGTGCGGCAGAAGCGATAACGCCGCGCACGAAAGCGCTGATGTATGTGCCGCTCAATGGTCGGAGCGGGGATATGGAAATTGTTGCGGCATTTTGTAAGGAGCAGGGGTTGTTTTTGCTGGAAGATGCCGCACAGGCATTGGGATCGCGGTATCAAGGCAAACACTTGGGAACATTCGGCGACATAGGTAGTTTTTCGTTCAGCGTGCCCAAGATTATTACCACAGGGCAGGGTGGCGCGCTTGTTACGGACAGCGAGGAATTATATCGTAAGATGCGGCTGCTCAAAGACTTTGGGCGCGAAGAAGGCGGCGCCGATATTCACGACGATTGGGGTTGGAATTTTAAGTTTACGGATCTGCAGGCGGTTGTTGGCATTGAACAGATGAAAAAGCTTGGCGGACGTGTCAAGCGCAAAAAAGAAATATATAAGCGATACAATGATGCTCTGCATAGCGTGCACGGTGTCATATTTTTGCAAACGGATATTCTACAGACGACGCCATGGTTTATGGATATCTATGTGGATGATCCAAATAGTTTGCAATCATTCCTAAAAGAGTATAAAATAGGTACGAGGCGAATGTATCCGATGGTTCATACGCAAAAGATTTATCAGGTGGCATATGGCGGCGCTTCGTTTCCGGTTTCCGCGCAGTTTGCCGCGCGCGGCCTCTGGCTGCCGTCTTCCAGCAAGCTCACGGACGAAGAAATTGACTATATTGCGGAAAACATAAAGGTATTTTATAATTGAAATGTAATCCGTAATCCGTAATCCGTAATCCGTAATCCGTAATCCGTAATCCGTAATCCGTAATCCGTAATCCGTAATCCGAGTTACGAGTTACGAGTTACGAGTTACGAGTTACGAGTTACGAGCTTTTTGTATGAACGACAATTCCCTTAGCGGCATACAATCTTTGAAGGTTTCGCTTCTTATCCCTACGCTCAATGAAGAGGGTTGTATTGGACGTGTGCTAAAAGAGGTACCGCGGGATGTAGTGGACGAAATTGTCGTGATAGACGGCCATTCCAAGGATCGCACCGAGGCGGAAGTAAAGGAAAATCTTCGCCCGGAAGACAAATTTATCGTGCAGAAAGGCAAGGGATATGGCGCGGCATTCTTGGAAGGGTTTGAAGCGGCAACCGGAGATGTGCTGATTATGATGGATGCGGACGGTTCGCATAATCCCTCCGATATTCCGAAGTTGGTGGAGAAAGTACGGCGGGGCGGAGAGTATGTGATGGCATCGCGGTACGCGCCGGGCGGGCATAGTGAAGACGATACCATTATCCGCTGGTTCGGCAACCGTATGTTTACGCTTATGACGAATATGCTGCATGGCACGCGCGTTACGGACAGCTTGTATCTTTTTACGGCGGTTACGCGCGAGGGCCTTCGTAAATTAAAACTTACTTCCCCCGGTTTTGAATTTTGCACGGAGATTGTGGTAAAGGCGCATCGCGCGGGCTTGAAGTTTGATGAAGTGCCGGCAGTAGAACGTGCGCGCTACGCAGGAAAGTCAAAGGTGAACGCCTTTTGGCATGGGCTTAAGATTTTACGGATGATATTGAAGAGATATAGAGATTAGGTGCATTTTGATTTTTTCGTATTATGATATTCGGAATTAAAAATGCAAAAATCAAAATGCAAAATTACAATGTAAAATGTAAAAATTTTAAAATTTTGAATTGTCATTTTGATTTTTGATATTTACATTTTACACTTGTGAAACCCTCAAACTCAGAAATATCTTTCATCTTTAATAGTGCTGCCTCCCGTTATGATTCTGTAACCTCTTCTTATGCCATCCGCCGCCGGGTGGAATTTTTTGTTGCGGGGGCAAATAGCAAGTGCCTGGAAGTCGGCGCGGGTACCGGTGTTCTTTCCAAAACCCTCCTGGAACGGGAATACGATGTTACCGCAACGGATATCTCTCCGGGTATGGTGGAAGAGATGAAGAAAAAAGGAATCAACGCGGTGGTGTGCGATGCTGAACAATTGCCGTTTCCGGATGCGTCGTTTGATACGGTACTGGCATCCGAGATGATCTATTATCTTGACCATCCGGAAAAGTTTTTACAGGAAGCGAAGCGCGTGTTAAAACCGGGCGGCGTTCTGTTACTCTCTTCCGCAAACAATCGCGTGGCGCGTTTTTACGATTGGCTCCGTGCGATACTGCGCCCGTTTGGTTTTGGTGGCACGTATTTTGACGATCCCGTGCACACGTTTTTTTCTGAAAACGAACTTGCGCATTTTGTAGAACAGGCAGGTTTTAGCGCCATACGCACAAAAAAGATATTGATAGCGCCCGTTGCGTTTCTTGATTCCATAAATAGAATCTTGGAACGCACGCCGCTCCGCCACGCGGGGGCATTCATACTTCTCTCCGCCCGGAAATAAGCCGCAAAATTATTCATTAGTTTAGCCGCTATAGCGTCTAAACTGATATTTCAAAATTTCTAAAAATACATACGATCATAGATGTTTTTAGGAATTGTGAGATATGCGTAAATATGTACGTATAAAAATAGCAACCCAGGAGGGTTGCTTTCTGCGCGATTATTGGGAGAGATCTTTACCTGTCTCGTATTCGTATAAAGTAGATATTATAGCAAGGAATACATAAGAACAAGCAAGAAAGATTAGTGTAAGCCAGGATATAGCGGCACCTGTTATATTAGTCATACTCATCCCTACCAAAATCACAAAGATCATTGCTATCACCAGTTCGCAGATTGCATAATAGGTGGGAACTAAATATATCCTCCGCACCCATTCGATCACATCCATGTACTGGCTGCGGTCAATCTCATCCGGTTTGAACACGTGTATGAGCTTAAACGGCAGCGGCGGGATTTTTCCAATTCCAAGACGTCCGCCGAAGTGGTATTGGTTGTTGCTGAACGGCCAGAGCCATCTGAGGCCGAAGTCAAGACAACAGGAGTCATGGAAGAAGTGCAGAAAAAATGAAATAGTGATCACGAGTCCCCAAAACGGCGAGAAAAAAAGCGAGCCGAGAGTGAATCCCGCACCCATCATAAGAAGTGGGATATGAGCAAGTGGTGCCAAGAGCATAAAGATTCCCGCGAATGATGCCATCGTTACGGAAAAAGATCCGATTGCAATGTCAGTAGGCGGAATTGGATCAAGTGGTATTTCGAATTGGGAAATGGTGTAGTTTATGGCAGAGGGCAGGAATCTTCCAACCAGCATTGCCCAAGCAGTAAGGAATGCAATTTGCGGAATGGTACCCATGTTTATATCATGATGCGCATCATCCACTTTTTTCTCGGTAACAAGTTGTAATAGCGTACTTGTTATATCCGGCAGTATGCCGATAATGGGTGCCGCGAGAAAATAATGATACCATGTAAGTTCAAAGCCGAAGAAAAAGTAGTTCAGAAAATGCATGGTAGATACCGCCATAACGATATCCAACAGAGCTGAATACCCCAGCCCGCCGATATAGAGAAACAGCAACGTCATCCGGCGAATACTGTTTTTCAAGGTTTGCATAGTACCTCCTTTATACCAGAATTCATGAGAAAATATAGCATTTTTGTCCTGATATTGTAAATAGCGTGGGGTAACGAATGCAGACGCGCATCGTTTGTTTTTTTCTTTGAATAATTTTCACAAATGCAACACTATCTCGCGATCGCGATACTTTGTTGCATTTATAATTATCTTGTTGTATTGTTGATACATGCAAGAATTTCAAAAACGTGGTTACAACCGCGCAGATTTGAAGAATAGATATTCGCCTGTGATGGTAAAAGCAGCGCGTCAAGCGCTTACGTTGAGCCAAGCTGCCTTGGTTATGGTTGGGGACATGATGGTGGGCATGATGAAAGGGTTTCATCCTCATCCTTATTATCATACGTTTTGCAATCATCGGGAGAGATCTTTTTCCAGTACAATCAGCCGCTTGCGCAGGGAAGGATATGTGGAGAAAATACCGGCACGCGGCTCCAGTAGCGAAAATATATTTTGCCTCACGCAAAAAGGACGCATAAAGCAAAAACGCGCTCTGCGGCATGTTGCGGTGCAGGTCTCTAAAAATAAGCAGTGGGATGGAAAATGGCGAATGGTTGTTTTTGATATTCCTGAACAGCGTAAGAGATATAGAGATTCTTTGCGCGCGCAACTGAACTATTTTGGGTTTCTTCAGCTACAAAAGAGCGTGTGGGTAACGCCATTTCGTGTTGATGAAGAATTGCTTGAAGCGGTAAGAGATGCTGGTATGGAGAAGTTTCTTCATTTTGCGGTGGTGGAGGAATGGCATAACGATCGCGACTTACGGCGCATGTTTGGGATAAGAGAGCAATGAGTCAGCGTGAGCAGTAAATATAAAAGGAAATAAGGATTATAACAAAATACCGCGATCGCGAATATTTGTTGCGTTGCACATGTTCAACTTATTACTTATTATCTTTTATCTTATAGTTTATAGCTGAATTGATGGTGGTGTGGAGGTTTAGGTTGTTGCAAAACTGCAGGGTTTATGCTACGAATTAGGGAAATACGCGAAAGAGGAGGTCTTTGAAAATGACTGATTTTATTGTGAGAGAGCTAAGAGTGGAGGATCTGGAGAAAGGTTTTTTTGAAACATTGGCTAATTTAATACCTGTCGGAGATCTGAGCACAGAAAGAGCAAGAGGGATTTTCGACGAGCTTTCCAGCAATTCTGTCTACACTGTCTTTGTGGCTGAACTCGAAGGGCAAATTGTTGGAGCCGCTACTCTTCTCATAGAACAGAAATTTCTTTTTAATGGTGGGCGGATGGCTCATATAGAAGATGTGGCTACCAGAAAAGGATATGAAAGGCGCGGTATAGGCAAGGCGCTTCAGAATGCTGCGGCCCAAAAGGCCATAGCAATGGGTTGTTTCAGAATTGACCTTTGTTGTGAAAAGGAGAATATCCCATTTTATGAACAATGTGGTTTTGTAGTAAGTGAGTATTCTATGCAAAGGCACATCATACATATTCCTCCTAAACAGGATGGGTAATCTGTGCCGGGCAGTGCATGGGGCCGGTAATTGATTGCAGTGGCGGCGATATAAATATCGTCGCCATTTTTATATAAACATGGGCACATGTAGGCGTGAAATAAAAAAGAGTTCCGGTTATGCCGGAACTCTTGGAGGGTGGAAGGTGCTTAGGGAACTATGCGCAATTCAAAGTTTTCAGAATTTATCAATACCTCTTTTGCGGTGATAATCTTTACGTGAAAGGCCTGTTCCATTACGGATTTTACGGAGAAGTTGAATTTCCCGTTATTTTTGTACTTAAGTTCGTTCTTGCGCGCCCGCACAAAGTTTTTAACACAATGGCGGAGGATATAATTGCAATCATCTTCAGCCAGTTGTATTTCGGGAAAGCGTTGAGGGTAAATCATTCGTAACAGCGCAATATCACCGGGATCGCCTAATCCTCTTTTCAGTTGAGGCAGAAGATGGCGCGTGCCTTTAGACCAAATGGCTTGTTGCACATCCTTGTTTTCTAGCAAATCAGGAAAATAAAAACGTGCTACTTTTGCCGCTTCTGATGCGGGATACCATCCTTCTTGGGGGTTCATTTCCAATATCTCTTGTACGTTTTTAACGACGAATTCGCGAAACCATGTATGAACACGAAGTTTCTGGGCTTTGGCTGGATGGGTTAGCGCAATGCCAAGAGCGAATTCAGAAAACGTACTAAGTGATCCGTGTTTGGTGTAATCAATTTAGGAGTGCAACTTATTGCGGGAAATATCTAATGTTTATTGGATAAAATCGCTTATCAAAAAATGAGGAAATCTGTTGAAAACAAAGCACGAAACCCAATTTTTGCTA
>Ga0114944_1000041_pt1 | contig 30462 bp, 28 predicted proteins | sample OV2TP2_FD_89582 | JGI IMG/M metagenome (GOLD analysis project Ga0114944, IMG submission 89582) | Hot spring microbial communities from Beatty, Nevada to study Microbial Dark Matter (Phase II) - OV2 TP2 | ecosystem: Environmental > Aquatic > Thermal springs > Hot (42-90C) | place: USA: Beatty... | reverse complement strand
GCCTGCGACGACAAGGGGCAGTTTTACATGCATATAAAAGCATTGGAAACCATGGTGCGTACAAACTCACTCTGCACCAATATTAAATTCTGTATTGAAGGCGAAGAAGAAGTAGGCTCAGCCAATCTGGCTGAATTTATAAAAACGCATAAGGAACTGCTGAAAGCCGATGTAGTGCTCATCAGCGATACAGCCATGCTGAGTCTTGCTACACCCTCCATTGACATTGGTGTCCGCGGCATGAGCTATATTGAAGTGGAAGTGACCGGGCCCAACCGTGACCTGCACAGCGGCACTTACGGCGGTGCAGTGGCTAATCCTGTCACCATTCTTGCAAAGATGATTGCATCGCTGCACGATGAAAACAATCACATCAGCATACCCGGATTTTATGATGATGTGCAGGATGTGCCTGCTGAAGAAAGAAAAATACTGGCAGCAGCGCCGTACAATGAAGAAGCATACAAAAAAGACCTGGGAGTAAATGAACTGTGGGGAGAAAAAGGCTTTACCACCAATGAAAGAACCGGCATCAGGCCAACGCTTGAAGTGAACGGCATCTGGGGCGGCTATACCGGCGAAGGCTCAAAAACAGTATTACCTTCAAAGGCTTTTGCAAAAATATCTGCCCGGCTGGTGCCCAACCAGGACAGTGAAAAGATGACGCAGCTGCTGATAAACCATTTTGAAAAAACAGCACCGCCTTATATAACAGTAAAAGCAAAACCGCACCACGGCGGCGAACCCTACATGACGCCGATCGACAGTAAAGCGTATAAAGCGGCAGCAGCAGCAATAAAAGATACGTTTGGCAAAGAACCGATTCCCGTACGCGGCGGCGGCAGCATTCCCATTTGCTCATTGTTTGAAGAAGAGCTGGGAATAAAAATTGTGTTTATGGGCTTCGGACTCGACAGTGACAACCTGCACAGCCCGAATGAAAAATTCAACCTGGAAAATTTTTACAAGGGCATTGAAACCATCCCGTATTTTCATAAGCATTTTGCGGCAATAAGTTGAGCAACATTAAACTCAGGTGAACAATACCAATCTTCCAAACGGGGCTGTTTTGTTTTTTTTATACCTTTCAGAAAAAACTTATTCATGCGGGCTCTGCTATTACTTCTCGTTCTTCCCTGCTTTGCAAACGCACAAATTAATCCAGTCTTCGTCGCTAAATCAAATCTGAGCTACCCGAAGCTGGAAGCCAGCGGCGACGGCCTGTTTGGTTTTGAGAAGGACGGCAAATTCGGATACATGGATAAAAATGAAAAAGTGATAATTCCCGCCGTGTATGAATATGCAAACACAACTTATAAATCCATCCCGTCATTCAGCAAGGGATTGGTAAGCCTGTACAAAGATGGCAAATACGGCCTGCTGGATAAAACCGGGAAAACAGTTATCCCTTTCGAATATGATTATGTAAATCCTTTTGCCACCAACCCGTCTTTTGTAACCCTGCGGAAAAAAGCCGACAATAAAAATATATACGGCGTTGCCAGCATTCAGCACAAAATCATCATACCCGTTGAATACGATGACCTGCAGACTGACAGCTTTTATGTGGCCGTGAAAAAAAACAGCAAATGGGGATTGATGGACGTGACCGGCAAACTGCTGTTGCCGCTTGAATACACGGCCCTGACGGTGTTCGCAAGGGAAAAAGTATGCAAAGCGGAAAAAGACGGCAAATACGGATTTATTGATTTGAAAGGAAACTGGCTATTTGAAAAAGCAAAATCGGTGTACACACTTTCGGGCTGTTACTACGGAATGATTCAGTGCCAGGTAAGCAGCAAATACGGATTTCTTGATTTGAAAGGAAATGAAGTTATCATGACCCGCTACGATGTTGCCGGCAACTTTGAAAACCACGGCCTGGCCAGGGTGGGGAAAAAAAGCCCGGTTTCCGCATCCGTCAATCTCTATGGTTATATTGATAAAAAAGGAGGCGAAATCATACCCTTGAAATTTGAATCGCTGGGTTTTTTTTATCACGGCCTTGCATCAGCCAAAGACCCGGAAACCAACCGGTATGGATTTCTTGATAAAACCGGCAAATGGATAATTAAACCGGCATATCTTGATGTCACCAATTTCGACAATACCGGCGGTGCCTGGGTAAAGATGACTGATGGCAAATGGCATTATATTGACAAAACAGGAAAGGACTTTGGCATCTTCACCGATGCTTCTTACAAATCTTTTAATGCAGACGGATACGCTGCCTATGAACATTCAGATTATCCGTATGTGATGATGGATAAAACCGGCAAGGTGATTAAAAAGATTGAAGACTGCAGCGCCGTTTATAATTTTTCCGAGGGAATGGCGGGCTTTAAATGCAGTACATCCGGCAAATATGGTTTTATTGACTTGAACGGAAATAAAATCATTCCCTGCGAATACGATGGCTTCACCGGCTTTGCCGACGGGGTGTCCCGGGTATCGAAAACCATTGACGGAAAAACAAAGTATGGCTACATTGACAATAAAGGCAATGTGATTTTGCCGGTGGCTTATGAAAATGCACAGGGCTTCCGCAACGGATGGGGCCTGGTAAAAAATGACGGCAATTATTTTTTTGTTGACCGCAGCGGCAACCTGAAAGAGCCACCCCGGAAATATGATGAGCTAAATGAATTCAGATCGGGCTTTGCGCTTGGAAAAATAAAAGGAACAGACAACAACCCGCATACTTTTTACTACATCAACCCGCAGCTGAAAGAAGAATTTTTCATCACCGCATGGCAGGCATATCTTTTTTGGGAAAATGTGGCCGTGGTAAGCACCGACAACAAAACGTATGAACTGATGAATAAAAAAGGAGAAATTTTCAAAAAACTGGAGGGAGTGGAAACCCTGATATTCTGCAACAACGGAATGCTGGCCGTAAGGGAAAAAGGAAAATGGGGTTATGTCAATGAGAAAGGCGATATGATGATAAAACCCAAATACGATACCTGCGACAGCTTTAAGGACGGTTTTGCCCGGGTGAAGCTGAATTCAAAATGGGGCATCATTGATAAATCGGGTACGGAAATAACAGAGCCGAAATACGAAAACATTATCCCTTGCGAAAACGGCGTGTTTATTTTCTTTGACAAATGGTGGGGCATAATGGACAAAACAGGGAAGATACTTGTGCCACCCACACTTTACTCCATCACAATTTTTGAAAAAGACAAAGCGCTGGCAAGGCTGGGAAAAACGTTCAGCATTATCAAATCGCCGCTGGCCAAATGATGATTTGCGTATGTTATTCATCTCCGGTAAAAGCCTGCCGGCTGAATTAATTTTGTATTGTGAACAAAGAAGACAAACTCCGCCTCGATAAATATCTCTGGGCCATCCGGCTTTTTAAAACCAGGACGCTTGCAGCTGTTGCCTGCGACACCGGCAAAGTAAAATACAACGGCCTGCAGGCTAAAGCCGGCAGGCACGTGCATGTGGACGATGAGTATGAAGTGAAAACCGAAACAAAAAGATGGCGCATCCGCGTAGCCGGGCTATTACATCACCGCGTAACATATAGCGAGGCAATCAAATACTACATTGATATCACACCCGCCGAAGAAACCGAAAGGCTGCAGTTCCAGGCCGCCAGCTTTCATACCGGCAAACGGCTGAGCAAAATAGGCCGGCCCACCAAAAAACAACGAAGAGATATTGACCGGTTTCTGCACGACTGAATTTTCCTGACAACAATCATTGGTTTCAGTTTTCGTCATCATTTTTTAACCCTTCGTGGCCATCTATCTTGCCGGGGCAAATAAAATTTCTCACTTAAAAAACTGGTATATGGAAACCAAAGCTGTTGACAAACCCAGAACATCCTGGCCCACGCTTTTTGACAGCGGCTGGATGGAAAAATTTTTCAATGCCCCGCTGGATGAATTTTTCAACTTTGGAAAAGTAATGAATGTGCCGGCTGTAAACGTGGTGGAAACCGACCGGGAATATAAGCTTACCATAGCTGCACCCGGGCTGGAAAAGAAAGATTTTAAAGTGGAAGCCGTGGAAGACATGCTGACCATCAGCGCCGAACACGAAAGAGAAGAGAAAGAAGAAAAAGAAGGCCGGTACAACCGCAGGGAGTACAACTACAGCAGCTGGAGCCGCAGCTTTACACTTCCCGAGTTTTGCGACCTGGGCAAAATTGAAGCCGGGTACAAAAACGGGGAATTGAAAATCGTGATTCCGAAACTGGAAGTGAAAGAACCCAGGAAGGTCAAAAGCATTTCAGTAAACTGACAGGATGATGAAAAAAAGCAAAATCCCCGCCGGCCGTAACCGGCGGGGGTTGCTATTTAATAAAGCAGATTCTTCAGTTTGTCAAAATTGGCAATGGAAATTTTTCCTTCTTTTATTTCAATAAGCTTTTCCACTTTGAAATCGCTCAACGTTCTTATGAGTGATTCGGTAGCCGTGCCCACGTAATGGGCTATATCTTCCCGCGATATTTCTATGGGCCGGGTCTGGCCGTCGGTATTAAATTTTTCCTGTATGCTGACCAGCGCTTTGGCCACCCGTTTACGCAGCGAGCTGTAGGCAAGATTCAGCAGCCGCTCTTCTTTCTCCTTTACATTTTTTGTTATGATGCGGATGAACTTGGCGGCAATGTTCAGATCACCAAACAGCATCTGGTGAAAATCTTCACGGGGAATCTGCATGATTTCCGAATCTTCCAGTGCCACGGCGCTGTCATCATAATTGCGGTCTTCAATCAAAGCCGGGTAGCCGATAAAATCACCTTCGCTGAACAAATCGGTGATGTACTCTTTGCCGTCTTCATGCGTTTTAAATCCTTTCACTTTTCCCTTCATCACATAATATAAAAATTTCGGCCGCCTGCCTTCCTGGTAAAGCGTCTGCTTTTTATTGTACGACTCCACATCATACTGGTCGGCCAGGTGCTTCATCAGCCCGCTGTCTTTCACATCTTTTAAAAACTGCGACACCCCCTGGCTGGAAGCAGCATATTTGTTTTCCAGTATTTCAGCTTTTTTCAGTCTTATTTCAATCGCATTCAGCAGCTCGATGTCTTCAAACGGTTTGGTGATGTAGTCGTCGGCGCCCATTTCCATTCCTTTGCGGAAATCACTGCGCTCGGTTTTTGCCGTTAAAAAAATAAAAGGAATATTTTGCGTATCGGGGTTTTTTCGCAGCATGTGCAAAACGCCGTAGCCGTCCAGGTCGGGCATCATGATGTCGCAAACAATCACGGAAGGCTTTTCTTTCACAGCCAGGTCCACTCCTATTTTGCCATTTTCTGCCGTGAAGGTTTTATACCCTGCCAGGTCCAGTATTTCAGCCGTGTTTTCCCTAATGTCTTTATTATCGTCTATTACAAGTATTGATTTCATGTAGCTGTTTTTAGTGAGGTTGGGAACCGGATGATGACAGTGGTACCTTGCCCCAGTTTGCTTTGCAAATTTACTGTTCCGTTCATTAAGTCAATATAGCGTTTTACAATATGAAGCCCCAGACCCGTACCTTGTACATTGGCTGCATTGGTACCGCGGAAAAAACTGCTGAACAGGTGCTCCTGGTCTTCTTCGGATATACCGATGCCACAATCTTTTACAGTAATGCATACTGATGACTTGCTGACAGCCGTTTTTATTTCAATCGGCATTTCTTCAGCAGAAAATTTTATGGCGTTGCTGATAAGATTAATCAGTATGTTTTTGAGCAGCCGCTTGTCGGCAAACACAGCCTCGGCGCCTTCATAATCCTGTTCAAATTTCTGGCCTTGTTTTAAAATAATTTTTAAATCAGCCAGGGTTTCTACCACCAGTTTTTTCAAGTTAAATTCAGCGGGGTCGGCAGCCACCCGGCCTTCATCAAGGCGGCCGAGTGAAAGAAAATCTTCCAGGATATCATTGAGGTGTTTAACAGAATCTTTTATGCGGTTGATATGCCGTTCCCTCTTTTCCTGGTCTTCTTCCTTACTATATTTTGAAAGCAGCGATGCCGAAGATAAAACAGCGCTTAGGGGGGTACGGAATTCATGTGATGCCATGGAAACAAACCGGCTTTTGATTTCATTCAGCTGTCTTTCTTTATCCAGCGCTTCGCTCAGCTCGGTCTGCGATTGTTCAAGACGCTGCAGCGCTTCTTTCAGAATTTTTGTTCTTTCCTCCACTTTTCTTTCCAGTTCTGTATTCAGTTTTCTTATCTGGTTGGTTACGGTTTCCAGTTCTTTTTGTTTCCGTACCAGGTTTTGCTCCATTTCTTTTCGCCGGCTTATGTCTACGATAAAGGCAATCACATACAGTTCATTCTCCTTTTTGTAGTGACTGAGGCTCACTTCCACCGGGAACACAGTTCCTTCTTTTTTGCAGCCAAACAGGTCGCGGCCGGCGCCCATATCCCGGTTTTTCGGATGCTGGTAAAAATCCTGTCTCAGGTTCACATGTCTTTCCCTGTATTCTTGTGGAATAAGCAGCTCGATGGTTTTGTTCTTCAGTTCTTCTTTGGCATATCCGAACATGCGGCTGGCTGCCGGGTTTACAATCAGGATTTTTCCTTTTGAATCAGTGAGCAGAATACCTTCCGTAGCATTTTCAAATAAAGACGTCATGTGGGCCTGGTCAAGCATGCCGGGTGCAGGTTTTGCATTTCAAACTGTAAATATAAAAAATGAGTGCCCGGCAGAGAAATAATTCATTCCTGGTTCAGCAATTCTTTTTCCATGGCAATGGCTCTTGGAAAAAGAATATTGTTTTCAAGATGAATATGCTGCACCAGGTCGGTATCCAGCTCTTTTAGTTTGGCAAATGTAACCCGGTGTGTAAGGGAAGCCTCTGGCGGTGCTGTGTAGTTATTGGTAAGCTCCCGCAGGCGGCGAAGTAAAGTACCTGTGGTTTCATGTTCTTTTTGCATCACTTCTTCTACCGGTTTGCGCAGGGTGCGAACCAGCAGGCTGGCGTACGATTCACGGTGGATGTAAGCATCATAGATCTGGCGGATATATGGAAAAATAATTTCTTCTTCCTGCTTCATGTGCGGGGGAAATTCTTTCATAAAGCGGGTAAAAATAGTTTTTAATTCCACCAACTCCGGATATTTTTCCTGGCGCCCATCCAGGAAGCGGTTCACATACGCCTGTATTTCCGGCAAGGCTTTATACAGGTAGCGGTGATGTACATTTAAAATAAAATCAATCATAAAATCCACATCCCATCCTTCAAAGTCCATCACAGCGCCGGAACGGCCCTGCCTCACCACTCTTCTCAGTTCTTTCAGCATTTCTGCAGTATCCAGCCCTTTTTCCTTACAGGCAAGCTCCACTGTCCATAAGCCGCCATAGCAAAAATCAATGCCATATTTCAGGAAAATATCCGCGGTACGGTAATCCTGTTTCACTATGTCAGTTACAAAGGAGCCGGGTTCAATTTTATATACAGGAAGAAACATGGACATTTACAGCTTTTTCACCCAATAAAAGGCAATGATAACAGGTTGAGGAAACCCGGCAAATGACTTTCATCAACTGCGAAACAGATTTTTATCGTCAGAAAGCCGAGAGGCTTTTAATGATCGAGCTTTTATTATCTATCAATAAATCACCGATGGTGGTTTTCTGAAAAACAAATAACATCCTGTTTTTAATGACATCCATCTCAAAATGCAGCGGACAAGGATTGCTGCTGTTGCAGGCTTTCAAATTCAGTACGCATATTTCAAACTGGGTCATATCATCGGTAATTTCCAGCAATTTAATAATGGGTGAATTCAATGTAACATCGGTTAATGAAAATCCCCCATACGGCCCCTTGGTTGATTGTAATAATCCCGCTTTCACAACCTGCTGCATTATTTTACCCAAAAAATGCCTGGGTACGGATAACTGGGTGGCAATTTCATCAATTTGCACCCTTCGTTTTTCATCCTGCATCAGTGCTACATACAGGATACCCCGCAACGCATATCCAAACGACTTGGATAAAAACATAAAAATAGTTTCGCTCAAAAGTACATGGACCCGGTTTTTCACCGGGTGATTAATCTCATCCCTTTTTTTGACACATATCATACTACCCCCTGTGCACCAGGAATACTTTTGTTCCCGTAATAAAAGATGCAGTTATCTTTTAAAAAAAATCCTAACCTTTTTTATCCTGATTAATTTTTTTAAACAAAAAATCTCTGCAACATGAAACTGAAATCAATTATCACAACTACGATTGCCGTTTCTGGTCTTAGCCTTTTATCTGCCTGTGGCGGGGGTGTAGATAAAGATGCCAAACCCCTGGACGTACAGGAGCTGACTAAAAATCAGCCTGAAACGCATGGCACCGAAATCAAAGAAAGTGAAATAACCATCAGCAACCCGCTGAATGCCGAATGGGTGACGGGTGGAAAAAATATTTATGAGCTGAAATGCCAGAGCTGCCACCGCCTTACAGATGAAAGACTGGTTGGCCCGGGATGGAAAGATGTGACGAAAAGAAGAAAACCTGTGTGGATTATGAACATGATTACCAACGTGGACATGATGCTGGAAACTGATGCCGAAGCGCAAAAACTGCTGGAACAATGTATGGTGCGTATGCCCAACCAGAATATCAGCAAGGAAGACGCCCGCATCATTTTTGAATTTATGCGCAGCAATGATGGTGAAAAGTAACCGGCCGTATATTCTGTCCTGTTGAAAACACGTAACGATTACCAGGGTTGGAGCAAATCTTTAACCGACACTTTAATTTTTTACTGATAAACCAAAAAAACATGAAACACACATTTTTTAAACGGGTGCTTCCTTTTGCTGTAACCGCTGCTGCACTGGCAGCAATGCAAAGCTGCAAACCCAAAGGGGCCCAATCGGCCGTAGGCGGCGATGCTGCTTCAAAAGTTTATGTGGCGCCTGGCAAATACGATGAGTTTTACAACTTCGTTTCCGGCGGCTTCAGCGGGCAAATGTCGGTGTATGGTTTGCCCTCCGGTCGTTTGTTCCGTGTAATTCCTGTATTTTCTGTTGACCCCGAAAAGGGTTATGGCTACAGTGAAGAATCGAAAGCGATGCTGAATACCTCGACTGGTTTTATTCCCTGGGATGACCTTCACCACATTGCCCTCTCTACCACAGATGGCTCGCATGACGGTCGCTGGGCTTTTGGCAACGCCAACAATACGCCCCGCATTGCACGGGTTGATCTGAAAACTTTCCGCACTGCCGAAATCATCGAAATTCCCAACAGCGCCGGCAACCACTCTTCGCCTTTTATTACTGAAAACACAGAGTATGTTGTAGCCGGTACCCGCTTCAGCGTGCCGGTTGGCGATAAACAGGACGTACCCATCAATACCTATAAAGACAATTTTAAAGGCACGGTAAGTTTTATTGGTGTGGATGCGGGCAGTGGCCGGATGAATATTGCTTTCCAGTTGCTGTTGCCCGGTGTAAACTTTGACCTGGCCCGTGCCGGCAAAGGCAAGTCGCATGGCTGGTTCTTCTTCAGCTGCTATAATTCAGAAAAGGCCAACACACTGCTGGAAGTAAATGCCTCGCAAAAAGATAAAGATTTTATTATTGCCATTAACTGGAAAAAAGCTGAAGAATATGTAAAGGCAGGCAAAGGACAGAAAAAAGCAGTGAAGTATGCACACAATGTATATGATGAGGCCACTCATTCCGCCACCTCCACTATCGAAAACGAAGTGATAGTGCTGGATCCGAATGAGCTGCCGGATATGGTATATATGATGCCCTGCCCCAAATCGCCGCACGGATGCGATACCGATCCCACCGGTGAATATATTGTAGGCAGCGGCAAGCTGGCAGCCACCATCCCGGTATTTTCCTTTACCAAAATGCAGGAAGCCATTGCTGCAAAAAATTTTGAAGGTGAATATGACGGTATCCCTGTGCTGAAATACGATGCCGTATTACATGGCGAAGTGAAAAAACCCGGCCTCGGGCCATTGCACACCGAATTTGATGCAAACGGCTTTGCCTACACATCGTTCTTTGTTTCTTCGGAAATAGTAAAATGGAATGTGAAAACACTGGAAGTAGTGGACCGTGTGCCTACTTACTATTCCATCGGTCACCTGTGCGTACCCGGCGGACCCACCAAAAAACCCTGGGGTAAATATGTGATTGCCTACAACAAAATAACCAAAGACCGCTACCTGCCCACCGGGCCTGAGCTTGCGCAGAGTGCACAGCTCTATTCTATTGATGGCGACAAAATGAAGCTGCTGCTCGATTTCCCCACCATTGGCGAGCCGCACTATGCAGAGGCCATACCCGCCGACCTGCTGATGAAAAACAGCCAGAAGATTTATAAGATTGAAGAAAATAAACACCCGCATGCCACGCTGGGCGACAACAATGCAAAGGTGGTGCGAAAAGGAAACGAAGTGCATGTGTATATGACCTCCATCCGCTCTCACTTTACTCCCGACAATATAGAAGGTGTGAAGCTGGGTGATGTGGTGTACTTCCACGTAACCAACCTGGAGCAGGACTGGGATATTCCGCATGGCTTTGCCGTGAAAGGCGCCAATAATGCTGAGCTGCTGATTATGCCCGGTGAAACACAAACACTGACATGGAAACCCGATCGTACAGGCGTGTTTCCGTTCTATTGCACTGATTTCTGTTCGGCATTGCACCAGGAAATGCAAGGCTATATCAGGGTAAGTGCAGCCGGCGCCAATGTACCACTCACTTTCAGCACGGGTAAAACTGAACCGGCTGCCGAAACGAAATAGTTTTTATGAACAGCTCCCCGTTCAGCAGGGCGGGGAGCTGTAAAACCAACGAAAGCCTGCCTGAAATCATAAAAACTTAACTATTATGAAAAAGATTTTTCGACTGATGACAATCCTGGCACTGATGGTTGGTTTCAGTGCCTGCAGCAGCAATGAATCAAAAACGGCAACAACTGCCGAAGCCGCCACACCCGCAGGCGGGCAGGAAGCTGTAAAAGATGATGTATCGCAAAAAGATGTAGTGAAAATAGCAGCAGAGTCAAAAGATCACAGCACATTGGTGGCCGCCCTGAAGCAGGCTGATTACGTAAACGATCTTTCCAATGCCGGTCCGTTTACGGTATTTGCACCTACCAATGATGCATTCAACAAACTGCCGGCCGGCACATTGGATGGCTTGATGAAAGATGATAAAAAAGCAGATTTGCAAAATATACTTGAGTATCATGTTGCGGTAGGCGTATATAAAACTGAAAACATGAGGGATGGGCAAAAAATAAATATGGCTAACCTGAACGATATAACATTAAATGTAAAAGACGGCAAGGTACTGGTGAATGGTACCGCCAACGTGATAGCTTCTGTACCTGCCGCCAACGGAATTATTCATGTAGTGGATGCCGTATTGCTTCCACCCGCAAAACAATAGTAGTCGTTGCTGAGGCTTTTTCATTATGAATAACGGGCCGGTTTGCAGGCCGGCCCTCTTTTAACCGAAAACCATGAACAGATTGAGCTTAACATCCCGGATACTAGTAGCAGCCGCATCGCTTTCACTGATTGCCACTTTTTTCTTGCCCATCTGGCGCATTGACCTGTTTGCCCCGCAGTACCCCGAAGGATTGGTAATGAATATCTGGCTCAATGACATCAAGGGCGACATTGACATCATCAACGGGCTGAATCACTACATTGGCATGCGGCACATCAGCGTGGCCATGTTTCCTGAATTTTCATTTCTCATTTATGTAGTGGCTTTTTATATTGTCCTGGGTCTTTCCATAGCCATCATTGGCAACAGGAAAATATTATTCTGGTATCTTGTATTCACAGCTTTTGGCGGCCTGTTTGCCATGTACGATTTTTACCGCTGGGGATATGAATACGGCCACAACCTTGACCCCACAGCGCCTATCAAAGTACCGGGACTTTCTTACCAGCCGCCGCTTATCGGTCATAAACGATTGTTGAATTTTGACGCTTATTCTTTTCCCACTATTGGCGGCTGGATAATTATTGGCGCAGCTTCCATTGCATTTATCGTATGGTTTTTCGAATGGTACCGTATGCACAAAAAGAATTTAAAACTGTCGGCGGCCATGGTAACTGTCCTGTTGCTCTTCTTTATATCGGGGTGTTCATCGAAGCCGGAGCCTTTCCGGTACGGAACCGATATCTGCTATCTGTGCAAAATGGGAATTGCCGATCCGAAATTTGGCAGCGAATTAATTACCAAAAAAGGCAAGGTGTACAAATTTGATGATGTTGGCTGCATGGTCCGCTTTATGAAAACGGAGAGTATTGAACAAAAGGATATTTCCCGCACCGTAGTGATTAATTATGAAAAGCAAAATGATTTTATTGAAACAGGTATAGCGGTGTTTGCCGCCAGCCCGCTTACAAAAAGCCCCATGGGTTTTAACCTTTCGGCATTCACCACCAAAGAAGCAGCGGCAAAATATATTACTGACTCAACAGGAAAAATCCTGTCGTGGAATGAACTTTATAACCAGGTAGAATAAAAGTGAACCGGTTACTTATCATATTACCAGCGATTGTCCTTTCTTCTGCTCTGCAGGCCCGTACGATTGTAGTGGGCAAAAATCAACCATTCACTTCACTCCGTACAGCGATAGAATCGGCTAAAGAAAAGGATACAATAATAGTAGAGCCGGGATTTTACCGGGAAGGAAATATTGTAATTAATAAAAGCCACCTTGTTTTCCTCGGCCGCAATTTCCCGGTGTTTGACGGGGAAAACAAATTTGAAATTTTTACAGTCAGCGGTACCGGCATTACTATCAGGGGATTTCAGTTTCAGAACAGCGGCCAGTCAGCCATGAACGATTATGCTTCGGTAAAAGTAATTGATGCCAAATACATAGTGGTGGAGAATAACAAAGTCGTAAATTCCTATTTCGGCATTCATTTTTCCAATTCTTCCTTCATCACCATTCGAAACAATACCGTGACCGGCACTCCCGCCTCCGAGCAAAATACAGGCAACGGCATTCACCTGTGGAAGTGCAGCCATGCACTGGTAGACAACAACCGTATCAGCGGGCACCGCGATGGTATTTATTTTGAATTTGTAACTGCCTCTGTCATTCAGAATAACCTGAGTGAAAAAAATATACGCTACGGCCTGCACTTTATGTTTTCAAACAGCGACACTTATTTAAAAAATATTTTTAAAAACAACGGCGCCGGCGTGGCGGTGATGTATTCGCACAAAGTGAAAATGGAAGGCAACCGCTTTGAAAAAAACTGGGGTCCCGCCTCCTACGGCATCCTGCTGAAGGATATTACCGACAGCCATATTCAGCAGAATATTTTTTACCAAAACTCCGTTGGCATTCATATGGAAGGAAGCAGCCGCATTGAAATAACCAAAAACACGTTTAAAGAAAACGGCTGGGCCACCAAGGTGCAGGCCAGCTGCGATGACAATAATTTTCATCATAATAATTTTTTCGGCAACAGCTTCGACGTGGCCACCAACGGCACCATGGTGCTGAACAAATTTTATAACAATTATTGGGATAAATATGATGGCTACGACCGGAATAAAGACGGCCAGGGCGATGTGCCTTATCACCCGGTAAGCATGTACGCCATGATTGTGGAGCAAAACCCCAACGCACTGCTCCTGCTGCGCAGCTTTATGGTGACACTGCTCGATAAAGCCGAGAAAGCCATACCCAGCCTTACTCCGGAAAATCTTGTTGACGATAAACCAATGATAAAGCCCAATAAATTATGATACGGATTGAACATATCAGTAAAAAATTCAAAAAACTGCAGGCGCTGGATGATATCAATGCTGTGCTGGAAAAAGGACAGGTGATATCCCTGATTGGCCCCAACGGCTCAGGTAAAACCACTTTGATAAAATGTATTCTCGGCATGGTGAAGGCCGGCAGCGGCAATATTTATTTTAACAACATACCCATCAACGGCGATCCTTCGTACCGTTCGCAGGTCGGCTATATGCCGCAGATTGGCCGCTATCCTGATAATATGAAAGTGGGCCAGCTTTTTAAAATGCTGAAAAATATAAGGAATGTGCCGGCAGAAAAACTGGATGAAGAGCTGATTGAAAAATACAGGCTGAAGGAAATTTATGAAAAACCGATGCGGACCCTGTCGGGCGGCACCCGCCAGAAAGTAAGCGCTGCACTGGCGTTTTATTTCAATCCCGGTGTGCTGATACTGGATGAACCCACGGCAGGTCTTGACCCGCTGTCATCGGAAATTTTAAAAGAAAAAATTCTGCAGCAAAAAGAAAAGAACAAGCTCATCCTGATTACCTCGCATATCCTCAGCGATCTGGATGAACTGACAACGCATATCATGTACCTGCAGGAAGGCCGGCTGGAGTTTTTTAAGGAAATAGAACAGCTGCGGGAAGATACCGGCGAGCTGAAACTTGGAAAGGCTATTGCAAGAATTATGAAAGGTGAAAAATTCAGCGGCGAATGGATTGACAAAATGTTTGAGTCGAGCCGCGAAAGAAAAATTTATTAACAATAAAAATTACTCCCTCCCCGGCGGGGAGGGCCCGGGAGGGGCTATGCTTAAGTTATCAAAATATGTGCTTTACGACATTGTAAGAAGCAAAGTAATTCTTGCATATACCGCTTTCCTGCTGCTGGTTTCTTTCAGCCTTTTCAATATGGAAGAAAACAGCAGCAAGGCGATTCTAAGCTTGCTGAATATTGTGCTGATCGTCGTGCCGCTCATCAGCATGATTTTTACCACCATTCATTATTACAACTCCTATGAGTTTATCGAGCTGATGCTTTCGCAGCCGATGAGCCGGCGCCGTATTCTGCTGAGCGAATACGCCGGTGTAAGCCTCTCGCTGCTCAGCAGCTTTTTAATCGGTGTGGGCATACCGGTACTGCTTTTTGCACCCGACAGCGTGGGTTTTACTCTCCTGTTCACAGGCTTTTCACTGACGCTGGTTTTTACTTCTCTTTCATTTCTCACATCCGTCATAGCAAGAGATAAAGCAAGGGGCATCGGCTTTGTACTGCTGCTCTGGTTTTATTTCGCATTGATTTACGACGGGCTTGTTCTATTAATCCTGTTCAGCTTCAGCGATTACCCGCTGGAGAAAATCACCCTTGTATTATCAGCGCTGAACCCCATTGATCTCGGTCGCATCTCCATTATGCTGAAAATGGATGTCAGCGCACTGATGGGTTATACCGGGGCATTGTACAAAGATTTCTTTGGCAGCGGAACCGGAATACTTTTCACTGCCGGTATCATGCTGCTATGGATGGTGGTACCGTTATGGTGGGCTCTGCGTATTTTCAGAAGAAAGGATTTGTAAAGTATGAAACAACTTACGCTTATCAGGATTATACATACCCTAATCTGGCTTTTCTTCAATGTGATTATTTTCTATTTGCTGTATGCTGTCATCAGCAATAAAATTGACATATGGGTATGGATAGGTCCCGGCTGCTTCCTGGCGGAAGGAATTATTTTGCTTGTTTTTAAAAATAATTGCCCCCTCACCATCATGGCCCGCCGGTATTCTGATTCGGCAAAAGACAACTTCGACATTTATCTGCCCAACTGGCTGGCCAGGTACAATAAATTAATTTACACTTCCATCCTTGGCGTCATTATTATCATTCTTATTTACAGGCTGGCAGCTAACTGAAAAAAAAATGCCTGAAAAAACCGCTGCCCCCGGGTAGTGGGGGCAGCGCTGCTGTAGACCTTGAGCATTGCTTCCTGTAAGAGGAGCAAAACTGACAAAAATCATTCAGGATGTGCCAGAAATGATTTGCCTTTGCAATGTTAACCTTTAACCTTACGGTTGATAAAAACAGGCGGAAGATTTTTCATGGAAAAATATCTTTCCGTATTTCTCTGGATTAAGCATTGCTGTATGACCTGGCCCAATCCTTCCTGCCTCACCTGTAAAACAAGAGGCTGCTCGCTGCTGAACAATTGCAGCGACCCGGTGCTGAAAGAAATTTCAGCCCAAAAAATATTCCGGCAGGTGAAGCAGGGCGAAAGAATTTTTACAGAGGGAAAAGAAGCCATCCAGATTGCCTTTGTAAAATCGGGAGTGATAAAAATGGAAGTGAACGGGAAAAATAACCGGCCACTCATCACCCGGCTGGCAAAGGAAGGCGATATTCTCGGCCACCGTACACTGGAAAATTTCAACTGTTATCCTGTTTCAGCCGTTGCTGTGGAAAATACACAACTCTGCCTGCTGCGGGCCGATCATTTTCACTCCCTGCTGGAACGATGTGCTGATTTCCGTAAAGAAATTATCAAGGCCTACCTGCAGGAGCTAAAAGAAACTGAAACCCGCACCATGCACCTGGTACAAAAAAATGTACGGGAAAAAATTGCCTACATACTTCTTTATATCGCCGGTATTTATAACTATAATACCCAGGCAAACGGCATTCATATTCACCTCACCCGCCAGGATATGGCCGACCTGACCGGCACCACGAAAGAGCAGGTGTCAAAAATTCTAACCGATTTCAAAAACGAAAAGCTTATCAACTACCGGGCAAAGCGGTTTAAATTCTTTGACCAGGAAAAACTCCGGGCTATCGCCTTTTGTTACCCGGAATGAAACCTTTCATAATAGCCCGTCTTTTTCTTAATTAGATTTTCAAGGATTTTTCGTTTTTCGCAAACGGCATTGTTCATTGTCCAACCATAGTAAACTCTGTACCGGTCTGCTTTTCAGCCCTGCTGATTTTTATCACCCAAAATGCTGACAGAAGTCATACGGGCCGGTAAAGTCATCTGGTCATTTTTGTAGAAATCAAATACTATGAGTCTTCCCCTCACTTCGCTGACGCTTGCCCAGATCGTAAACAATAATCACAAGACCGCCGCTGTTTTTGAAAAATATCACCTCGATTTCTGCTGCAAAGGAAAACGATCGCTGGCCCAGGCCTGTACCGAACAGCAACTGCCACTTGACAGCATCGCCACAGAACTCGAAACTGTTTTTGCCGAAACGGGAAACAACCTGGTTGATTTTGAAAAAATGACCCTGGCCCAGCTGACTGAATATATTGTGAACACACATCATGCCTATGTAAAAAATGAAATGCCGCAGTTATTTGCATACCTGCAAAAAGTGGCCTCCAAACACGGCGACAGGCATAGTGAGCTTTTTAAAATTTTTGAAACTTTCGCAGCGGTGAAAGAAGAAATGGAAATGCACATGGAGAAAGAAGAGCTGATTCTTTTTCCCCGCATAAAAGAACTGGAAAAACTGGCTGCCAATGAACCTGCCAACCTGCAAATGAATATTGCCTACATCCAGGCGCCCATGCAGGTGATGGAAATGGAACACGACCATGCCGGCGCCCTGTTGAATGAAATCAGGCTGCTGACAAACGACTATACACCGCCCCAAGATGCCTGCACCACCTACCGGTTGAGCTTTGCGGCACTGAAAGCATTTGAACTGGACCTGCACCAGCATGTGCATCTCGAAAACAATATTCTTTTTCCCAAAGCCATTCAAACGTTCAGGGAGCTGGAAGAATCGGTGTTGAATTAAGTCCTTTAGTTAATTCCTTTTGAGTACAGGATTCTGTATTGACTTTATAAAATACACAGCTCAAAAGAATCTTTTACAGTTGCAAATATCCATTGCAGACATTTTTATCCTTTATGATTACCATCAGCCGGCCCTGAACCAGGCAGTTGGCCGCCATTTCTGACAACTGTCACTACCCGGGTTGATGAATATCATGTCTTCCTGTGGCATTCCCGAATAGATTTGCCGGCAGTTAGAAGCAAAAAAGCATACCGAAGGGTAAAATCTCTTTCCCATCACAGGATGGGCAATCGTTGGTTTTCGTTTCAATTACACAGCCCTCTGATTCCTCAGAGGGCTTCGTTTTTTTTTTTGATATAAATCAGCCGGCCCGGTGAGTGTACTCATCCGGTTCGCCGCCAGCGAGGCCAATCTTTGCCGGTCGTCTTAAAACTGCTGTAACCATTGGAAGATTTACTGGCAAAAGAAACGAAACCCTCTTCACACAGCAAAACAGCGGTGCAATGCTACCATTGCGGTGAGCCATGTGATCCATCCATTTCCAGTGACAATAAATATTTCTGTTGCGACGGCTGCAAGTTTGTTTACCAGCTGCTGCAGGAAAACGGGCTTTGCAACTACTATGAACTGAGCGAACGGCCGGGAATAAAAGTAAAGGGTAAATTCAGCGCACAGCGGTTTGCTTATCTCGACAATGAAGAAGTAAAGAAAAAACTGGTTCGCTTTGACGACGGCAGCCAGTGCCATGTAAATTTTTACCTGCCGCAAATGCATTGTGCCTCCTGCATCTGGCTGCTGGAAAACCTGCACAGCATTGATGCCGGTATTCTTTTTTCCAAAACAAACTTTCAGCGCAAGGATATATTTATTGTTTTTGACCCTGCAAGGATTTCGCTGCGCAAAGTGGTAGAATTGCTCGCTTTTATCGGCTACGAACCTTATATCAGCCTGCACGATGGCGAAAAGAAGCGGGAAAAAAAGATAAACCGGAAGAAGATTTTTAAAATCGGCGTGGCGGGGTTTTGTTTCAGTAATATCATGATGCTGAGTTTCCCGGAATATTTTTCTTCGGGCCATATTGATGAAGAGGCACTGGCAAAAACTTTCAGCTACCTGAATCTTGCTCTTTCGCTGCCGGTATTTTTTTACAGCGCCGGTGAATTTTTTATTTCGGCCTGGAAGAGCCTGCGGCAGAAATGGCTGAACATTGATGCGCCGATTGCACTGGCCATCCTCGTCACCTTTGCAAGAAGCGTGTATGAAATAACAAGCGGCGCCGGCGCCGGCTATCTCGATTCCATGAGCGGTATCGTGTTCTTCATGCTGGTGGGCCGCTGGTTCCAGGACAAAACCTACGACAGTTTTTCCTTCGACCGGGATTATAAATCTTACTTCCCGCTCGGTGTCACCCTTTTGAAAAACGGGAAAGAAGAAACGGCGACTATAAGCCAGTTGAAAAAAGGCGACAGCATTTTGGTTAGGCAAAATGAAATGATTCCTGCCGATGCTGTCATCACCGGCGGCGAAGGCAATATTGACTACAGTTTTGTATCCGGCGAAAACACTCCCGTGCTGAAAAGAAAAGGCGAGCTGCTGTATGCCGGCGGCAAACAGCTTGGTGCAGCCATTGAAATGCAGGTAGTGAATCCCGTGGAGCAAAGCTACATCACGCAACTTTGGAACAACGATATGTTTGCGCAGCAGAAAAACAAAGACAAATCCTTCATTCACCCGTGGAGCCGCTACTTTACGCTGGTGCTCTTTATTATAGCCGGCACTGCAGCAGTTTACTGGTGGTTGAATGACCCGTCGAAAATCTGGTCTTCCGTCACAGCAGCATTGATTGTAGCCTGCCCCTGCTCGCTGCTGCTTTCAGCCACTTTCACCTATGGCAACATGCTCCGCCATTTCGGGAAAAATAAATTTTACCTGAAAAACGCTTCAGTGATTGAATCGCTGGGGCGTATCAATACAATTGTTTTTGATAAAACAGGTACGCTTACGCATTCATCGCAGGCAACTGTGACATATGAAGGAGAAAAACTTACTACCGGGGAAATCAACATGGTTTATTCTTTGGCAAAAGAATCGGTTCACCCGCTGAGCCGTATTATCAAACAGGAATTAATTCTCACTCACCCTGTTGAGCCGTTGCCAGTGAAATATCTTTCTGAGACAGCAGGCAAAGGAGTTGAAGGATGGGTGAACGAAAAAAAAATCAGGCTGGGTTCAAAACTGTTTATTGAAGAATCGGATTTAACGGCCGAAACTTCACAGACCGGCGAAGTGTATTTTTCCATTGACGGAAATAAGAAAGGCGTTTTTAAAATCAACAACCTGTATCGTGACGGTGTAGCTGATATGATTCATCAACTTTCAAAAGAAAACTACAGGCTTCATGTTCTTTCCGGCGACAATGCGGCTGAAAAGAAAAATCTTGAATCCATTTTTGGAAAACGAACAACAATACTATTTCAACAATCGCCGCAGGAAAAGCTGAACTACATTACTAAAATCAAAAATGAAAATGCAAACTGCAAAACCCTGATGCTGGGCGACGGGCTGAATGATGCGGGGGCGCTGAAACAAAGCGATGTGGGAGTAGCCGTCTCTGAGAATACCAGCCAGTTTACCCCTGCCTGCGATGTCATCATGGACAGCAACGTGGTACATATGCTGCACTGCTTTATTCAGTATGCCCGTTCCGGAAAAAAAGTAATTGCCCTGAGTTTTGCTTTATCCATTGCCTACAATGTTGTGGGATTAAGTTTTGCAGTGCAGGGTCTGTTGTCGCCATTGATTGCGGCTATTCTAATGCCTGTTAGTTCCATCAGCATAGTATCGTTTGTCACGCTGGCCACTTCTTTTTCAGCCAAAAAGAAAGGGCTTTAAGCAAATTGATAATGCTCATAAATAAGGCTGACATGCGTCATACCTGCCCGGAAGACTGAAAAATACATTTGCCCCTTATAAAAAACCAGCGAATGGGTGTTTTGATTCTACTTATCGGTTTCAGCATTTTGATAGCAGGCGGTTTCCTGGTTGCTTTTATCTGCTCGGTAAAGAAAGGCCAGTTTGATGATGACTACACTCCTTCCGTACGCATATTGTTTGACGACAAACCTGTTTCTGATAGCAATACTTCCTCAAACCAAAACAAAAACAACCTACATGCAAGCACTGGAAAAATTTCAGTATGACAATAAGATTGTCCGAAACTTTGCTTATGCTACCATCATCTGGGGTGTTGTCGGCATGCTGGCGGGTTTATGGGTAGCCCTGCTCATGATCTTTCCCAACTGGAACACCACTTTTGGCCTGGGCAAAGAATCATTGGGCCTCACCTTCGGTCGTCTTCGTCCGCTGCACACCAATGCCGTCATCTTCGCCTTTGTTGGCAACGGCATCTTCACGGGTTATTATTATTCGCTGCAGCGATTGCTGAAAACCCGTATGGCCAGCGACCTGCTCAGCAAAATTCATTTCTGGGGATGGCAGCTCATCATTGTGGCTGCGGCGCTTACCCTGCCGCTGGGCATGACCACCGGTAAAGAATATGCCGAGCTGGAATGGCCCATTGACATTGCCATCACCATCATCTGGGTGGTGTTTGGCTGGAACATGTTTGCCACTATCCTGAAAAGAAGAGAAAGACATCTGTATGTTGCCATCTGGTTTTACATTGCCACGTTTGTTACCGTTGCTGTGCTGCATATTGTCAATTCATTTGAACTGCCCACAAGTTTTCTGCACAGCTACTCATGGTATGCAGGCGTGCAGGATGCATTGGTGCAATGGTGGTATGGGCACAATGCCGTTGCTTTCTTTCTTACCACGCCTTATCTCGGGCTGATGTATTACTTCATGCCGAAGGCAGCCAACAGGCCGGTGTTTTCTTACAAACTTTCCATCATTCACTTCTGGGCTTTGATATTTCTTTATATCTGGGCCGGGCCACACCATTTATTATACACTTCATTGCCCAACTGGGCACAGTCGCTTGGTGTTGTGTTTTCATTCACGCTTATTTTTCCCAGCTGGGGCGGCATGATTAACGGGCTGCTTACACTCCGCGGCGCATGGGATAAAGTACGGGAAGATGTGATTCTTAAATTCATGGTGGTGGCCGTTACCGCTTATGGCATGGCAACGTTTGAAGGACCGATGCTTTCGCTGAAAACAGTAAATGCCATCAGCCACTTTACCGACTGGACCATTGCACACGTACATGTGGGCGGGCTTGGCTGGAACGGCATGCTCACTTTTGGCATCCTGTACTGGCTGATACCAAAAATTTTTAAAACACAGCTGTTTTCAAAACGCCTTGCCAATACTCATTTCTGGATTGCCACGCTGGGTATCATTTTCTATGCAGTGCCGATGTACTGGGCCGGTTTTCAGCAGGCCAGCATGTGGAAACAGTTTACGGAAACAGGCCAGCTGAAATACCAGTTTATTGAAACGGTTACTTACATGAAACCCTTTTATGCAGTGCGGGCATTTGGCGGGGCGCTGTTTGTGGTTGGTGCTTTGCTGATGATGTACAATTTATTCAAAACAGTGGCAAAAGCAAAACTGGTAGCCAATGAAGATGCCGAGGCTCCGGCATTGGAAAAAGCTTACAGCGAACATACAAGCGAACACTGGCACCGTCGCATGGAAAGGAAACCCGTTCCTTTCCTCATCGTTACGCTGGTTGTAATTCTTATCGGCGGCATCATCGAGCTGGTGCCTACATTTCTTATCAAATCTAATGTGCCTACCATTGCCAGTGTGCAACCCTACACACCGCTTGAACTGCAGGGGCGTGATATTTACCGGAGAGAAGGTTGTTACACCTGTCACTCGCAGATGATTCGTCCGTTCCGCAGCGAAACGGAACGCTATGGTGAATATTCCAAAGCCGGCGAGTTTGTATATGATCATCCATTCCAATGGGGCTCGAAACGAACCGGCCCCGACCTGGCACGTGAAGGAACCCTGAACCTGAAAAAATCCGATTCATGGCATTTCAATCACATGGACGACCCGCAGGCCATTTCACCGGGCACCATCATGCCTGCCTATTCCTTTTTGCTGGACAAAGACCTGGATACAGCCGGCACGGCGGCAAAAATAAAAGCCATGCGTACCATGGGCGTGCCTTACAAAAACGGCTATGAGTTATATGCCAATAAAGATTTGATGGAGCAGGCAGCAAAAATACAGGCCAGCCTGCAGAAGGATAATATCAAAGTAAAACAAACAGCAGAAATCCTGGCTGTGATTGCTTACCTGCAAAGACTGGGAACTGATATTGATAAAAACAAATTAGCAGCTAATAAAAACTAAACCATGTTCAAGTTTATAAAACAATATGCGGAAACAACAGACGGCATCAGCATTTATCCCATCATCTCGCTGTTATTGTTTTTCTTCTTCTTTATCGGGTTGTTGTATTATGTAAAAAAGATGGATAAAGCAAAGGCGGATGCCATCAGCCGCATACCGCTGGATGAGCAATCGTCTGCATCCGAAAATTTTTCCCGAAATAATTAAAACAGGAATTACAATGAACATTAAAATCATTTCACGCTTGTTTCTCCCGGTATTTTCATTGCTGGCATTTGCACGGCCGGCTGCCGCACAGGACGCCACATCGGGCCTGGCCGGAGGCATGAAATATTTTTTGTTTGCGGTTACCGGATTTGTGCTGCTGGCCCTGGTGCTGTTGGTTTATTTTATTTTGCAAAACAGTAAATACCAGAAAGAGTACAACCTGAAATCCGGCCGAACAGAAAAAATAGCGGGCCTGCGTACATGGTGGAGTTATCTCGATAAAAAATTTTTTACCAAAGCAGCGCCACTGGAGCAGGAAGCCGATGTATTGCTCGACCATGATTACGACGGCATCAAAGAACTCGACAATGCGTTGCCGCCCTGGTGGAAATGGGGTTTTTACATCACGGTTGTCGCAGGTATAATTTATCTTTTACGATTTCATGTATTCAATGCCGGGCCTACGCCGGAAGAAGAATACAGCCGTGAAATGCAGGTGGCTGCTGCGCAAATGGAAAAAATGAAAAAAAGCGGCGAGGCCATTGATGAAAAAACCGTGACGATGGCCGATGCGGCCGGCATTGATGCCGGTAAGAAAATTTTTGCCGGCACCTGTTTCCCCTGTCATGGTGCCAATGGTGAAGGCAATGCCGTGGGGCCCAACCTGACTGATAAATACTGGCTGCACGGCGGCACATTGGGTAATGTTTTTAAAACCATTGTCAACGGTGTTCCCGATAAAGGCATGCAGGCATGGGGAAAACAATTTTCACCTGCCGATATTAAAAACGTGGCCAGCTTTGTGCTTTCATTGCAGGGCAGCAACCCACCCAATGCCAAAGCACCGCAGGGCGATTTGTTTGAACCCGGCAAAGCTGCCGACAATACCGCTGTAAAAAAAGATACTATAACCCAAACCACCCAATAACAAAATCCTGTTTGTGAAAACCAATGAATCATGGAAGAGAGAGATTTTTCGCAGATAGTGGAGGAGAAAAAAGAATTCCTTAACCAGGACTTCCGTGATTCAGTGGCAACCATAAGCAAACAGGGCAAGCGGAATTTTATTTTTCCTAAAAAACCCAAAGGAAAACTGTACAGCCTCCGTACCCTTGCTTCTGTAGCTTACCTTATTATTTTCTTCACACTTCCGTTTATTAAAGTGGATGAGGAACCGCTGTTCCTGTTCAACGTGGTGCAGCGCAAGTTCATTTTCTTCGGGCAAATTTTCTGGCCGCAGGATTTTTTCATTTTCGCTATCGGGCTGCTCACCTTCATGCTGTTTATTATTTTCTTCACCGTTGTTTTTGGCCGTGTGTTTTGCGGGTGGGCCTGCCCGCAAACCATTTTTATGGAAATGGTTTTCCGCAAAATTGAATACTGGCTCGATGGCGACATGAATGAACAGCGCCGGCTGAAGCAGATGCCCTGGAATGCCCGCAAAATCCGCAAGCGGCTCACCAAGATGGCCGTGTTTTATTTAATATCGTTCATCATAGCCAATTTTTTTCTCGCCTACATCATCGGCATGGACAATGTGCTGGCTATGGTAAAAGAAGGCGTAGCTGCCAACCCGGTCACTTTTGTTTCGTTGCTGCTGTTTTCAGCTGTATTCTTTTTTGTTTATTACTGGTTTCGTGAGCAGGCATGCATCGTGGTGTGCCCGTATGGAAGACTGCAGGGTGTGCTGCTTGATAAAAAATCAATCGTGGTAGCGTACGATTATGTGCGGGGCGAGCCGAGGGGAAAAATAAAAAAAGTAAAAGATGATAAATGGGAAACGGGTGATTGCGTGGATTGCTTTGCCTGCGTTCGGGTTTGTCCCACCGGCATTGACATCCGGAACGGCACGCAACTGGAATGCATCAACTGCACCGCCTGCATTGACGCCTGCAATGCCATCATGAAGAAAGTGGACCGCCCCCGCGGACTGATCCGTTATGATTCGGAAGAAAATATTGAACACAGCAAAAAGACAAAATTCAACTGGCGGATGGCGGCGTATTCAGTAGTGCTGCTGTTGCTTACATCGGCCCTGGTGCTGATGCTGGTAACAAGAGACGATGTGGATGCCCGTGTATTACGAACTGCAGGCCAGCTGTATCAAACACTGCCCGGCGGAAAAATCAGCAACCTGTACAATATAAAACTGGTAAACAAAACCCGGAAAGATATACCGGTAAGCATGAAGCTGGAAAACTTGCAGGGAGAAATCACCGTAGTGGGAAAAGATTTTATGGTGCCTAAGGAATCGCATTTCCAGTCATCGTTTTTTGTAAAAATTGACGGCCGGCAGCTGCTGAAAAGAAAGACGACGATAGTGCTGGGCGTTTACCGGGGCGGTAAAAAAATTAAAACGCTTAAAACAATATTTCTCGGACCCGGCTAAAATTACTTTTATGAAAATATCATGGGGCTATAAAATCCTTTTCGGTTATCTCGCCTTTGTGGCGGGTATCGTTTTCCTGGTGGTAAAAGCCAGCCGTGAAAAATTTGACCTGGTGACAAAAGATTATTATGCGCAGGAGCTGAAATACCAGCAGGTGATTGACCAGGCAGCCAATGCAGCAAAACTTTCAGTGCCGGTACGGGTGGAAAAAGCAGAAGGTGAAATCACCGTGCGGTTCCCTGAAGAAATGAAAGGCATTAAAAAGACGATTGATTTTTATCTCTACTTTCCTGCCGATGCCAAAAAAGATTTCAGGAAAAAAATTGAAACCGGCGATATAGAATTCACCGAAGCGCTGCCGGCAGGCATCAGCGGGTTGCATGTGCTGAAACTTTTGTGGGAGGCCGGGAGTGTGAAATATTATTATGAACAAAAAGTATTTTTCTGATGACCGGAAAAGCTGAATTGGAAATGAACATAAAAAAAGAAATAATAATGGCTATTGCCGGCCTTGTCCTGCTCACCTTTGCTTTTGCCCTGCAGTTTCAGGCGCTGAGCCGGTCATCGCCGCTGGCCTTGCTGGTTATTGTGGTTGTTGGCCTGTTGCTATCCGTACGATTCAGGCTGGCCGGAGGCGCCCTGCTGTTGTTCGGCGGCCTGGCTCTTGCAGTTCATCCATTATTATTTTCATCATCATACTGGCTGTTGCCCGGCGCATCGCTGGTGGCATTTGCCGGTTTTTCCATTTTGATAAAATGGTGGCAACAAAACGGCGGTTAAGTTTTTATGTCTATCGGAATTGAACTCATAACATCGGCATTGGTGCTGGGGCTTGCAGGCAGCCTGCACTGCGTGGGTATGTGCGGGCCGCTGGCACTTTCATTGCCGGTGTCACACAGCAACCAGCTTTCAAGAATCGGCGGCGGCGCCGTTTACAATGCAGGCCGCCTGCTTTCCTATTCAGTTATGGGTTTGCTTTTCGGTTCTGCAGGCGGATTAATTATTGCCGGCAGGTGGCAGGGCAATTTGTCCATTGTACTTGGCATCATCATTCTTCTTTACCTGCTCGTACCAAAGAGATATTTCCGTTTTCCCTCAAATCATTTTTTCAGTAAACCATTTTTATGGCTGCGTGAATTGATTGGAAAATTATTCCAGTCGCGAAAATTCAGTTCCTTGTTTTTCATAGGTATGCTGAACGGCTTACTTCCCTGCGGGCTGCTGTACCTGGCCCTTTCTTCTGCGGCTGTTTCTGCAAGTACGCTGCATGGCGGATTGTTCATGCTGTTTTTCGGTATCGGCACTTTTCCCGCCATGTTTGCCACGGTGGTGACGGGAAATTATTTAAGCCAGTCGTTGCGAAGGAAAGTAAATACAGCCGTGCCGGTGCTGCTCTTCTTTATGGCTGTATTATTGATTCTGCGGGGGATGAATCTTGGCATTCCTTTTATCAGCCCGGCACTGTCAACGGGACATCAGCATGAAGCTGTTTCCTGTCACTAATCTTCAGTTATCTTTGAAGCTTCCCATACTCCCTTTTAGAGGTGGGGTGTTCCTATGCGTATTGACATACTCACCGTTTTGCCCGAACTGCTCGAAAGCCCGTTGCAGCACAGCATCATGAAAAGGGCGCAGGAAAAAGGTTTGCTGCAGGTGCAGGTGCATCATTTGCGCCGGTGGGCAGTAAATGAATATGGCCAGGTGGACGATTACCAGTATGGCGGCGGCGCCGGTATGGTAATGATGTGCGAACCGCTGGCCAATGCCATTGAAGAATTATCGAAAGAAAAAAAGTTTGATGAAATAATTTACCTGACACCGGATGGCGAACAACTGAACCAGAAAATTGCAAATACCCTTTCATTAAAAGAAAATCTCCTGCTAATCTGCGGACATTATAAAGGCATTGATGAACGGATCAGAGAACATTTTGTTACAAAAGAAATTTCCATTGGTGATTATGTGCTCAGCGGCGGCGAGCTGGCAGCAGCCGTACTGGTTGATTGCCTTGGCCGGCTGATACCCGGTGTACTGAACGATGAAACATCGGCCCTCTTCGATTCGTTCCAGGATAATTTATTAGCACCGCCGGTTTATACCCGGCCCGAAAATTTCCACGGCTGGAAAGTGCCGGATGTGCTGCTCAGCGGCAACCATAAGCTGATTGAAGAATGGCGGCACGAACAATCGGTAAAGCGAACAAAGGAAAAGAGACCGGATTTGCTGGATAATCCATAGCGTGGGGATGGATGGCGAGGGAAATCAACTGCCCTTTTATTTACTCAGAAAATAAACTGAATAAAAAAATAATACAGCAGTATCATCAGGATATTAACTGCAATCGTCTTTTTCATAAATACGGATTTTGCTCTCAACTGTAAAATCGGCAAAAGCATTGCCAAATGCAGTTTTGCCTTATAGGAATTATGCTAAAGGCCATCTGTTTTTCCTGCAGCAAAAGCCGCTTGATAAAACAGGGAAAGGGGTAAGTAATACCTTTTATCCAACCAGTTATCTGTTCAAAGAATTTTTACTCCGTCAACCCATGTAATTTTACATCTTGCACAGGGCTGAATACCCGTCAACCACATGAAAAAAACCCTGACCATAACCACTGCCTTATTTTTTTTCCTCGCTTCGCAGGAGCAGGAAATTAATAACGCTAATTACCAGCAGCAGTACCAGCTGAAAATGGCAAAAGCGGTTGATGCCATTAAAATTGACGGGCAACTGGATGAATCCTCGTGGCAACAGGCGAATGTAATAAAAAACTTCTGGCAGAAATGGCCGGTGGATACTGGTCGTGCCCGGCGGCAAACAGAAGTGAGAGTGACGTATGACGAACATTTTCTTTACGTGGGTATTATTAATTATGATACCAGTTATTATGTCATTCAAACCCTGAAACGGGATGCAGACCCCGGCGGCAGCGACGGTGTAGGTGTGGTGCTTGACCCGCTGAATGCTAAAACCAACGGTTTCTTTTTTACCGTAAACCCATACAACGTGCAGGCCGAAGACCTGCTGACTGCATCGGGCGGAGGTGAAATTAATTTCAGCTGGGACAACAAATGGTTCTCTCAAACCACCCGCCAGCCCGATCGCTGGATAGTAGAAATAGCCATCCCTTTTAAAACACTTCGCTACGAAGCCGGCAACACTGTTTGGGGAATCAATTTTGTGCGGGCTGATTTAAAAAACAATGAATACAGCACATGGACAAAAATTCCTGTGAACCTCGAGTTTTATGATTTTGGCTACACCGGCGCACTCATTTGGGACGCTACGCCGCCACCGCCGGGCAGAAATATTTCCGTTATTCCCTATGTCACCGGGGCACTCAGCAGCAACCGCGAAGACGGAGAAAAAACCGACGGCGAGCTGAACCAGGGTTTCGATGCCAAGATTGCTCTTTCATCAAAAATGAATCTCGACATCACCGTCAATCCCGATTTTTCGCAGGTGGAGGTGGACCGGCAGGTAACCAATCTTACCCGCTTCAGTATTTTTTTTCCTGAACGCCGGACATTTTTTATTGAGAATGCCGATTTGTTTGCCAACTACGGCATCCCGCCCATACGGCCGTTTTATTCCCGCACCATCGGGCTCGATGCAGACGGCAACCGCATTCCCATTTATGCCGGGCTGCGGCTGACCGGCAACCTGGATGCCAAAACAAGAATCGGCATACTGAACATGCAAACGGGCAAGAAAGATGAATTTGCTGCGCAAAACTATACGGCTGTCAGCGTCACCCGCCGGGTGCACAAGCGGTCTATCATCAAAGCATATTATTTCGGCCGCGAAGGATTTTTGAGTGAACAAAAGAAAAAAGACAACCCGCTTGACCGGCATGGCCGCAATGCCGGGTTTGAACTGGGCTATATCAGCAACAAAGGCGATGTGCAGGCATGGTATGGATTTCACCAGAGCTGGAAATACGGAATCAATAAGGATGATCACTACATGAACTTCGGCGCCGGTTATTTCGGAAGAAAATTTTCAGGCTTTGTGAATTACGACGGCGTGGGCACCAATTATTATACCGACATGGGTTTTGTGCAGCGCATAGAAAATTATGATGCGGCGCTTGATACCAGCATCCGGCTGGGCTATAGAAGCATTTTTTCCAATGCCGGCTATACTATTTTCCCGGAAAAAGGAAAGATTAATACGCACCGCATCAATATGGAAAATTATATTGTGTGGAATCCCGACGGGAGTCTTAATGAAAGAACCAGCAGCCTGGGGTATGGCATCAACTTTAAAAACACAAGCGAGCTGGCTTTCGGGATGGAGAACCAGGATGTGCGGCTGCTCTATCCCACTTCCTTCACCGATTATGATCCGCTGCCAAAAGGTACTTACCGCTTCACGCAGTTTGGTGTGCAATATGAATCGGACAGCCGGGCTAAATTCATTGTGGAAGCAGGATTCCGGGCGGGGGATTTTTACAACGGCACCCTGCAACAGTACGAGATTGAGCTGGTGTACCGGGCACAGCCATGGGGCCGCTTCAGCGTGGAGTTTGAGCAGAACGAACTGAAGTTTCCCGACCCGTACGGCAATGAATCGTTGTTTCTGATAGCACCAAGAATTGAAATCAATTTCAGCAACAGTCTTTTCTGGACCACTTTTATACAATACAACACCCAGGAAAATAATATCAACATCAACAGCCGCTTTCAGTGGCGCTACAAACCCATGAGTGATCTCTTTATTGTTTATACCGACAACTACTTCAGCGAACCATTTTTGAAAAACAGGAACAGGGCGCTGGTGTTTAAGATGAATTACTGGTTGAATTTGTAGAATCTATTTTCGTTTTTATTGTAGTATTGAACCCCTTCGGGGTTCGCTGATCAGGTACCTCCTATTTCCCCGCATACTATGCGGGGTTATACAAGTTGAATCCCTTCGGGATTCTTTGCTGACGTGTCAAAATTGACGTGCCCAATTGTTGAAAACTCTTTTTTAAAGAATACAAAAGAATATTGTTATGGTTTGAATCCCTTCGGGATTCAAT
>Ga0114944_1000034_pt1 | contig 32028 bp, 43 predicted proteins | sample OV2TP2_FD_89582 | JGI IMG/M metagenome (GOLD analysis project Ga0114944, IMG submission 89582) | Hot spring microbial communities from Beatty, Nevada to study Microbial Dark Matter (Phase II) - OV2 TP2 | ecosystem: Environmental > Aquatic > Thermal springs > Hot (42-90C) | place: USA: Beatty... | reverse complement strand
TGTGGACAAAACATAGTGTAACATAAAGGACGTTATGTTACACTATCCCCATGGATAGGGAACTCCAAAAATTTGGTGAAAAATTACCGGCTGAAATCACCTCAACAGCGATTCCGGCGCTCATTTTTTCTGAAGGTCCACGGGGCGCGTATCGCTTTCTCGAATTTTTTGCCGCCGACATCCGCAACCACAACACCCGCCTGGCCTACTATCGTGCCGTGTGCGCATTTTTCCAGTGGTGTGAACGGAAACGAATCAGTAATCTTTCTGCAATCTACGTCCATCATGTGGCCGCCTACATTGAACAGCTCATGAAGAAACGCGCGACGCCAACCGTCAAACAGCACCTGGCCGCGATTCGCATGCTGTTTAATTGGTTGGTCGTCGGACAGATTGTGCCCTCAAATCCAGCAGCCGCAGTACGCGGTCCCAAGTACGTGGTGAAGAAAGGGAAAACGCCGGTGCTCTTAGGCGAGGAAGCGCGGCATCTCCTGGATAGCATCACCACAGAAACCGTCGTGGGACTCCGTGACCGCGCGTTCATTGCCCTCCTGGTCTATACCTTCTCGCGGGTGTCGGCTGCCGTTGCGATGAATGTGGATGATGTCTATATCCAAGGCAAGCGTACCTGGGTGCGCCTGCATGAGAAAGGAGGGAAAGAACACGCGCTCCCCTGTCACCACGAGCTTGAGGAGTATCTTGATGCGTACATCACGGCAGCAGGGATTGAAGGAGTAAAGGATACTCCCCTCTTCCGTACCGCAATACGAAAAACAAAGCAGTTGAGCAACCAGCGACTCCATCGCGTTGACGCCTACCGCATGATACAGAGGAGAGCCGCTGACGCGAGCATCCTCTCCCCTGTTGGGTGTCACACCTTTCGCGCCACAGGCATTACCCAGTATCTCTTGAACAATGGCACGCTCGAAAAAGCCCAACTCATGGCAGCCCACGAAAGCCCACGAACCACAAAACTGTATGACCGAACCAAGGACACCGTGACCTTAGACGAGGTCGAACGAATTTTAATAGAGTAATGCCGCAGTCACCGCGATCCAAAAAGGCGTCTCCCTTCCGGCGCTCCAACGCCTCCTGGGCCACGACCGCCTCACCACCACCGAAATCTATTTGAACCTGAGTCCCGAAGAAGTCATCCGCGAGTTCCAACAGAAATGGTGAACCTTGACCTTTCCGGTGTAGTGGTATAGTATCCCTACAAAGGAGGTCCTTATGAAGAAAAACATCAAAAAGAAAAACACTGATCTTTCTGAAATCTTGAGACCTTTTGAGAACCAGTGGGTCGCGCTCTCTTCCGACTACACAACCGTTGTCTCAAGTGGCGAGACGCTTGAGGAAGCCGCTTCAAAAGTACGTGAGGAAGAACGAGAGCAGGTGGTGTTCCATAAGGTATTGCCGTTCAATGCGTACTATGAGCCTGTACAGGCATGAAATATCCCTACCTGACATATCCGTTTGTTGATGAACGCGGGCGGATTATCGTCATCAAGCGACCGATAGTAGAGATTGAAGTTTTTGGCCCGAAGGGAGTAGCCAGCGTTCTCGCACTAATCGATTCGGGAGCTGACCGCTCCCTTTTTCATATCTCAGTTGCACAGAGAGTGGGGCTGGATTTAACTGGAGCGAGAAAAACCAGAATGGTAGGAATTGTTGGTGCCGCAGAGACACTGATCCTCGACGAGGTAGAAATTAAAATTCAGCGCCTCAGATCGAGGGTTAAAATTCCTGTTGGATTCATTGACAGTCCCCACGTAGGCGCACTCCTTGGCCAGGAGGGATTTTTTGATCAGTTCCGCATCACGTTTGAGAAAGCCCGTGATACCTTTACAATCACTTCAATACGAGGGTAAATCACAGATGCGGCAACTCTACCAAGAGGCAGTAAACAGGAAGGTGATTAGGGAACTTAAATAAAAAACCCCAGGCCATCCGACCCAGGGCTATTTTTTTCCTTAGCTAGTTATTAAAAGAGCTAGTTCCAAACAGCCACTCCTCAAAACTCCCACCACACCTTCCCTTTCGGATGCCTCATCACCACTATATCAACCGGATTCTTACGAAGCACCCTCTTTCTCCTCCCTTGAATCTGCATTAACAGCGTATCTTTTGCCTCCCCCTTCACCTCTTCTCCCTTAGCCATTTCAATCGCCTCAACCACCTTTTTAACCAGTTCCGAACCCAAAGAATCCTCCCACAGAAACACCATCACCGGTTGCTCATTAAAGAATCCTGAAACCAGCGTCCAATACCGCTCATTCTCCAAAAGAAACTGGCTAAGAATTTTCTCATACGCCGAGCGAGCGACTTGAGCCGAGGGCAGCGTCCAGGCGTTTCCATTGAGCCTTGATGGATCGTTCCGTCGGGGCTTTCTCTTTTTCATCCACTCCCCCCTTTCACAATCACAGACACCCAAAACCGGATTTCCGGATCCCACCTCATCGCAAGCGTTGCCGCAGGCAAGTTCTCAAGCAGCGGCAACAATACCTCACGGATAGGCGCTGTGATCGAATGGTCAAACGTTTTCAAATACCGCTCGCTCTCTGGGGCAATGTGCATCTGACAGACCATCCCCCGCTCCCCTGCTTTGGTCATCGCGGTAAGCTGATATTCTCCAAACGTCCGTTCAATCTCTGCCAACCACCCTGGGTCTGCAACCCGTGGCCGATCAACCATCACGATCCCGACCAGGTGAGCTGGAGCTACTACAAGTCCATACCCGGAGAAAATATCCTTCGTTCCCGGATGCCAGAGAAATTTCAGTTCAGTATTCTGTTTTGCTCTCATCTCTTCCTCCTATCTCCCTTTCATCCGTTCTTTAAGGCACACCTGACAGAGAGCAGTCATATACCGACTCCGGCGAAGATTCACTTCAATCCGGGGATACCCTTGGGGAATAGAGAGTCCGCAGAGCGTCTTGTCAGCCCGCTTCTCTTCCAGAAGGTGATATTTGTTCCAATGGTCAATCTGGTAGACAATCATTTCTCCGCCTCCTCCTGGACTTTTTCAATCAGCCGTTTCTTGAAATGAGGATCACCGATCTCCTCCAGCACTTCTTTGAGTTCCCGTGCGAGCCTCTCGGCTTTGTCTATCTTGTAGGCAAGCCGTCTCACTTCAGGATAGTCAGAAAGCGGCCGCATCGTCTTCCTCCTTTCCGCTATAGGCGTCATTCAGTTTTCGCTCTTCCTGTCTCACCCACTCTTCCACGATTTCGTTGATGAGCGTGGTCATGTGTATTCCCCGCGCTTTGGCCAGGTGATAAAGCCGAGAGATCAATTCCTCACGAATCTTTGGTTGATACATGGCTCATCCCTCCCATGTCGCCGGAGCATCGCCCTCGCACCGAAAGGCATAATCCACTGACTCTTGATTCTCCGTATCAAACCAGCAGACCACTTCAACGTAGGTCCCGAAATCGTGATCAAAACTCTTGATCTTCAACTCTGCTCCTTCCGGTTCAGACCCAAGAGTATCCCGAATGAGTTGAATAAACCGCAAGCACTCTGCCAACGCTCTCTTTCGATAATTCGGCGATCCCACTTGGGCGCAATCCTCGTCGCATGGAGCTGATCCAATGGTGATGAAATCTCTCATCGCTTCCCTCCTTTCTCGGTGAATAAGAATGGTAAAGACCTGTCTTGAGTGTAGGAGAGCAGCGCGAATGCGTCAAACGACCGGAGAGCCAATCAATCCACGAAAAAAGGGGGATGCTCCACCCTTCCCCTGATTGAGAAAATGCCTCTACGGCCCTCCTAGAGCGCCGTTTTTTGAGCGAGAAGCCGAAAATCCCCGCGACAACCAACGCGAGAGAATATTTAGTTCTTTATCTCTTAATCACTTAATCAACTTATCTACAAATCTCCTTGACTCCTTGTATACAAATCTCTATACTCTCTTGTTTTAGAAATCCTCTTTCAGGAGCGTCTCCATAGATCTTTAGATACTCAGAGACAAAGAGATTTGTCTCTTAAGCGATAAATCTTCATAGAGGACTTCGAGGTCATGGCCGGTCTCATCATTGGAATCGCAGGAAAAAAAGGGGGCTGTGGTAAAACCACAGTAGCTGTCAATGTGGCGGGCGCTTTAGCAGAGATTCTACCCGAAGTGCTGGTGATAGATGGAGATCCGCAAGGAACCGTGCTGACCTGGCGTGCAGCAGCAGGGGACGCCGTCTTCCCGGTGCAGGTGATCGGATTGCCGCGACCGGTCATTCACCACGAAGCTCCAAAGTTTGCGCAAAAATATAATGCAGTGGTGATTGATTCACCCTCTGGATACCAAGACGAGCAAATCCAACGGAGCGTGATGATGGCCTCCTCGCTTGTGGTCATCCCGGTCCAGCCGAGCGCCGTGGATATGTGGAGCGCTCGGGATACGGTCAAGCTCTTTGAGGAAGCAAAAGTGTACAATCCGGGCCTCAAGGCCATGCTCCTTGTATCCCGCTCTCAACCTCGCACCCGGCTTTCTCAAGAAGCACGGGAGGCTTTGGAGACCCTCTCGCTCCCCGTATTCCAAACCGCCATTAGTCAGCGTATCAGTTTGGCGGAATCCCCGCTCTACGGAAAACTCATTTTTCACTATTCCAATAACCCCGCGGCCACTGAGTTTCGCTCGCTCGCACGGGAAATCTTAGAGGTGATGTATGGAAAAGAAATCCCTTAAAGACGCGCATACCGTCAGCAGACCCAAAGATGAAAAAGATGAGTTTGTACAGCATGGCTCATCTGGAGATAAATCTACAAAGAAACAAATCTCCCAATCTCCAAAACTTAAACCGGTGAAGGTATCTTTTTACTGGGACCCGGAAACTGAACGAGACATGGAGCAGCTCCGGCTCCGGCTTCTTGAGAAGGGAAGAAAACTCACCCGCTCCGAGGTAGCGGAAGAGCTTGTGAAAATCGCGCTCAGGAACGAGAAGATCATTGAAGAGCTGCTCTGAGATCAATCAGGACGCACTCTTCTCTCCTCTATCCACAGGCTCTGTTTTTTATCTCTTCTCCCGCTTGTGGTATAGTACAGGCAATGACGACATTCGAAGAAACTTCGCAGCGATATAATCCGACCACGTCCGACAATGACCGACCGAGTCCGATGCAGTCCGACCACATCCGACCACGTCCGACGATGTCGGCTGAACGTCAGGAAGAACATACACTGACCTCAAGGGAAGCGCTGAAGTTGTTTGAGCAATCCGGGCTACCACGTAGCCAGCGATCTATTGAACGTTATTGCAGAGGCGAGAAACTTGATTGCTTCCTTGATCCTGACGAGGAGCGATACTACATCACGCGAGAAAGCGCTGACCGACTCATTGGTCAATTAAAGGAAATTATGGCGCGACACCGTCAGACGGAGTTTGTCGCCGCAGGTCCGACAACTTCCGACCATGTCCGACCAGGTCAGACACCTCCCGACAGTCAACAAGAAGCAACTTACGCCGAGAAACTCAAAGAACTCGAAGACAAAGTTTTCAATCTCGAAGTTGATAAGCGGGCAAAGGATCAATTCGTGATCCACCTCAAAGATCAAATTAAGGCAGACAGAGATGAATTCACGAAAAAGCTTGTTTTTTACAGCAGAAAAGTGGGGGAACTTGAGACCAAACTTCTCCAGCTTGACGCCCCCAAACACGACCCGCCGCGACGTATGGATGAACCCCAAGACGCAGAGTTTTCCGAGGTTGAGGAACAACCAGAAGAACCTATACCCTCTGAACAACGCCTATGACAAACAAACGCATCTTCAAAGAGAAGGGCTTAGATCCGGCTTTGTTTACCAGGCCCCGAAAATGGATTGTCTATAAGACACAAGGAATAATTAGATCCGCTTGGATACAGAATCAAAAGGATTTGGTATACTACACAAAACAGCGCCATGATATCGCGGCTTATGCTCTCGTGGATGCCTTCAACAGAAATGAGGCTTGGCACAAAGGCAAAGCCCTTTTGGAGGGCTGATTTTGCGCCGTTTCACCGGCACTACTATCGTGTTTTCACCGGCAGATTATCGTGTTTTCACCGGCACTACTATCGTGTTTTCACCGGCAGATTATCGTGTTTTCACCGGCACTACTATCGTGTTTTCACCGGCAGATGAGTACAAAACCCCCTTATTTTTCAATGCTTTTTGACTTTCTTTCTTATATTTTTCTTTTCCGGAAACCGTTTAAAACGTTTTATTAAAACCGTTTAAAATAGATGAAACCTGTTGCAAAATCCGAGATCAAATCTGCAAAAAACTTTGGACAATAAACGGTGATAAAAGACCCTTCTACAAGAAAGATGAAGATTGCACCTCACCAGCCATTCACTATTCAGAAACAAAGGGTATCAAAATCTAAGTATGAGATGAACTTGGCTGAGTTCCCTTTGGCTTTCCTTGCAACCAGAATCCCCAAAAACACGGAGACCTTGGAATACCAGGACACAATCACCGGGAAAGATGGTTTAGAGATTCCCCGTCATTGGAAAATCTACCCCCACTCTAAACTTGGTTTTCCCACACCAAGTACTCAGGCGACGCTTTTTGAACTCTTCCAAATCTGGGCATGTAATGATTTTGAGAGTCCGATCATCAATTTCGGTAGCATCTATGAACTTATTAAGTTGAGGGGGCTTGCTCAGTATGACAAAAAGACATACGAGCGTATTAGGCGAGACCTAAACATTCTCGTGGGAATTACTATCGAAGCAAAAAATGCTTTCTGGGATAACGAAAAAGGGGCATATGTAGACAAGACATTTCACCTCTTCGAGGAGGTCAACTTCTACCATAAGGGAACCCACAGCTACCAGCAGCCCCTCCCCTTCGCACACATCAAGGCAAGTGAAACTCTATATGGGAGTATTGAGGCGAGTGGACTCATCACCCTTAAACACGTGGACAGTAAGTTTTTCTACAAACTCACTCCTATTGAGCAACGCTTAGCCCTTTACCTTGGTAAGATGCTCTATAAGGCTATTGAACATCGACGAGACGTAATGAAGATTGCCCAACAGCTCCCCGTCCTTGCGAAGAGCCGTCGGCACGTTAAGGAGCAACTCACGAAAGCCTGTAATAGTTTGATTACAAAAAACTTTCCCTATCTCGCTGGCTACTACTATGAGAAAGGAGTCAACAAGAAGACTGAAAACATACGGTTCTTTAAAAAACCCTCCCAAAAAAATCAGCAAAAACAAGAACCTGAAACAACCACAAAACCTCTCTTCCGTCTTTCTCCTCCTAAGCAGCAAGCTAAAAAAGACACCTCAACTCAGGCCCTCCTGGTCCAAGACATCTTAGACGTGACCCACGACTATAAAAGCCGAGACTACTACCAGATCGTCGCTCAGAAGATGAGTGACCAGGTGATCTACCGTGCCTTGTCCGAAGTGAAAGCCGAGGACATCCCGTCGGGAACGGTCAGGAACCGGGGAGCGCTTTTCACCAACCTCATTGAGAGATATGCAAGCGAACAAGGTATCACTCTCAACCCGAAGAGAAAAAGATAAAGGACATCCTATCGGACATCCCCATATACATCAAGCTAAGATTGTTTCCTGATCACGATGTCATGATGTTTCCAGCGTGTTCGATCATCCTCGGCCATGGAACCCCCACCCTCTCCCTCCCCCTTTCGCTCTGCGAAAAGGGGAGGGGAAAATCGTCACCCTCCCCTTTTTCAAGGGGGAGGGTCGGGGTGGGGGTCAGAGATCGTGTCATGTCGCTCATATGAATCGGTCTTAGCTTGATACGTATGGGACATCCTATCGGACATCCCCCTCTTCTCTCCTTAGCTAGTTATCACTCTTTAACCAGTTCTCTCTTCAACCCGGTCTTAAACACCCATCTTTATGTGTACAAACGCTTGTACATTGACTATACATTGCCTATACAAAACTTGGTTTGTACACCAAAACTTAAAGGGAGTATACTACTCCCAAACTCTCTATTGCCTTATCAGGCAATGAAAAGCAACTTGCTGCGCGGCTGGTTGTCGGGAACGCATCGCGTCCCGACTCAAAATCAAACCTTCTGCTATCGCAGAAGCTCCACTCCTAAACTGTTCCCCTATCGGTCAACAGTTTTCCCCCGGCTATCGTCGGGAGACCGTCGCTCGGGTCTCGCCATCGCCTATCGGCGCGGCTCAACCTTTTGATTTTGAGTCGGGACGCTCGACTGCTTTACTCTTCAGCCTTCACCTTCGGCTCGTCTTCAGAGAGCAGTCGTGCGCCGACAACCAGCCGCGCAAACTGACATGACTACCTCATAACCGCAACTACCTGTGCGGCTTCCGTGCCCCGCCTTTGGCGAGACACCGAAGCCTTACCAACTCGCTTTTGAGAACAGCCTCTCCCCAATACCTTGTGGGGACGCTGTTCTCAAAAAACTACCTGTCGTGCAGCCGTGATCCCCTCGCTTTCAGTGAGAAGACCACCGCTGCACCGCCAAACTGCCTTTCGGGAACAGCCCCCCTCTGATAGACATCAGAGCGGCGCTGTTCCCTCAACTCCAAACTCTCTAAAGGAGAAGGAAATGGAACCGAACGCCAACCACGCCAAACGACGACCCCGTCACCGGCGAGGCGACACAGATGATCTCCCTCTGGAACTTCAGAGACGAGACCGAGACATCTTGAAGCTGATCTACGACTACCGCTTCATTCCCTCTCCTTTGATTCAGTTCCTCATCTCTGGCTCAGACCAGAGAATCCTCCGGCGACTGCAAAAGCTCTTCCACCACGGCTACCTTGATCGCGTGATCATCGCAACCAACGAGCCGTTTGTCTATGCCTTGGGCAATAAAGGAGCAGACGAACTTGCTCAATTCTATGGCATTGATCGAGGAAAGATTGACTGGACAACCAAGAACCGCGAGGCAAAGGAACGCTACTTGGACCATACCTTAATGATCACACGCTTCAGGGCTACCCTTACCCTCGCCTTACAAAATAACCCAGATACCAGGATTCTCTCCTGGGTCCCGGAGGGCGAACTCAAAGACGAAGTGATGATTCAAGGCGAGGGTCAGCAAAGGATGAGAGCGCCGCTCATTCCCGATGCGTTCTTTACGCTCGAAGACCAGGGCGGTGAGATGTACTTCTTTCTGGAAGCTGATCAGTCAACGATGACGAACCAACGCTACCTTATGAAAATGAAGGCTTACTTTCAGTATTGGAAGCAGGGTAAGCACAAGGAAAAGCACAACATTGAATCGTTTAGAGTGTTGACCATAACGAAGAGCGAAGCACGGAAGGAGAACTTGAGGAAGATCACCAAAGAGGCAGATGATCGCAAAGTCGGTTCAGCAATGTTTCTATTCACCAGCGAGGAGCACTACAACCCCACTGACCCGGCCAGCATCCTCAGACCAGTCTGGCAAACCCCCAAAGACGACACCCTCCACCATCTTTTGGAGTAATCCGGGGCAAAAGAACCCTTTCACCCCTTTTTCCCACCCACACCGCCCTTTAGAAACGCTGCCAGAGGCGAAACTTGACTGGATTTTTCACGATCAGGGGTGGAGAGGTATCAAGTATCATTTCGGAAAAAACAGAGGGGCTATAGAGCATTTTATTGCGTTGCGCCAAATGCTGTAAGTTGAGTTGTAATGACGTATTAATAATAATGTATCACCCTAAGGAAAAAGGGTTGATTACTCGTCTAAGTAATTCCACCTCAGGAAGTCTAGCGAGATCGGATTGTGCTTGCTCATAAAACCTTGTTTTTGATCTTAGTAGCTTTAGTAGCTGCATAGAAAAAGGATTATTACTTCCTCCTCTGTTAGGGGGAGGAAGCAACACGGTTAACCTCTCTAGATTGATGCGAAGCTCCAGAAGCTTTCTGCATGCAGCGCTGACCTCTCTACCTTTTTGAAGCCACCTGTCAATTCCCTTAAAGAATGGGTATGACTCGTCAAAGTGTTTGATCTCTTCATGCAAAAGATTAAGGAGTGTAGTTACATACTTGTGATTCTTTAACAACTCTAGAGGTAAATCAAAATCATGACAAATGTCTGCTATTAAGCTAGCACTGCGAGAATCATTCCAAAACTCCTTAAGTTTCTCATTCACCTGGACCTTATCCCGTCGGTTTTTCTTCATTGACTCATGATTGATTAAATCAAAATGAGAGAGAGGCGTAAAACGAATACCTTTTACTTGATTTGTCCAGAAAGCTTTTATAGTTTGTTGCTGATGACTATAACCAATGAGTTTATCTTCATTAGTTCCATTTTCATCTATAGCAATAAGACTCACACGTTCCCGCGAGAATTCATTATCCTCCAAGTATTTGAAGATTAGTGTTTCTCCAAGGTATAAGGTTTTCCTTAAAGCCTCTGGTAACCCTTCTTTATAAGGTTTTAATGCTTTGTAGTATTCCTGAAGCCCTTCTTCTCCACCAACTCGAGTTACATACATCTTCGCCAGTTCCGCGTACAATTCTTTCAGTGTTGTAAACACTGAGCCGCCTGAGCTGTAAACCCTCGACAGTTCCTCCATACGAATTCCAGAGAGTTCTACAAGTAAAGGGATTGCCAGAACTCCCTCCCCCATTCTTAAATGTTGAAGGAATTCATCATGGAGTTGTTGAACACGCTTATTCCTACCCCGAAACGCTTTCTCAACATTTGTAAAGCATTTCCTAATCCCTGTTATGTTGGGGATTTCCTCAACCGCCTTATATTTCTTAATGACTGTTTCCCGCCATAACTCAACAAACCCCTGCTCCCTTTGAAATATAATCTGTAAAAGATCGTTGAGCGCCGTGAGCGTTTTTTCTAAACCGTCCGTCTTTGTATCGTAATTTGTCGCCCCGGATAACTGAGTTCCGAAATCGAGAATTTTAGGTGCCAGAGAAAAGAGATACCATATGAGTTTAATGTTTCCTGGATGGAGATCACGATGTGGTACCCCCATCTGCCAAGCAGTCTCTATCGCTTTCAAAACTTCATCAAAGCACCGCGCTTTCTCTGAAAATCCCCATTCATTGAGCGATCCATCTTTAAGCATTTTTTTCAGAGTTTTTCCTTCTACAAACTCCATTACATACCAAGCATGAGGGAATTCAGATGAAGGCATCCCGAAATCGTCTATGCGTACAATATTCTCATAAGACTTAAGCTTGGTCATCCTCCGTGCTTCTTCCAGGAATTCTTTAAGGTCTACTCTTGGATTCCTACAAACCTTTAAAGCCCGAGGCTCCTCTAAAGTGATATGTCGTGCCCGAAAGACATCTCCAAACTTCCCACTATCAATATATTCTTGGATTTCGTATTTTTCTACATATCTTGGAATTGAGCACATTTCACCTGAGACGCTATATCTGAATTCACTCTCCACTTATTATTCTCCTCTAAACCTAAATTCACCACATTCCTAAAACCTACTTCTATTTCTTCATCAAAATCTGACTCTGCTCGTAGTTTCGTAAGGCAAGGCTTAATACGATTCTGATCGCTTCGGCACGCGATGGAATTCTGCGACTATATCGAAAATCCTCCAGTTTCTCGAAAAGCTCCTCGGGAAGTTGGACACTTATATCTTTTGACGTGACCCCGGATACATCAATCTTAGGGAGCTGGCCGTTTGGGTTATTTAATAGGTCCTTGGATCCTTGTTCTAACAGCCATCGCGTGCATTCCGAGCGGGAAGTAAATCGGCACGAATAATAAATATCTTCTATTGTCTTGAACATTTCTTCTGGAAGTCTCACACCAGCAATTTTTTTCTCTGACATTTTCTCTCCTTTAAGTAGATAAAAGCCACCGGTTGTAGCCGATGGCTTGTTTGGGCTTGAACGGCGTAGTGGCCCTCAGCTATCTCCCTTGCCGTGATAGCCATCACGGCATTCGAGACCTCGTTGGACGAGAAGCCTGATAGCCGTTGACATGTTGGGAATCCGATTGTTGTAGCGAAAATCCATAAGGGCTTGCCACAACTCTTTAGATACCCCAACAGTAGCCGTCCGCCACTCCTTTTCTGTTCGCTCGTCATCCGCTTGTTGCCTCATTAGATCCCCCTAAAAGTTCAGTTACTGTTGGCGAGGATGAGCCTCATTAGCTCCACGAACTTACGTTCAGACTTTACTCACCAACAATAATGAGCCTTCAGGGGCCTCTATAGACTGCATGGGCTGTTCATAGTGAGATGTGAAAGAACAATGTCTATAAGTACATATGTCGTTAACTATCATAGTATAGACCTTCAAAAAAGTCAAGCTTCACATCCCATAAAATTAAATCTAGCAGCCCAGAAATTTTTCTTGACTTTCCATATTCATTAGTTTATAAGTTTTCAAGTCTTTTGATTTGAGATAAGAACGTGCTTCCAGTTTAAACCGGAAAAAAGGAGGACCGACCCGTGAATATCAACGAAGCGTTGCAAGATCGTCGAACGAACAGATCAACCCAGCAGACAGAGTTTTCGGAATTTTTTGCACCTGAGCGATATCTCCACACCAAGGATATCTCTAAGGCACTGGAAGCCTCATCAGCCGCCTTTCGTTATCACCGGCATGAGATCGCTCTTGCACAATTTTTTTTGGATGACGATTTCACCCTCACGTTTAATGGAAATCGATTTCGTCTCACCGAAAAGGGCTTCGAAGACCTCTGCAAAATCGTCAAAGTGCCTGTGAACTTCGCTAAGATAATTCCAGCTGACTTGGTCGTGAGTATCATTGAACGCCTCAAATTTCTTCATCAACAAACTGTTGTCCCCATCTCCCGTGATGATGTCATAGTTGGCATTGTGGACCCAATGAAATGGACTCACAGTCGAGCCAAAGTACGACGGCCACAGTACTTACCTATCACAGCTCCCCAGATATTGCATCTGATCGAAAAAGTTTGTAAAGATCGTGATGATCCGCTCAGTATTACCATTGCTGATTCTGGTCTACTGATCGAAGTGACGGATTCAAGTTTATTGATCGAGCCAAAACCGGGTGACGTTACCCAGATCGGCTTTGCTATCACCGCCAGCGAAACAGGTGGCCCAATGCCTCAAGCACGAGGCTACACCCTTCGCCTCATCTGCTCGAACGGAGCTACAGTTCCGGAAATTTTTGGACTTATTCGTTTTAACACCGATTGGCGTGTGAATCTCAACCGGCGGCTCGAGGCATTCGGAGCTGGCCTCCAGACCTTCGCGCTGGACATAGACTGCCTTCGGAACGTCTATATGCGGATTACTACCGAACCCGTGACTGACCACCTGTTTTATAGTTTGTATCGCCAAGCCCGCTATATTTATCGCAATACTCCACACCAAGAACACTTGGTGGATAAGGCTCTTGGGGTTCGTCAGGAACAGCGCCAGCAGCTTGTCTCACACGTTCGTCGGCACCAAGCCGATTTGCGTAGTGTATCCACTGCTCCAATCGAGCCACCGCAAGCGACAAACCTTCTTGCTTGGGATATCTTCAACAGTATCACGGCTATGGCTCGTGAGGAGACTTATCAACGACGTGTTTCGCTAGAAGATCTTGCGAGTGACGTGTTTCGCGCATATATGCCACAGAATCTGAATTAGTGGACAAGTAAATGTTTAGTAAAGGTCTGAACTGTGCATTTGTTCTATCAAGGTCCTTCAATACTCGACTTACGAGGAGGGAGACGAGTTCGTTGATAAGAAGTAGAAAAAGAACGGGGGCCACCAGTTAAGCAACCAGTGAACCCCCTGAGTTAATCCGTCGGGTAGAGCTTCTCTGCATAGAACGCCGCCAAGCAGATCTCTGGCAGAGAACTCTTAAAGCAGAGGGCTACCCTTTTTCAGTAGGCCATCTGTCTTTTCCCTTGGACTTTCTCAGTATGGAGGAGGCCGCCATGGATGTCAAGCTTGTTAAGAATGGACAGAAAATCCAGTGCCCCGCAGTGATCGATAGAGATGCTTTACTCAAATACTGCAACGTAGAACATTTGATCCCGGCAAGAGTGATATCGCTTAAGGATGGCAATTGCCATCGAACCTTCACTCGCCTCGCAGAAGGCTTAATTAACCTCGCGGAATATCAGGAACTTTGGCTGCCAAGCCGGGAACTTTTCGCAATTATTGAGCTAAAAGCAGAGGAACATGAACCCTGCGAGGCGCTGAAAAGAATCTCAGACCCTTGACAGTTTCGCCCTACGCTTTACGCTCAAGACAGGGAAAACCAGGAGATTCCCATTTTCGTACTTTCATAACCCGATGAAAGGAGGAAACCGATGAACCTGAACAAAGTGATTCTGATTGGCCGTCTGACTCGCAATCCCGAACTGACCTACAGCGGAGAAAACACCGCAATCTGCAATTTCTCTATCGCCACGAATCGGCGTGTTGGAGAAAAGAAAGAGGTCGAATATCACAACATCGTTGCCTTCGGCAAAACCGCTGAGAATATCTGCGAGTTTTTGACGAAAGGAGGTCTCTTGATGATTGAGGGGAGATTGAAGACCGACAGCTGGGATAAAGACAACGTAAGACATTATCGTACAAAAATAATTGTCGAGCGTGTCCAGTTTGGGCCAAAACAGGCTGGTGAGGAAGAACAGAGTGAGCAGAACGACGAGATCCCTTTCTAAGAGTGAGCACAGGAAGCCAATGACGGCTTCCCTTTTTGTTATCACCCAAAAACCATAGGTGAAAGGAGGTGAGATCCATGAAAAGAATAGCGGTCAAAATCTCTGGTAGTGAGCGTGAGCCGGTTGATCTTCAGATTCAGCCGGGCACGACAGCAGGAGAGGTTCTCCGGCAAGTCGGGTTGATGAATGGGTATTTCCTGAGCCGAGGCCCGAACGAGAATCGGTTCTTTGGAACTGATGAGGAGATCTACAGCAAAGTCTCTGACGGCGACAAGTTATTTGCCTTGAGCAAGGCTGAAGTTGGGCTGGAGTAGAAAAACCAAGAGGATGGGCGCTCACGCTCATCCTCTTTCCTCAAGGAGGAGGATGAATGATTAAAGAAATCTTCAGAAAACTAATCCCTGCAAAAAAGCGAGAGCTAATCACAGTGCAGCGAGACACTCGGTCGTATGTCGAGCAACAGGGGTGGACAGGGATGAACGCAAGACTCTGGCAGTTGTTGCCTGTGTGGGGCGAACTCCGTGGCTACTACCGAACTCGCTACGGGAGCTTCAAAGGCAAAATCACAATCCAGGGGTTCACCTCAAAATTCTACATCTACGATCCCCCATCCGAATTGAGATCGTATTCCCATTGGTCATGCTTCAACATTCAACCCGACGGCTCGTACTTTGTTCACTTTACCACACCGCCCCAAGACATTGATTCGGGGATCATGATGATCGAACGAATCATTGTTGAGGCGTACACCGGAAGAAAGGTGACGGTATGAATCTTTTGAGAAAGCTTCTGAATTTTAGAAAGGGTGATGGTATGCAAGAACAGGACGTTCCCCAACTTGATGTGTATCGAGAAAAAATCCAGGCCTGTGAGCAGCGGGCAATGGATAAAGGAGATGCTCTGCTCATTGAACTCCATAATACCTTGATCCAGCGTGATCGGGCACAGGCGCGGGTGATCAATGAGAAGCTGGAGCTTCTCTTTGACCATCTCGAAACCATAGACCAGGCTAAGCAGCTCTTGGAACTCAAGCTCCCCTCCGCAAAAGAAGGGCCTCCTATCCCGACCTATCTTGTCAGCTCCTGGTTCCTTGCTGAGTGCTGCCAGTACCTCACGTCTGATCACAAGCGCTACGAGCGCCTCCACTTTGTCACGGGGAGCAAGATTGGCATGGTTCGCACGTTTGATCGAATGGTCAACGTGGCAATGGATAAGCAGTCAAGCATCTATGCGAGCGCAGACCTCCGCGATACCCAGAAGGTTCTCTTTGAGATGGATACGTGGGGGCACGCGGTTCATGGACTCTTTCACAGCCACCCTGGCCAGGGCGGGAATGCAACCGGGCCGTCTGGCACTGACCTTGCCACGCATGAGCGGTATGAAAGGGGCGGCTATCCCTTGATCGGGGCGATTTTTGTCCGTGATGGGTATGTGAGGTTCTTTTCCAAGAACGCACGATTCACCATCCACATACACGGAAAGGGGGTTGAGCAAATTGATGAACATCTTTTCAAAATCAACAGTGGTCACGTACAAAACACAATCTCTCAGATCGAATCACCCGGACGAAGCTCCGGTGACGGACAGGCAGGAGCGCGTGCCGGGGTTCTCTCAGGAGAAACTGAGCCAAGCGAAGATTCTGATGATCGGAGCGGGAGGCCTGGGGAGTGAGATCGGCGAGGGCCTCATCCGAAAGGGCGTGGGAACTCTCATGATCTTTGATGACGATAGGGTTGAACTTTCAAACCTGAACCGGCAGAAATTTTATCGCTCTGATCTCTCTAAAAACAAGGCGCATCGACTGGCTAAAAATTTGGCCAAAGAGGGCTTTTGCGGTTCAACCATTCATGGTCACGCGTTGACGCTCCAAGACGCAGCGCTTCAGGGAGTTGCCCTCACTTGTCACATAGCCATCGTTGGGGTTGATAATAACCCGGCTCGAATCTTTGCCTCCCGGTTCTTTGGGAGGCAAGGGATTCCCGTAATCTTTACCGCCGTGAGTCAAACCGGCAACAATGGTTATGTCTTTGTTCAGGAACCAGGCGGCCCCTGCTTTGGCTGTCTCTTTCCTGACAGCGTGAATGATGAGACCTACCCTTGTCCGGGGATACCGGCGATCAAAGATATTCTGAAGATTGTGGCAGGCATCGTTCTGTATGCCGTGGACACTCTCTTGATGGACCGGAAGCGATTCTGGAACTACAAGGACATGTTCCTTGACGGGTCAGTGCCTGATAATACCTGGATGATTGTCAGAGAGGACATTTGCCGCTTGTGCGGGGAGAAAGACGATGGGAACTACACTCGATTGGGGTGAATGTGTGAATGAAAAAGAGGAGGAGGAAAAAGATGGAAACAAGAATAATCATCGTCGATCAGCGAAACAATGCTCGTCGCTACTCGACTATCACCATCATTCTCGAAGAGTCTGGCGGTGTGTCGGTGATCCGCGAGGGCGAGATGCGGCTTTGTGAATGGTGCGGCACGTGGTGGGAGCACGACCATGCATGTAGTGGCCGCAGAGCAGAGGCTTGGGGGGCGGAAAAGACGCAGGCTACAGTGCCGGTATAAGCGAAGGAAAGTCCTCTCGTGCAAGCGAGGGTAACAGCGGAGAGAGTTCAGGAAATGGCTCTTGTGTTTATTATGGCCACCATCAAAGTTATGGGTGGAGTTGATGCTCCACCCTTTCATTTCTGGGTTTGAAATCAGGAGAAGCACAATGGGGAGACATAGATCAGTTTTCTGGATGTTCCTTACCCTTCCCTCTCTCTTTGTTCTATCTTACTCCGTAGCAGCCGAGAATCTCTATCTTGAACGGGAGACCCTTCCTTTACCAGTGAATGGAACCGAGGCCCGCACCAAGAACCCGTTAGAGCCGTACAAGATGTATGACATCCAGATCTCCTCGCCGTATGACCTGAATCCGCTCATCCCCTACCTCCGCTTTGATGGGAACGCCCTTGCAGAAAAGAAGCGGGACTCAAAAGGAGACGGCATCAATCAGGTACTCTTCGCGTATCTGGGCAAAGGACAACCGTTGGTTCTCAAGACGAGCCGCGACTTCTCCTCCTCCGTCCGTACCGCACAGGTCGAGGTTCGTCTACAACCGGAGCCGACTCCCCAAGAGTCTCCGCTCAAAGGAGTCGAGGAGATAGTGCCGTCCAAAATAGTAATTTTTGCCCCGATACTTTTGATTGCCTTTCTCGTTGGTGCCGCTATTTTTGATTCGCTGAGAGCGCGACTCAAGAAGCTGAACGAGATGCTTGCGGCAGAGCAAGCCCTTCAGGATGAGTACACGACCCGGAGACAGGTCCTGGAGAACACCTATGAATATTTTACCCATTACAACGACCCCACGTGGTTGGAACGATATGCTTCCCAGAAACGGATCGATCTTGCGAGGAGGCGCGAGGCGATCATCGCCGCGTATAAGGAACTGCACGAAGATACGAAGTTTCTCGCGCATCTCAAGCTCACTGATCCGCTTCTCTACGAGAAAGCGACCTGGGAGATGCAGGCCCTGGCTCTTGCCGAGCAGCTCTCTGTTCAATCGCCGCCTACTCCCCCGTTCCTCCTTCTGCCCGCTCCTGTACAGGAACATGAGCCAGAGCCGCCTGTTCCCCTTCCTCCAGTTCCTGTCAAACCCAAACTCACCCCAGAGGAGCGTCAGGAGAAGTTCAGGCGGTATCGTGAACGAGTGCTTGAGCGAGAACGGGTGCAGGCAGAAGATCACATGGCTAAAACTACGTTGAAGTTAGACCTTTTTCAGGAATTTCGCTCAAGCCTTGATCAGTATGATCTTAGTGAGGATGAGCGCCAGCAACTCGAACAAGAATTTCTTGAAAAACTTTTTGGAGAGGAGGACGACCATGCTCGATCTAAGACCATCTAAACGAACGATTCCCCTCGGAACTGATAGAGAGACCGGTGAGAAACTTCGCCTCTCACTTGACTGGCTCACAACCCACCTTCACATTATCGGTCCGACCGGCACCGGCAAAAGCCGGTTGCTCTTCCATCTTTTTCAGCAGCTCGTCCGAGTCCCCCAGGCCACCATCATTCTCATTGACCCCAAGGGGTCTCTGTATCGCATGTGCCGCGACTGGGCGATCCTTCACGGCCTCACCAAGCGTCTCGTGTTGTTTGACCCCAGCGATTCTGAGAGAGTCATCGGGTACAATCCCCTCAAACCAAACGGCCTCTCGTGGAGCACTCACGCCAAAGCCGCACGAGAGGGCATCGCTGCATCTCGCGGTCAGCACTCATTCGATGAGACGCCCCAGCTCGCTCGCTTCCTCTTCCTCATCCTTGCCGCGGCCCGCCTGTTGGAACTGACCCTGATTGAAGCCGTAGGACTACTCCGGTCTGGGTCAGATGTTCGTAAGGCAGTATTACCACGCCTCACTGACCCATTCGTGCGTGAGTCGCTGGAATACTTTGATAGCCTGACTCCGCGCCGCCAAGAGGAACTGACCGCGAGCACGTTAGCGCGACTTGAGGCATTCGTCTATGACCCAGCGATACGGATGATGCTGACCCAGCAGACGCGCTCCTTAGACCTGGCGGAAGTGTTGACTAGCCACCAGATTCTTTTACTTAATCTTGAGCAGTACCGCCCCCTCAGGCCGGAAGACGTCAAAACGCTGGGCCGCCTCTGTTTGAACGATATCCTAGCCCACGTTTTCGAACGTCCAGAAGGAGCGCGAAGTCCGGTGTTTCTTTTCATTGACGAGGTTCAGGATTTTGCCACCCGCGACCTTTGTGTAGCTTTAGACAAAGGCCGCGGACTTTTTTTACACTGTTTAATTGCTCACCAACACTGCGCCCAGCTCATGGACGAAGACACGAGCGGCTACCTATTCAAGTCTGTGATGAACGATGCGAGAACGAAGATTGTCTTCGGCGGCTCATCTGTCAAAGATTTAGAAGCGTTCTTAGTGAAGGAAATGCTCTTAGACCAATACAATCCCTGGACAGTGAAGGACGAGTTGACCTCTCTTGAACTCGATCCGATTGAGACCACCCGAGTCAGCGCGACCACCGGGTACTCATACAGCAAAGGAAAAGGGATTGCCTTCCCTGTTTCAAAAAGCGAGACAGAGGGGGGCACAGAAACAGAAGGGGAAAGTTTTGGCGAATCCCAGAGCACTCACGCCAGTCGTGGGACGTTCCGATCTCAGGGCAGTGCCATCACCCAGGCCGAGGGCCGCGCTCACACGACAGCAGAAGGATTTTCGCATACCACTGTTGATGGTTCCTCTTCTGCAGCTGGCCGCGGGAACGCGCATGGTTCTGTGGATATGTCAGGAGCTGGGGTCAATACTGTTGATGGATCCACGATGAGCCGGGCGTATGATACCCCCCTCCAGGTGATTCCAAGCCACTGGGTCAACTCTGAGCAGCACGTGGCCGGTGCAAGCGACCATGCCTCCCATGCGGAGAGCGCGAGCACAAATGACTTTTCGCTGACCGGCTCAAGCCGAACCGAGGCTGACACCGAGTCCTCCATAGAGGCTGATACCCGTAGTTCCATGAATGCTCAAACTTCCTCAGAAAGTGAAGGAGACATGTTTGGCGTTGGAGAAAGCCAAGGGCACTCACACGAGACCTCCCGGAGTACCTCACAGAGCCGAAGCACCACCCTGAGCCGAGGGGTCACGCCAAGTGTGAATGAGCAGGAGAGCTGGAGCGAGTCGGAGACCATCCAGCCACACTACGAATATCAGAAAAGCCGCAACGTCTCTTCACGCACGTTCCTCTCTGAGCAAGAATTTCTCACGTTGGGTATTCAGAAAATCAAGGCGCAACCAACCGGCCATTTTCTCATCAAGGTTCCGACAAAGCCCGCGGTGTTTGTCCGAGCGCCATGGGTTACCCCTCCCCGTATTACGAGGGGCATTCTGAATCGAGCACACCAACGAATCTATGAGGATCATCCGTACTACTCCAAACCAGAGGAAATTGAAACGGAGGAACACGAGCGAACCCAACGCCTCCTTAACCCAGCGTCCACCGCGACGCAAGAGGAGGCTGTTGAACCCGCAACCTTCTGGCACAAAAAGAAATCAAAGAGTTTATGAGATAATAGCAACTCATGGAGAGTTGCGACAGGAGGAATGTTTCCCTGATCCAGAAAGGAGGTTCACGATGACCAAGCAAGAGTACCTCGGACTGTATGCTGAAGGATGGGCAAAGGGCGATCTGGCAAAGATCATCGAAGCCACGGCCCCCGGATACCAATTCGGCGATCCAGCACAAGGCGCTATCGCCAAGGAGAAGTTCTCGGCCTATTTTGACAACTTCAAGAAGCAGGTCGGCCAGAGCGGCGATGTCTTCATGAAGATTGACGGCGTCATCGCCTATGAGGTGGCTGATCACCTCATCGCCTGTTGCCGCTGGGAAACCACGGGGCAGAAGATGATCGGCACCGGCCTCATCAGTGTAGGGGCCAACGGAGTGGAACGAGAGGATGTTGTGCTCTTGTAGCCCTCAACTGAAATCCTTAGCCAGTTTTTGCTCATCTTCTCATCAGGCAGTACAATAGAATCAGGCCAGCCCCCATTACCTCGTTCGCTCACTCTGACCAATTGTGATGTGAACGATACACCGCCCTCTTAGGATGTGAGGGACGGAGTGTTACTCAGAAGCGATCGCTCTCCTAAGACGATCTCCTTTGACTGGAGTGGGGGCTGGTTTGCGCCTTCAGCCGTATGCCTCATCCCCTCACCTACCTTGGTCAGACAGATTTCCGCAATCAGTACCGCACGTTTGGTATTAAGCATCCAGATCGCAGACATCACACGTGGATTTTGGGAAAAACTGGAACAGGAAAATCAACGCTCCTCAAGAATCTCATCATTCAAGACATCCGAAACGGTCATGGTGTGGGATTGATCGATCCCCACGGCGATCTGGTTGAATCCATCCTCGACTTTATTCCTTCCTCAAGGACCGATGATGTTGTGTATTTCACCCCGGCCGATCAGGACTTCCCTATCGGCTTCAACATCTTAGAATCGGTTGCCCTGTCCCACAGACCTCTCGTGGCCTCCCACGTCACCAGCATTTTCAAGAATATGTGGCAGGACTCCTGGGGGCCTCGGATGGAGTACATCCTCTACAATGCCGTGGCTTCTCTCTTAGATGTTGAGGGCAGCACCCTCTTAGCCATTCCGAGACTCTTGAGCGACAAACCGTTCCGGGCCAGGGTGATTCCTCAGATCCGTGATCCCCTGATTAAGAACTTCTGGCTGCAAGAATTTGAGAACTACCGACCTGAGTTTCTCCAAGAGGCCATCTCACCAATTCAAAATAAGGTGGGTCAATTCTTGACCAGCCCGCCCATCAGAAACATTGTCGGCCAGGTCAAGAGCAAGATTGAGATGGGATTCATGATAGACAACAAACGAATCTTGCTCTGTAATCTCTCAAAAGGGAAACTGGGCAACGATAAGACCATGCTCCTGGGATCCCTTCTTGTTACGAAACTCTTTCTCGCAGCACTCAAACGGGCTGATCAGCCCGAGGAGGCCAGGAAAGACTGGTTCCTCTACATTGATGAGTGCCACAACCTGGCAACACCCATTTTTACTGATATTCTCAGCGAGGCCCGGAAATATCGGTTGAACCTCTGCCTCTGCCATCAGTTCTTGGATCAAATTTCACGAGAGATTCAAAAAGCGATTCTGGGCAATGTTGGCACGCTGATCAGCTTTCGGTTAGGGTCTCAAGATGCTCAGGAATTGGAAATAGAGTTTGCTCCCGAATTCAGAGCCGTGGATTTAGAGAACATTGGCCCCTATCAAATTTATCTCAAGCTCGCTGTTGACGGCCTGACCAGCCGTCCATTCTCAGCCCGAACCTTCCCGCCAACCGCGATCCACCCAAACGAGAAGAACCGCGAGAATATCATCAAGACCTCGCGGCAGAAATATGGGATGAAGCGAGAGATCATCGAGGACAAAATCACCCGCTGGTTGACAAACCCCACGTAGGCGCTACGCTTGCGTATTATGGAGAGAAGCAGTGAGATTGTCTCAATCCCCAGCGAGCGGATCATCAACAAGATTTTTTTCATTCGAGGGAAGAAGGTGATGATAGATAGTGATCTTGCCGAACTGTATGGGGTTGGGACAAAGGTACTGAATCAATCAGTAAAACGGAATAAAAAGCGGTTCCCTGAAGATTTTATGTTTCAGTTGACAAGGCAAGAAACGGAGGTGTGGAAGTCTCAACTTTTGAGGTCACATTTTGTGACCTCAAACGAAGGTCGTGGAGGTCGTCGGTATACACCATTAATGTTTACCGAACAAGGCGTAGCAATGCTCTCCAGCGTGCTCAACAGCGAGCGAGCCATACAGGTCAACATTCAAATCATCAGAACATTCACCAAGTTGCGAGAGCTGATCGCCACTCACAAGGAATTGAGACAGAAGATTGAGGAGATGGAGAGAAAGTACGATAAAAAGTTCAAAGTAGTGTTTGAGGCGATTACTCGTTTGTTAGAAGTTAAGGGTACGCCCAAGAAGCCCATAGGTTTTTAGAGGCACAGGAGGAGAACATCAAAAAGGACTGGTTCTCAACCAGCCCTTATTTTTTATGCGTCTCAATGCTTCTCACGCCCCGTGAATCTTCCTCCCTAACGCCTTCTCCTCAAGAATCCCTAACTCCTTTTGCAGGTCCTCCAGAGAAAACCCCTCATCAAGTTCAATCTGGTAAATCATATTCTCATCCGCCCAATGAAAGTAAAAAGTCCCCATGGTGGAACTCTCCCCTTTTGTGGCCTTATTGACCCAGGAATGCGTCCACACATTGATCGCAGCGGCTCTGGCATCATACCGCCCGCTATTCTCTACATCTTCTTTATTAGCCAGTCTGAACAGCGAATCAAGGTCTTTCCGAGTGTACTGATACTCTACCGGAATCAGTGTGCTTTTCATCCCAGCCTCTCCCTAATCTCTTCCTCACTCAAGCTATCAGGTTGCAGACCTTCATCCCCAAGCCCAGGCACCTTCACATACACCCGCGAAGCAAGACGATTCAACGCATCTTCCCGGCCAGCCCATCCGGCATCATCCTCATCAAACATCAAGGCAACCTTACCATTGGGTCCTACGGCATCAACAATCAACCTCTCTTGCTCATCAGAAAGAGAACTCCCCATCAGTGCCACCACATTTTGAAATCCTGCTTGCCACACTCTCATGCAGTCAAAAAACCCCTCTACCACAATCAACCCCTTCTCCTTAGCCAGATCCCTCACTCGGTGGAGATTGAACACTACAAGCGATTTGTGAAAGCCAGAGGGCATTTTATAGCGTGGCTCAGATTCAGGCGGCTCTCCGGGCCAGCGACCAATATATGCGACCAGTTCTCCGTTCTCGTTATGAATCGGGATCGCAATCCGACCGGCCATGATACCTTTTGTGCAGTACCCCGCGCCAAACGTCTCTATGGTCTCTTTAGTCAGGCCCCGTTCAATCAAATACGGATGATTCAGATCAAGATTCTTCAGCGCGAATTTCAAAGGCGGATTGATCAACTCCTCTTTTTTCTCCTTAGCCGGTTCCTCTCTCACTCGTTGCTCTTCTTCTGCAACTGTCTCTGTTTCTGCTTTTGACGGTCTCTTTTCCTCAATCCCAAACCATTCCTGCATCATCAGAGCCGCTTTTCTGACATCTTCCATACTCTCCTTATCCATCCCCTCCATCATCACGACCAGGTCAATCACGTTGCCGCCAGCATGGCAATCCCCAAAGCAGTTGAAATTGTTCTTGGTTAGCGAGACATGAAATTGCGTCTGGTTCGTGCCCTTGTGTATCGGACACGGCCCGACCAGATTGTTCCCCTTCCTCTTCAGCGTGCCCAACACGCCGTAGTGGTCCAGGACGACTTCAATGCTGACCTGGCTTTTTATGTCTTTGAATGAGATCCATTGAGCCATAGTGATTCTCCCTCCTCTCTATATTACCAAAGAACGTTTCTCTTCCCTATCCAGTATGCAGTTTTCAGCGGCTTTGAAAAGAGCGCCTCTCCAGTTACGTAAGAAGAAATAAGCCCTGAGCATTTCTACTCAGGGCTGTTTTGCAGCTTCGCTGTCTAGGCGTTTTTTTGTTTCTGATCGCCTGATCTCCGTGATCTACGGCGTACTGCTTCGGCACACTGAAGTGCCCGAGAGACCCCAAGCGACAAAGGGCGTCCCTCCCGATTCCGAGGGATCTGGTCATCTGTTGTCAGGTCTGACTTTCTGACTGACAGACTCGATACCCCAGATGCTCTAGAACCAGGATTGCTCTCACGGAAATCCAAAGGATGGAACCCCCTCAGAGGAAGCTGCCAACGACACCTTCCTAACCACCCTTCCTGACACCAGCGTAGCAAGCCAGCAGGTGATGTCAAAAGAGGACGAACAATCACAAAAGATTCCGCCGCCTCCCCTGTTCTTTCCTTAGCCAGTGCTGAATGAGCCGTTGCTCTCCCTCTGTTTATCCCCTCACGAAGGAGAAGCAACGGCTCATTCGCCAGTCGCAAAGGTCGCAGTCAATAACGTAACCTCACTTCACACTATGGGTTACATTCACGATGTTGAGGAGAAATTGCGAGAGTTGCTGGAATATGGCGCGGGAGAAGGCGATGTCAAAGCAGATCAAGAGGCCGTGGTGCATTTCGTCAAAGAACGGTTGCTGGAGTCCTACCGAAACGGGATGAAAGCGAGCGAGAATGGCAACGCCGGCAAAAGGAACACAGAACAGAAGCCGGGAAAGTGGAAGCGATGAGTGATGAGCGAGGCAAGAAGGCAGGAGAAACTCCCCACCACGATCACCATGCAGTTACTCACCAAAGAGATCATTGAAAAACTCCCACGGCTCGGCTCAACTGACGATCAGGGCATGAAAGCCGTGGCGCAGGTCAAGTTCTTTACGCCAGACGCCGGCTGGACGTGGTATGCCACAGAATTTGACGGCGTTGATACGTTCTTTGGCCTCGTGATCGGCGTTGAGAGAGAACTGGGGCACTTCTCACTCTCGGAACTTCAATCTATCCGAGGACGACTGGGCTTGTCGGTTGAACGAGACCTCTACTTCAAACCAACACCCCTTGAGGAATTATGGCCCCTTTCATTGACATGAGGGTGGCACAAAGCGGAATGCCTTAAAGTATTCCGGCCCTCGCCTCACAAGACGCCCGGAGTGGGGCCAAAACCCACCGAGACGGCCACGTGAGGATCCTAAAGGAGGATACAACACGCCCTCACCTTTTGTAACACTACACGAATATGCACTATCGCTATCTCGTTACCTTCAACAAGGAGAAAGCGCAAAACTCAAAGGAGGCGCGGGAGTACGTAGCAAGGTATCTAGGCGAGGAGGGCTTTTGCGCTCAAGGCCGATGGGCTAACGGCCTGGCTGACTGGTTCGTGATCGGCGGCAGATGGTCCGGCGAATTATCCCGCCACTCATGGGCAAAGACACTCTATGAGCAGATGACAAAGATAGAACGCGAAAAGGACATTCAGGTGTGGGGCTGTTCTTACAACATTCCAGAAAAGAAAAAAGCGCAGAAGGAATTAGAGGGGCACTTCAACGAGATGTGGCGAGACAAGGCCCCGGAAGAATACCGAAACATTCCAGTTAATCGGGACACATACACACTACTGGGCTATGAAGACGACGCCATGATTCTTACGAAGGAACTCTATGACGGGCTTCTAAAGGAATACGCAGGCGACACAGAGAGCGAGCATCACGCTGACCTGGACTATGACGAGGTATCCCCGAAAATGATCGGCAACAAGTGGGTCGTCGTCGTTGATTATCACAACTGATCACACTATGCTCAAATTTCCTATCTACTTTCAAGACCTCAAAGAAGACACCCAGCAGCAGATATGGGAGACGCTCCAGAGGGAACTCTTGGCCACCGGCGACGTGGAGTACCGCCAAGAAGACGAGAGCGAGGATGAATTTCAGACACGATTGCAGGAGCACATAGATGACTACATCAACCGTCATAACGTTATCCATGAGTTTTGCTTGTAAGGCACAATAAGGGCAAGGGGTCTCCCCTCCTCCCTGTGGATAACTGGGGTTGCCTTCTTACCCTAGAGAGGTATCATTCAGAGCAGAAGCAAAAAAGCCGCAGGTATCCCCTCACGAAGGAGAAGCAACGGCTCATTCAGCACTGGCTAAGGAAAGAACAGGGGAGGCGGCGCGTAGTGAAGAACATGGAGAAAGCCAAACACACCATACTGAGAAAATTGCTTGGCCACGGCGAACACATCCGAGTCCGCCTAATTTTCTGTGGCAAGCGTTGTCAAGGATGCCCTCATCGCTACTATGCGTACAAGGTGTGGTGGGACGGCAAGAGCAAGAGAGTGAGAGAGCAGTATCTTTGGGTCTGTGATTCTCAAGGTCGGGAGATCCCCGCCTGAACCTGCCAAAAAGGTTCCCCCTATCCCCTGCCTTCCCTCCATCAGTAAGAGGAAGGGGGAAGGTGCCACCCTCATCCCGCCCTTTCTACGAAAGAGCGGGAGCCTCACCTGTCCTTTTCCTTCCTTAATCAGTTGGGCCTGCTTTTCTGATCCCACTCATCACTCATCGCTCACCCTTCCCTTAATTAGTTCAAAAATCCTTAACCAGTTTTCGGGCGAGCCGTCGCCGCTCTTTCCATTGTACTGCCCACCCTCAGCCGTCAAGAGTTTGGGTAGCGACTCTCTCCCTTAAAGGGAGAGGGTCTTTTTGATTTCAAAACAACTCTTGACGGCTGAGCCTCTCTGGCGGTGCGTCAAGAGCGAGCGACGGCTCGCCTGTCGCTCTCAAAGGTCGAGATTTGACAACCTTATTCTTACACGTATCATCAAACCATATGGCCAAATCAAAAATGACAATTGACAAGCTTGCAGAGATGTCACAAACAGAGTTTCTTGCTCTGCATAAGAAAATAGACAATGTGGGAGAAATCTCAAAGGCAATTCTCAAAGTAGTTGAGAATATCGAGGGTCGAGTGGGCGATGTGCACTCGCTCCGTTACGTTGACATTCCAGAATTGCGATCGCGCATAGACATACTAGAAGAGGACGTAGAGAAAATTAAGGAGAAAGTGAAGATATAGAGATGTAAGGGAGAGGCAAGAATGCCTCCCCCTTCTTTTTTCGCTCGGTAATGAAAAGACAGGTGAGGCAGCGCATGCGCACCCCCGCCCATCTCCTCTCCGTCCCGATTATCATCGGGACACCTCTCCTCTTCCTCCCCCACGAGGAGAGGAATCCCCCCTGCCTCTCCTCGGAACGACCATGCTCACCCACACCCTGGAGAGGAAGACCGATCACGTTAAAAATTTCATTTGACAAAAACCAGTAGATATTGTAAAAAGTGGTGTAATAATAAGGGTAAGAATAAGGAGAAGAAGTATGGAATTTACCCTTTCAGGTAATAAATTTAATCTTAACCCGAAAGATGTCCTGAACAAAATGCAAGGAGTACCGCCCGAGATAATTCGGACCCACGCGGTAAACCTTAATGGAAAACTCTATCCTGTTAAACAGGTTGTATCGATCATCACTAATTTATCAAAAGCCGACTTTAATAGCCATCAAGCTCACCAGATTTTAAAACGCCTAGGGCTTCAGGTGGTTGCTATGAATAACATTGCTACCTCATGAACAAAGAGAACGAGGTAGTATCTCTTCCACTATTATTATAGAAGGCTTTTCCCTTTGTTGGTTTAATGAATATCAAGAATTCAGGAGATAAGTATGACGCTTTTCTCGCTAATCGATGATTTCTCTACTTTTGTACAAGCACTAACCGATCGCTACAGCATAGAGGAAATCGCTCGTTCAACCAGGATTTCTGTCGATGACTTGAAAAGATGGCGTCATGGCCTCAACCACTCTCGCCCGCAGGTAGAGTGGCTTTTATACGGCTTTTGTGTTAACCAACAAGCTTTTGATCTCTTAGCACCTGTCCTACCCGCGTTTGATCGACAGGAGAAATTTAATCTTGATTCGCCTCCATTAGGCTATGATGTTGAGGTTCCCCAGATACAGTTGCGCAATCGCCCAACTAAAATTGCTGGCCTGACTGTAAATTTCCCTTCCGGCATCGGTGCTTCTATCTTAACACGCAATTCTAGTACAATCGCTTTTTACGCAGCCCGAGGGTTTGACATCCTTACGTACAAAACAGTGCGTAGCGTCAAACGAGATGTTCACGAAGCTCCGAATTGGGTCTTTATTCACTCTGATACCATTGATAAGGTTGTTCCTCCATTTGATTCCCCCGTGATAGGGGATCCGGATCCAAATTACTGGCCAGAGGACCCACGACACGCCGCCATGGCAAACTCTTTTGGTGTTCCGTCACCGGAACCTGCGGTGTGGCAGCCCGACGTTGAAAAAGCTAAACAATCGCTTCGCCCAGGGCAAATTCTGATTGTCAGTGTGGTTGCCTCTCCACCACAGGGAGACAGGAGCGAGAAAACACTTAGAAAAGATTTTGTCCGCGTTGCTAAATTAGCTAAAGAAGCAGGGGCTGATATTGTTGAGGCGAATTACTCTTGTCCAAATACACCCCATGATCCAACAGGAGAACTATACCAAGATCCAGAACTGGCTGGGAGAGTTTCAAAAGATATCAGTAATGCAATTAAACCTACTCCGCTATTTGTAAAAATTGGTTATCTAGAAAAATCTAGGCTTGCTGAATTTGTACACCACAACCGTGAGCACGTTCGTGGCATTGTTGCGATAAACACAATCCGAATGCGAGTTGAGTCCCCATCAGGGACGCAACTATTCCCAGGGTCTGGTAGGGATCAAGCAGGGATTTCCGGCGTTGCAATTCGCCCGTGGGCTATGGACGTTGTACGTAATTTAGTTACCATTCGAGAACAGAAGAAAGCGCAGAATGAGTTTGACATCATCGCTGTGGGTGGTGTTAGTACTCCTCAGAATATCTATGACTATTTAAATTTAGGTGCTGATGCTGCTGAGAGTTGTACGGCGGCGTATCTTAACCCGTATCTTGCTATTGAAGCACGCCAACAGTTACTGATCCGGACTGGGATGGTGAAACCAACTGAGGACCTCGTCGTTCTACCAGATAGTAGTACACCCCAAAGCAGGAGAGATCTTCGTTCTCCTGCTTTGGACAGGGAAACGGGAGCCTCTCCTCCAAAACATCAAGAACTACAAGAAGGAGGACCCAAAATGGACAGTTCCCCTCGGTGGACCCGATCATTTGATTCATATTCACGAGAAGAATTGAGAGCTTTGAGATTCCAGACACGTGAGGATGTTTATAGGGCTATTGCAATGACATGGAGAGACTCTGACCTCAAAGGCGTGCCTCATGATATTGCTAGTGAAGGAACGCTTGTTGTTCCTGAAGAGGCAATTGAATATTTCAAAGCTAAGGGGTTGCAATTCGAGATCTTTAAAATACTCAATGATAAGGATATAGCTCCAAAGAAGCTCGCTGAGTTGAGGAAGAAATACGGAATGTAGCTGCGACAAACTAGGAGAGAGACTGATGGCCACCCAGGGACTCCATGATCGCAGAACTCGTGTGACTTTCCTCATCCCCTTAAATAACGAAGGCGAAGAGAATGCGATTCATGATGTCATTGCTTATCTTGAACAACAGCGGACGGGTAGTTTACGCGTCACAGGGTTTACACGTAGTAAGCTCGCCCCAACAACGTTTACAGGATACTGGTGGGTAGGAGGCAAGACTAATGAAACTGAAAACCTTAAGCCTGAGGAAGTTGTTCTTTTCATCATTGACTATGAGTGTACCCTTGACGACCGGCGCCTCAGTCCAACTCTTGAAGGGCTTAGACAATCTATTGATGATGCCTACTTCCGCCACACAAGACAGCGGCAGAAAGAGATTTGGATTATAGCGCAAGAAGCAGTGCACTACGTTAAGCCGAAGAGAAGAAAGGCAACAAAGAAAACAGACTCATAGTAGATAGAGTCTGTTTTTTCTTGAACGCTGGTTTGTTTCGCCTTCCATCTAAATCTACGAATCCCTCTCCCCCCTCTCCAAACCCTTTGATTTTCCATCCCATGATTTCTCCGATTGCAAGATCCTCCGCTACCAGATTGAGATTGTACAGGTTCAAGAGTCGAGGCCAGTGTAAAGGAAGAGTAGGATGTCGATCTCTCATTGCTAACCTCCTTATGAAAATCGATTGTGTTGAAGACTACAAGGAGTTTAGAATAGATTGTCTACATAAGGGATGTTTGACGCAAACAGGACGATTCGGTTTTTGCTTTGCAATACACGAGGAAGAAAGGAAGGCTCATGCAGAGATGGAACTCTTTTGCATTTATCGTGTTGGTTCTACTAATGGGAGCAAATGCGATGGCCACTACAATTCCCCCAGAGGTGAAAGAGATAGTTACCTTCATTTTTGTACAAAATTCGGAAGGAAATCTGGAGCCAAAGGGAACTGGCTTCTTCGTTGGTGTTAAAGATGAGAAGAACCCGGAGCGTATGTATGTTTATCTCGCTACCGCAAAACACGTCATACAAGATGAGACGAGAAGCTATTATTCTTCTATATTCATTCGACTAAATAAGCGTGCTGGCGGAGCACAAATGATTGAGATCCCACTCAAGGGCAAAGACGCCGCCCCTGTTTATGTCCATAAAGATCCAGAGGTAGACCTGGTAGTGTTCCCAATACTTCCCGACCAACAGATTTACGATTTCAAGGTGCTACCAGATGACATGTTAACCACAGTAGAAAGCTTCAAAGAGGCGAATATCAGGGAAGGTGATGAGGTTTTCTTCACAGGTCTTTTTGGGCACTTTTTTGGTGCCCAGCGGAACTATCCTATAGTCAGGTTTGGTAGGGTAGCATTGATAACAGATGAGAAAATTCCCTGGCAAGAAGATGCAAATACTGGAGTAATGCTCGATTTATACCTACTCGAAGTTCAGTCGTTCGGAGGCAATAGTGGTTCACCAGTCTTTTTTTATCTCGGTGGCACACGAGATCCGGGTTCGCTGATATTAGGCCATCGACTACTTTTGGCTGGCGTGATGAAAGGCACCTTCCTTGATGCCAAAGAGGTCAAAATAGCGGAAAAAATAGTGGAAGTGGAGAAACGGGAGAAACGCAAGATCCCAGTGTCTCAAGAGAACATCGGAATTGCCGCGGTCGTACCTTCATATAAGTTGCATCAGATTCTATTTTCAGATAAGTTGCGGGAGATCCGTGCAAAGAATAGATAAATCAATAGCTTCAGTATAATCCTATACCCTACCAATTCAAACACGAACTCTTCACGTAAAACGAAGGCAGCCACCGCTTAAAATCCCACAATTAGTCATTACAGTAAAAAATCACCGGCTCACCACAGCCGGTTTTTCCTTTTCCTCTGTCCCTTTCTGTCCCTCTTGTGGACAAAACATAGTGTAACATAAAGGACGTTATGTTACACTATCCCCATGGATAGGGAAC
>Ga0114944_1000033_pt1 | contig 32332 bp, 24 predicted proteins | sample OV2TP2_FD_89582 | JGI IMG/M metagenome (GOLD analysis project Ga0114944, IMG submission 89582) | Hot spring microbial communities from Beatty, Nevada to study Microbial Dark Matter (Phase II) - OV2 TP2 | ecosystem: Environmental > Aquatic > Thermal springs > Hot (42-90C) | place: USA: Beatty... | reverse complement strand
ATTTGAGGCTGGTGCGTAATGCAAACCACCTGCCGGCTGGCGGAAAGATTTTTCATGATGATGCCCACCTGCTTGGCCGCCTCACCTGAAATGCCGGTATCTATTTCATCAAAAATCAGCGTGGGCATATCCAGCTTTTGCGCCACCAGCGATTTGATGCAAAGCATCAGCCGGCTCAGTTCACCACCACTGGCTACTTTGCGTACCGCCAAAAATTGATTGCTTCGGTTGGCATCAAATAAAAATTCTATTTCATCTGCACCATACGGTCCTAATTCATCCTTAATCTCTACTTTAACTTTTATCATCGCATTCGGCATTCCTACCTGGGCCAGCAGTTTGTTCACCTTCTCTTCCAGCGGTTTTACCTGTTTCTTTCTTGCTTCCGAAATATTATTTGCCAGCCTAAACAGGGCCTGCCTGCTCTCTGCAAATGCTTTTTCCTTTTTTTGAATTTCTTCATCAATATTCAAAACTGCCTGCAGCTTTTCCTCCAACTGATTTTTTACAACCAGCAGTTCTGACGTGTTTTTCACTCCATGCCTTTTCATCAGTTTGTAGCCAAGCGCCAGCCGCTCATTCAGTCGTTCAATTTTATCCGCATCATAATTCACTTCATGGCTGATGCTGCTTAAATCGCCGGCAATGTCATGCAACTCCACCTGTGCCGATTGCAGGCGCTGAATCAATTCAGCCAGCTGCGGATGAAATGAAGAATAATCATAAAGCCGGTTGATTAATATTTTCAGCTGCTGCACCACGGGTTTTTCACTTTCCATCAGCTCTTGCACTACAGAAGCCAGCGCCGTCTTTATTGCTTCAGCATGGTTCAGCAACTTCAGTTCAACATCCGTTTCCTCTATTTCATTTTCCCTGAAAGCAGCTTCATCCAGTTCATGAAACTGAAAGCGGTTGTAGTCCGTTTCTTTATCAAACTGCTGTTTTCGCTGCTTTAGTTCATCCAGCTCTTTCTGCAGATTTCTCCAATGAAAATAACCGGTGCGGTATTCGTTTATTGTATCCTGGTGACCGGCCAGCGCATCCAGCACCTGCCGCTGAAAATCATTTTCACCCAGCTGTAATGAATCGAATTGCTGGTGCAGGTCAACCAGCAGCGAAGTGAGTTGCCGCAGCTGGTCAAGATTGACAGGCGTGTCGTTGATGAAAGCTCTCGATTTACCGTTTACCGCAATTTCACGGCGCAATACCAGTTCCTCTTCTGCATCAAGGTTATTGCCAGCAAGAAACTTTCTTATTTCCGTTTTATTATCCGTGCCAAAAATTCCTTCCACTATGCATTTTTTTCCCTTGTTCACCAATACCGAGGTATCGGCCCGCTCACCCAGTATCAGCCCCAGCGCACCCATGATGATGGATTTGCCGGCGCCGGTTTCGCCGGTCACACTGTTCATGCCGGCAAGAAATGAAGTTTCCAGTGCATCAATGATGGCATAATTCTGTATGGAAAGTTTTATCAGCATGCTGCAATTTAAATTAAAAAACCCCGGCCCGGTTTTTATCGGGGCGGGGTTTATCACCATATTTAAATTTTTACCCTATCTGAACGGAAGCATGCAGTTCCGAATCAACCAGTACACGGCCGCAGTTTTCGCAAACCATTATTTTTTTGTGCTGGCGTATTTCACTCTGCTTTTGCGGAGGGATGGAATAAAAGCATCCGCCGCAGGCATCCCGCTCCACCTGCACCACGGCAAGGCCATTGCGGTAGCTGTTGCGTATTTTGTTATAGCTCTGCAGCAGGCGGATGTCCACCGCATCTCTTGCTTCGGCTGCCAGCTTGTTGATATGTTTCTCTTCTTTTTCAGTGGAAGCTATAATTTTTTCCAGCTCCTCTTTTTTTGTTGTCAGCACTGTTTCTTTTGCTGCGATGGCTTTTTTGGCTTTGTCCAGCAACACGGCCTTCTCCGCAATTTCATCCGTAGCATCCTTGATGTGTTTTTCTGCCAGCTTCACTTCCAGCTGCTGCATCTCAATTTCTTTATTGATGGCCTCAAACTCCCGGTTGTTTTTTACGTTGTTACTCTGTTTCTCATATTTCTTCACCAGCGACTGCGCTTCTTTTATTGTTTCCTTCTTTTGCTCGATGAATTCGGTGATGCCGTTGATTTCCTCCTCAATACGTGTTTGCCTTGAATGCAGACCCTGGATTTCATCCTCCAGGTCGGCTACTTCCATCGGCAGCTCGCCTTTCAGTACTTTCAATTCATCCAGTTTCGATTCAATTTTCTGCAAGGTTATCAGGGAAGTGAGTTTTTCCTGAACTGAATAATCTTTTACTTGTGCCATTGTATTGTTTGAAGTTTTTTTTTGATTGTTAGCCCGGCTTCAATGCTGCTATGAAACATCCGTTGCGACGCTCCGTTCATCGTCCTGTTCGCTACTCAGCATTCATCATTCACAGAAAATACTGCACGGGGTTTGTAATTACCTCAGTTTTGAGGACGGCAAAGGTAGGGAATTTCTCCTCCAAAAATTCCTTCAAAAGGTTGATGGTGAATTGCTCGCTTTCATAGTGGCCAATATCGGCAATAAGCATTCTTCCGTTGGCATCAAAAAACTCGTGGTATTTTATATCGGCAGTTATAAATATATCAGCTCCGGCCGCCAAGGCTTTGGAAATCAGGAAACTTCCAGCCCCGCCACATACTGCCACTTTTTTTACCGGGCGGTTCAAAATTGCTGTATGTTTTATCACTTCAAGCTTAAATGTCTCTTTTACTTTTTTCAAAAACAAAAGTTCATCAATTGGCTCAGCCAAATCACCCACAAGGCCTGAGCCTATGGTCGAAGACCAGTTGTCCAGGCTGACAATATCATATGCCACCTCTTCATAAGGATGAGCCGCAACAAGGTTGCTGATTATACGCCTTTCGAGCCAGGCAGGAAATATCACTTCCACTTTCATCTCGTTTTCCCGATGCAATTCACCCGGTTTACCTGCATAAGGGTCGGTGGTTTCATCTCCCTTAAAAGTACCAAAGCCCTCGGCATTAAAACTGCATTCAGAATAATTACCGATGTGCCCGCCGCCGGCGTCAAAAATGGCCTGCCTCACTTTATCTGTGCTGCCAACCGGCACGAAAGTGTAGAGTTTTTTCAACATCCTTTCCCTGGAAGCAAGCACTGAAACATGCTGCAATCCAAGCAGGCCCGCTATTCTTCCGTTTACTCCTGCAGACATATTATCGAGATTAGTATGAATGGCATAAAGAGCTATGTCGTTTTTTATTGCAGCTACTACGGCTCTGCCAACATAGTTTTTTTCAGAAATTCTTTTCAGACCCGAAAAAATGATGGGGTGATGCGATACCACCAGGTTGCAGTTCCTGCGTTTTGCTTCATCAATTATTTCGGCCGTAGCGTCAAGCGACACCAGGATGCCGGTACAGTCCCGGTATTCATCACCTGCAATAAGCCCGGCATTGTCATAACTTTCCTGCAATGAAAGCGGAGCCAGCGACTCCAGGTAAATTAGTACGTCTTTAATTTTCATAAACTAAAGTTAGGAAAGCCTGCCTGTGAATTCTCCATAAAAAAAGTTGATAAAAAACAGCCATTAAATAAAATGGCTTTTGTACCTTTTCCGTCCTTTCCCATTGAAACTTCACCCCCGACCCTTACTATAACTATAAAAACGATTGCTATGCCCGGAAGAAAAAAGTTCGGTTATCTTCTTCTGTTGTTCCTTGTTTTATCCGGCCTGGCCGGCACCCCTACCGACAATTCGCTTACCAAAAAGGAAAGAAAATTTGCTGCTGACAACATGAAAAACACCCGGGTGGATTTAGTGGACGCAGTGAAGGGGCTTACTTCTAAACAGTTAAATTTTAAACCATCAGCAGATAGCTGGTCGGTGCAGGAGTGTGTGTATCACATTGCCATTTCTGAAAGAAATCTCTGGGCTTTGCTGGAATCAACTTTGAATGCAACCGCAAATCCCGAAAAAAGAAGTGAAATAAAAATGACCGACGAACAGATCATCAGCATGATTCAGGACCGAAGTATGAAAGTAAAAACAAACGAAAAATTTGAACCCAAAAACACACCCTATAAATCGATGGAAGAGGCGATGACCGATTTTAAATCCAACAGGGTAAATCACATTAAATACATTAAAGCTACAACCGAAGATCTGCGTAATCATGTTACCCAGATGCCATTTGGCTGGCTCGATTGCTACCAGCTTTGCCTGATGATTTCGGCACATACCAACCGCCACACGCAGCAGATAAACGAGGTGAAAGCGAATGCAGGATTTCCGAAATAACCAAAACTACACGCTGAAAAACCGCCGGGAAAACTGGCGGTTTTTTTTTATAGTACGGCCAAATCGGGCTCTTTTACTCTTGCACAGTTCGCTGGCAATAACTATCTTGCCTTTCCGTTTTAAACCCACTTATGAAAAAACTTTTTACCTTATTCACTGTCCTTATTCTTTTCAGCGGTTGTAAGAAGGCTGTTGAAAATATAGCGGAAGATCTCGTCATCAAAGCTATGACCGATGGCCAATGGGTAATTACAAGCTTTACTCAAAACGGAACAGATATAACTTCCAGCTTTTCCGGTTATAAATTCCAGTATTACAGCAACAGAACAGTGGACGCCATTAAAAACGGTGTAACGGAACGTACCGGCAACTGGGATGGCAACGCTACCAATATGACCACATGGGCCAACTTCCCCGGGGCGCCCAATCCTATTTCACTTATCAATGGCACGTGGAATATTACCCGAAACAGCTGGACCTACGTGGAAGCATCGCAAACCAACGGAACCGAAGTAAAAACACTAAGATTAGATAAACAATAAATCCTGCCCTGACACTGCAGCACCACAGTTTTTTTTTAAACGATGAGATTTAATATGGGTCTATTGACTACCGCCTGACACCAAGAGGTTTTTAAAGTCCTGACCTCATTTCCTAATATCCTGGAGCCGTTTAGCAACAAATTATTAATCATTTTTCTGATTAAACCGATACTTTTTGAGACAAAAATACCGTTATAGTGTCCTGTTTTCTAACACACTGCTATTGAGAGTGAAAACCCTTAATATCCTGAAAAACCGTGTAGCTGCAACCACCATCCTGTGCCTTGCAGTATCCTTAGCCGCTTTTGCGCAGGCGCCTGTGGCCAATTTTACAGGCAGCCCCACTGCCGGCTGTTCGCCGCTTGTGGTAAACTTCCAGGATCTTTCCTCCAATAACCCTACGTCATGGCTTTGGGATTTTGGAAACGGAACTACATCCACTCTTCAAAACCCAACGGCTACCTATTTTAATCCCGGTGTTTATACAGTAAGACTTACTACTACCAATGCCAGCGGGTCGAATACGTTAACCCGCACAAACTATATTACTGTTTATTCAAACCCTATAGTGAATTTCACCGCTGATGACACGGTAGGTTGTTTTCCGCACACTGTTCAGTTTACCGACCAGTCAACCGCAGGTGCGGGCAATACTAACACGGCGTGGGAATGGAATTTTGGCGATGGCGCCATTTCTACTTTACAAAATCCTTCGCATACTTATACCAGCAGCGGAAACTTTACAGTAACACTTCGGGTAACCAATGATAAAGGATGTTTCAAGATATTTAGCAAGTCAATGTATGTGCAGGTTTCGCCGGGTGTAGTTCCTGATTTTACAAATACAGCGCCCCCGTTTTGCAGTCCGCCGGCTACTATCAATTTTACAAACACCTCCACCGGCCCTGGTTCCTTAACCTACCAGTGGAATTTTGGCGACGGAGGAAATTCTACACTTCAGCATCCGTCGCATACTTACAACAGCACGGGTTCTTTTACAGTTATACTCACTGTAACCAGCAGTCTGGGTTGTTCTGACACGCTAGTAAGAAACAACGCTGTTGTAATCAGCAGTAATGTAACGTCGTTTAATGTAACAGACATTGCCTGTATAAATGAATCGGTAAGTTTTACCAATACCTCGGCACCGGCAGCACAATCGCAGCTTTGGGATTTTGGCGATGGCACCACATCAACAGCAGCCAACCCCGTGAAATCATACAGCACCACCGGCACGTATACAGTTACTTTAACCAACACGTATAGTAATTGTACCGATACGGCCGTCAGAACCATCGTAATTGCCGGCAGGCCGACGGCTGATTTCACTTCGGCCGATACCATTAATTGCCAGCCGCCATTGACGGTGAATTTCCAGAATACATCATCAGGTGCAGTAAGCTGGTTTTGGGATTTTGGTGATGGTGCTACCTCCACTGCACAAAACCCTGTGCATACGTACACAGTTTATGGAAATTTTACAGTCACCCTGATTGCCACCAACAACGCAGGATGCACCGATACGATTATTAAACAAAATTTCATCAGGATATCGAGAGCATCCATCGCCATTACAGGGTTGCCGGCGCAGGGTTGCATACCCTATACTATAAACCCTGTTCCCACTGTTACTTCGCTGGATGCTGTTACTTCATGGAACTGGGACTTCGGCGACGGCACAACATCTACTTTGCAGAATCCGTCGCATACCTATACTGTACTGGGAACTTACACAGTAAGACTGATTATTACAACCAGCCTGGGTTGTTCAGATACCCTCACATTAATAGGGGGAGTAAAAGTGGGCACCTTGCCTACAGTTGATTTTACAGCCACTCCGCTTATTGCCTGTGCTTTTTCACCCGTTCAGTTTACTGACCTGTCGGCGCCGGCAGATGAATGGCTCTGGAATTTTGGTGATGGTTCCACTTCAGCGCTTCAAAATCCTTCGCATTTGTTTTCGGCCCCCGGCACATTTAATATTAAACTGATAGCAAGAAATAATGGCTGCCCTGATTCAGTTACAAAGAATGCTTACATCACTGTGCTGCCGCCTGTTTCGCAGTTTGTTTCCACCCCCAACTGTGCCAACAGAACGCAGTTCACTTTTACCGATGCTTCCATTGGGCCGGCATCCTGGTTCTGGGAGTTTGGCGATGGCACTACATCTACATTACAAAATCCGCCGCCGCACAATTTCCCGGCCCTGGGAGTGTACCCGGTAAAGCTTACAGTAACCAACGGCTCCTGTTCGCATTCGTCCACACAAATCATCAGGGCTATTGATGAAAATCCTGATTTTACCAGTGACATCAATACACTTTGCAGAAAAGACACGGTAAATTTTACTGCGACCGGGATAAACATAGCCAATATCAGCAATTATACCTGGAATTTTGGCGATGGCACGCAAATCACCACCGGGTCCACCGGCATCAGCCATATCTATAACACATCAGGCAATTATACCGTGATGCTGATAACAAGAGACCTGAACAGCTGCTATGATACGGTGACTAAAACAAATTTTATCCGTGCAAACGGGCCGGTGGCAAATTTCAGCGCCACCAATACCGGCGGATGCAACGGGCTGACCACTACATTCAATGATTCAACCACAACCGACGGCATCAACCCGATTGTAAGCTGGCAATGGAATTATGGCGATGGAACCATACAAACATATACTGCGCCGCCTTTTACTCATACGTATAATACGGTAGGAACGTTTTCGGTAAGCCTGACAGTAACCGATGCGGCCGGATGTTACGATACTAAATCGGTAACTGACCTGGTTCATTCTACTGATCCTACTGTCAGTTTTATTTCTTATGATACACAAACCTGCCCGGGCTCGTTACTTAGCTGGGGTGTAAGCGCAACCGGTGTAAATATTTCTTATCTCTGGGATTTTGGCGATGGAACTTCAGCTACGGTAAGCTATCCCACAAAATCATATGCCGCGCCCGGTGTTTACACTGTAAAACTATTTGTAACGGATTATTATGGCTGCACCGACTCCCTGGTACGAACAAACTACATCACGGTAAATCTGCCCAATGCAAATTTTTCAGTTGATGATTCAGTAAGTTCCTGTGCTCCATTTGAAGTGAATTTTACCAATACTTCAACTTACTACAGCTCACAGTTGTGGACCTTTGAACCCGGAACTACTTCTACCCTTCAGAACCCGGCGCATTATTTTACAACACCCGGCACTTACAATGTGGAGCTGATAATTACAAGCCCCGGCGGATGCAAAGACACTACTTACAGAACCATCCGGCTATATGATACTGCCGGTTCTCGTATCAATTATAATCCCTTCAACGGTTGCAATCCGCTTACGGTTAACTTCAATGCAGTGGCTACAGCTATTCCAACCTATATCTGGGACTTTGGCGATGGCCAGTCAGTAGTAACCAATACACCCAATATTTCTCATACCTATAGTACGTTTGGAAACTATACACCCAAAGTCATACTGCAGGATCCTACGGGCTGTTTGATTCCGCTGAACGGTATTGATACCATCCGGGTAGTTGGGGCCACAGCCAATTTCGGGCTCGACAAACAATTGCTGTGTGATGCCGGTGTAATTAACTTTATCGATTCAACCACTTTCAATGACCCGGTGACTGATTACAACTGGGATTTTGGCGACGGTGGCATGTCCACATTACAAAATCCATCTCATATTTACAGCGGCCCGGGATATTACAATGTATCACTTGCCGTAAGAACACAGCTTGGTTGTACAGATACCATCCGTATAGACAGTGCCTTAAAAATTGTAGCCAGCCCGCAGGTAAGAATTGATGGCGATAATGCAGCTTGCCAGGCCAACCCATTGCTGTATTTCGGAAGCTTTATTATTCCCGATACTTCCGTTGTTACATGGAGCTGGGATTTCGGAAACGGCGCCACATCCACATTGCAAAATCCTCCGGCACAACTCTACAGCAGTTCAGGCAATATAACTGCAACTGCTATTGCCACCAATAGCAGCGGCTGTAAAGACACAGCCACAAAAACTGTCCGCATACACCCGTTGCCAACGGTAAGCATGCCGCCTGACATTACCATACCGGCAGGAACTACCATTACTATTCCGGCCACATACTCCGGTAATATGACCAACTATACATGGACACCATCTACTTTCCTGAACTGTACCAGTTGCCCGCGACCGGATGTGACACCTGATTTCAACATGACTTATACTGTAGCATTTACCGACAGCAATAACTGCCGGAATACAGGAAGCATATTGGTAAAAGCGCTTTGCAAAAATGCAAATGTGTTTATTCCGAATACCTTTTCGCCTAATGGCGATGGAAGCAATGATGTGTTTTACCCGAGGGGCACTGGTCTTGACCGTACCAAAGTGCTGCGCATTTTCAATCGCTGGGGCGAAATTGTATTTGAGAAATATGATTTCCCGGTAAACAATGCCGCGGGCGGATGGGATGGAACCTGGAAAGGCAAAAAAGCAAATGCTGATGTTTACATCTATCAGCTGGAAGTGTATTGTCAAAATGGTGAGTTGCTCACCTACCAGGGAAATATTGCCTTAATAAGATAAAATGAAAAAAAGAATTACCATACTGATTAGAATCTGGTCCCTATCCATCGGGATGTTTTTTGTGGTTTCCCTCGGGGCACAGGATCTTCATTTTTCACAATTTTACGAAACACCCCTGCTGCGCAACCCCTCGCTGGCCGGTTTGTTTGACGGCGACATCCGTGTACAGGGTGTTTATCGTGACCAATGGAACAGCGTGACCACCGGCTACCGCACCGCTTCGCTGAACGGCGAATATAAAATGCCGGTGGGCCGGGGCGATGATTTTGTAACACTGGGCATGCAACTGTTTTATGACCGGGCCGGTACAGTTTCTTTTACCCAAACAAAAATTTTACCGGCGCTGAATTACCATAAATCGCTCAGCAATGAAAAGAACCGCTACCTGTCACTTGGCTTTATGGGCGGCTGGGTGCAGCACAGTATTGACTTATCGAAAGTGACCACCAACAGCCAGTATGAAGGAATGGGCATTGGTGAAGACCTGGCCGATCCTACTTACTCTTACCTGGATGGAAGTGTGGGATTGAGTTTTAATTCTTACATCAACGATAACCCTAACAGCAATTATTATATCGGCGCCGCCTATCATCATTTTAACCGGCCCACCAATTCATTTTACAAAAACAAAAACATCGAGCTGAATCCCAGGTGGGTCTTTTCAGGCGGACTGAAACTTGGCGTGAATGATTATTCTTACGTTACTGTGCAGGCCGATCATTCGAGGCAGGGCTCTTTTAAAGAAACAGTTTTAGGAGCGATGTATGGATTTAAGTTTGGCCCCTACCCCGATGAGCCGGATTATGCTGTGCACCTGGGTACATTTATCAGGTGGAATGATGCATTAATCCCGGTGGTTAAACTCGATTATCATCCTTATTCGGTTTCCTTCAGCTACGATGCTAATATTTCAAAGCTGAAACCTTCGAGTCATGGTCGCGGCGGTTTTGAGATTGCGGTAAACTGGGTGAAAAAACTTGGCAACCGTTCCAACCCCTATCTTAATCCAAGGTTTTAAAAACCTTTTTCCAGAATGTAAATATTGAAAATCCTGCTTATTTATCGTCAGGATTATTCATCTTAAATACCAGTGCTGCCAATGCCGCCCCGCTGAATGTAGCAGCCAGGTAAATCCAGATTTGCCCCCAGCAAAATGCTTTTTGCATAGTCAACCCCAGGGCCACTGCAGGATTATAAGCTCCGCCGGAATATTTTCCGATCACGGTCGCCATGGCCAGCACCGTGCCTGCAATAGCTATCCCGTAATAACTGTTGCCTGCCGTACTTTTTGCAGTGGCCACATTCAATACTACATAGGCAAGGGCAAATGTTCCGATAATTTCTGCTATCAATGCTTTTACTGTTTCTCCTTCTGCAATGACACATTCACCGGTACCTTCATTGGCAAAAATATTGGCGACAACAAGAGCGGCGGCCAGTGCGCCGGCTACCTGGCTCATCCAGTAGCCTATCATATCGCCTGCACTCATTTTACCTCTTATCCAAACGGCCAGCGATACAGCAGGATTGTAATGAGCACCTGAAATATGCCCGCCGGCATAAATCATTACCATCAGGGCAAGCGCTGCGCCAAGTCCGCCGCCAAAAGCTGCACCCATCACAAGGAAAAATGTACCGATGAATTCAGTAAGTGTTTTACTCATAGTTGTTGGTTTTTTACCGGAAGATTTTATTTTGAAAATTCTCCGGAGGTAAAAAATAAATTCAGAACTTTCCGGAAAGATACTTGTTCTGATGAACAAATCAGAAACTGTAAAATGAGGGTTTTAGATTTATTCACACAAACAGGATTAAAATGAAAATTGAAACCGGGCAAACAGCGCCGGATTTTACTTTATACGACAGTGAGAAAAATAAAGTCACACTATCAGAGCTGCGTGGTGACAATGTACTGCTGCTGTTTTTTCCGCTGGCATTTACCAGCACCTGCACAGCCGAGCTTTGTGCCGTACGCGACAACATATCTTTTTACAATCATGTGCATGCAACAGTGCTGGGTATTTCAGTGGACTCGCTGCATACGCTTGCCAGGTATAAAAAAGATCAGAACCTGAACTTTACCCTGCTCAGCGATTTCAACAAAGAAGTTTCATCGGCTTATGGCAGTTTGTATGATATGTTCAGCTATAACATGAAAGGTGTTTCAAAACGTTCGGCATTTGTTATTGATAAAAAGGGAATTGTTCGCTATGCTGAAGTTTTGGAAAATGCCGGCATGCTTCCCGATTTTAAAAAATTTAATGAAGTACTGGACGGATTGGCTTGAACCCGGGATAGGGATTTTACGAATTTTGCAGCCTAAACGACTGAATTAGAGAAATTTTGGCAAACTGCGGCTTTTACTTTGCACAGTAAAAAAAAAGCTTCTATTTTGAGCAATTAAAAGTAAATTTGTTTCGTTGAGACGAATTTTACCTATACTATCCATTATTCTGTTTACAGCCATCCAGTCCAACGGCCAATCAAGCCGTGAACCACAGCCGGATGATGCACAGCGTATATTGAAACTTTACCCCAACCCGGCAGTATCATTTATCAAGATTGAATTTCAGAGAAAATATGAAAATGGTTACACGCTGCAGATTATAAACTTTATTGGCAAGCAGGTATATGAAGCCAAAAATATCAATGCAAGTTTCACTCTCGATTTATCACCTTACACCCGTGGCGTTTATATTTACCAGCTAAAAGATCAGCTTGGCAAAGTGGTTGAATCGGGTAAATTCCAGGTGTCGAAATAATTCCCATTAAACATATGCAACAGGCTCTTCCCTTGAAGAGCTTTTTTTATCTCACTTCTGCAATCAGAAATTTCAGGTATTGTGTATTTTCTAAACCGCGAACGATGGGATGATCGGCCGATTGCGACTGAAACGTTACCTGCCTGAGTTTTCTTTTAGCATCTTTAGCTGCCATATCGATAGTCTGTAAAAACATTTCGGGAGTGACCAGTGCTGTGCAGGAAGAAGTAACCAGAAACCTGCCCGGCCGCAGCAGTTTCATTGCCCGTAGGTTGATTTCTTTATAGCCGGCAATAGCACGCTGAACCATGTCCCTGCTTTTGGTGAATGCCGGCGGATCAAGTATCACCATATCGAATTGCTTTCCCTCTTTACTCCATTGCTTTAACACATCAAAAGCATTGGCTACTTCAAAGCAGCAGATACTTTCAAGCCCATTCAGCGCTGCATTTCTTTTGGCCTGTTGCACGGCTGCTTCAGAAATATCGAGCCCCAAAACTGATTTGGCGCCATATTGGGCAGCATGAATTTCAAACGTACCGGTGTAACAAAATGCGCCCAGCACCTCCGCACCATTTGCAATGTGGCGTATGGCCCTGCGGTTGTCCTGCTGATCGAGAAAATAACCTGTCTTCTGCCCGTTTTCAATATCCACATGAAACTTCAACCCGTTTTCATTTATGATGATATTGGTATCAAACGGCGCTGATAAAAATCCTTTCTGCTGCTGCATGCCTTCCACTTCCCTTACCGGTACATCATTTCGCTCATAAATTCCTTTTGGTTGAAAAATTCTGTTCAGGGCTTTTACAATGGCCGGCTTCCACACATCCATGCCGAGAGCAAGCGTCTGAATGACGAAGTAATCGTTGAACTTATCAATGATGAGCTGGGGCAAATCATCTGCTTCGCCAAAAACAAGCCGGCAGTTCTCAACATATCCTGTTTTTTGCCTGTATTGCCAGCATTGCTTTATTTTTTTATAAAAAAACTCCTCATCAATCATTTCATTCCTCTCTCTTGTCAGCAGGCGAACGATAATCTGTGAACGTTCATTGTAATAACCCTGCCCGATAAATTTATTATCATGCGTAAAAACTGTGACCACTGAACCTGGAACAATTGATTTTTTACCAGGATCTATTTTTATTTTTTCCACTTCATTGGCATAAATCCACGGATGTCCATCCTGCACCCGCCGGCTGATATTTTTCCTTAAAAAAACTTTTATCATGGCGCAAAGGTAGTGGCCGCGGCAGGTGCAGGAACATACCGGAACTGCGTCAATTTGTCTATCATACGGCCTTGGCAGTATTATTGACAATCTTACCTTTGCAATCAATTTTGAAAAAAATGCGTCAAAAAGATATGAAGGAACCCAAAGAACAGGCAAAAATGCAGGAACCGGAAAACAACGGAGCCGCCCTCAATACCGATGAAAGCGTAAGTGGCACCACCCACCTGAATGAGCCGGTGACCACCGAACCCGAAATAGAGAAGCTGCGTACTGAACTGGAAGAAACCAGGGATAAATTTCTGCGCAAAGTGGCCGAGTTTGAAAACTTTAAAAAACGCAACCTGAAAGAAAGAATGGAACTGATACAAACAGCCGGCAAGGAAGTGATAATTGACCTGCTGGATGTACTGGACGATTTTGACAGAGCGGAAAAGCAAATGAATAATTCCAGCGACATCGGTGAAGTTAAAGAAGGCGTGCTGCTGGTATTCAACAAACTGAAAAATCTTTTAGCAGCCAAGGGATTGAAAGCAATGGAAACAATTCAAAAGGATTTTAATCCGGACATACACGAAGCCATTACCGAAATACCGGCACCTTCGGAAGAACTGAAAGGTAAAGTGCTGGATGAAATCCAGAAAGGCTATTACCTGAATGATAAAATTATCCGGTACGCTAAGGTGGTGGTAGGAAAATAGAGGTAATGAAAAAATGTGCTAATCTGCGAATGTGCGAATGGCTAACCCGCAAACAATTCCGGAATACGTTCTGCCGGCTCATTAGCAAATCAGCCCATTGACTAATCAGCAAATTATGAAAAAAGATTACTACGAGGTTTTGGGTGTTGGCAAAAACTCTTCGGCCGATGAAATAAAAAAAGCGTACCGGAAAGTGGCTATGCAGTATCATCCCGATCGCAACCCGGGCGATAAAAGCGCTGAGGAAAAATTTAAAGAAGCAGCCGAAGCTTACGAAGTGCTGAGTGATGCCGATAAAAAAGCCCAATATGACCGCTACGGTCATGCCGGCTTGAGCGGCAATGGCCGCGGCTTCAGCGGCGGCGGTATGAACATGGAAGACATCTTCAGCCAGTTTGGTGATGTGTTCGGCGATGATTTGTTTGGCAGCTTCTTTGGCGGCGGCAGAAGCCGCACTTCAAGAAGCCGCGGTGTACGTGGCAGCAACCTGAGAATAAAAATCAAACTTGCTTACGAAGAGATAGCAAAGGGTGTAACCAAAAACATCAAAGTAAAAAAATACGTTTCCTGCCAGACCTGCGGGGGCAGAGGCGCAAAAGATAAGGGCGGCATTCAAAACTGCAGCACCTGCGGCGGCACCGGCCAGGTGCGAAGAGTCACCAACACTTTTATAGGCCAGATGCAAACAGTGACTACCTGCCCTGCCTGCAATGGCGAAGGCACTACCATCACTGCTAAATGTACTTCGTGCCGCGGAGAGGGAAGGGTGTATGGTGAAGAAACAGTTTCTATTGACATACCTGCCGGCGTGCAGGAAGGCATGCAGCTGAACCTTAGCGGCAAGGGTAATGCCGGAGAACGGGGCGGTATGCCCGGCGACCTGATTATCCTGGTGGAAGAAGAACCACATAAGGAACTGCAGCGTGACGGCATGAATGTGGCTTACGACCTGCATATTTCATTCACCGATGCCGTGTTTGGCACGCAGGTAGAAGTGCCCACTATTGACGGCCGGGCCAAAATAAAAATACCAGCCGGCACGCAAAGCGGAAAAATTTACCGGCTGAAAGGAAAAGGGTTTCCGGCCGTGAACAGTTACCAGAAAGGTGATCAGCTGATTCATGTAAATGTGTGGACACCCCAGCACCTGACCCCGGAAGAAAAAGCACAGCTGGAAAAGCTGAGTCATTCCCCCAATTTCAAACCGCACCCTGATAAAACAGATAAAAGTTTCCTGGATAAAATGAGGGAGCTCTTTTCCTAAACATTTTTCTTTTTCTTCTTTGAGCGGGTATAAAAATTTTTTGCCTTATACACCAGCTCCACAAACTGGCTTTGGCTGGCATCCGTGGGATTGGCTGCTTCGCCGGCATGATACAGCACATCACCCCAGCCGATTTCTTTTGTATACGGTGATGATTTCAGCAGGGAGCCAAACATGATGACCGATGCTGCAAACCTGTACATGGGTTCCACCTCTTTAAAGTAAACGGGATCATAAGCAAATTGCTTTTCCATTTCATGCTGCATCGTATCGGCAGGCATTTTATAATAGAGCTTTATACCGGCAAATTTTTCCGAATACACATTTTCACCAGCTGCAAAGTTTGGCTCAATTTCAAATCCTGCGATTAAAGACTGGCCCGAACCGATTTCACCACCTTCAAGCACACTTGATGAATCGGCAAGTGCGCCCAGCTTGTTATCAAAACCTATCAACCGGTACTGCTTCACCAGTGCGGGGTCAAAGCTTACATTCATGCTTACATCATCTGCCACAGTGTACAGCGTCTGGGTAAATTCTTTCATCAGCACTTTTTCTGCTTCCTGGTAGGTATCTGCATAGGCAAAATTGCCATTACCTTTGCGGGCCAGCGTCTGGATTTTTGAATCTTTATAATTCCCCATACCCACACCCAGGCAGGTAAGATAAATACCCGCTTCGCGGTGGCGGCTTATCAGTTCATCCAGCTCCTGCTCGGTTTGCACACCTACATTAAAATCACCATCCGTGGCAAGTATAATTCTTGTATGGCCGTTTCGGATTGCATGTTTTTTGGCAATCTGGTAGGCCAGTTTGATACCCGACTCGCCGGGTGTGGAGCCGCCCGGCTGCAGTTCACCAATAGCTTTGCAAATTTTTTCTTTTTCATTTCCGCTGGTGGGAAATAACATGACACCTACTGCACCGCCATATACCACTATGCTCACCGTATCTTTTTCACGCAGGTTCATAGCCAGCATGTGAAAGGCCGATTTCAGCATGGGCAGGCGGTTGGGCATGTCCATGGAGCCGGATATATCAATTAAAAAAATAAGATGGGTGGGCGGTAAAGAATCAAGATTGATTTTTTTGGAAAATACGTTTACAAAAAAAAGCAGGTTATCCTTGTTCCAGGGGCAGGAGGTCAGCCTGGTTTTTATATTAAAAACAGAAGTGTCGTCCGGGGGTTGGTAACCAAAATTGAAATAATTCAGCATCTCTTCAATGCGCACCGCATCCGGCGGCACGTTCATGTCAAGATTGATAAACCGGCGCACATTGCTGTACGATGCCCTGTCAATATTGAGTGCAAGACTGGTGGAGGGATACTTTTTTGCTTCAATAAAATGATTCTCCACCAGGTTGGCGTACGTTTCATTGCTCACCACAAAATTTTTTTCTCTTTCCCTTGAAAAATCTTTGGTAAGCGATGCTAATTTTCCCCGCTTTACACTGGAGCTGACGGAGGGCAGCAATTTCAACTGCACTACCGTAAACTTATTTGCCTTCACCGCAATTTTTTCGTCCTGGTAACCGGGAAAGCTAAAAAACAAAGTGTCGGATTCTTTTGAAGAAGGAAAACCAAAATAACCGTTATTGCTGCTGTAGTAGTATACCCCGGTACTGTGCTGGTGAATATTTACTTTGGATAAAAGATTCCCGGTTTCATCCCTCACTTCGCCACGGAGATAAAATTGCTGGCCCGAAAACGGCAAGGCAATCAGCAACATGAAAACAATATGCACAATGGCTTTCAACCGGATATTCTCCAACTTTACAAAATACAAAAAAGACCCTGTGTTTTTATTATTAATTCTGAACCAACTGGTAAATTTCTTTAAAATTTCTTCCCAACCCGTCGTAGTCGAGTCCGTAACCCACAACAAACCTGTCTGGTATGGAAAAACCAAGATAGTCAATAGGAATGGGGTAAACTGTGGCTTGTGGTTTTTGAAGTAGAGCGGCAATTTTAAGTGATGCAGGTTGGTGATGCATCAGTTTTGGTAAAAATTCATTAAGGGTTTTTCCTGTGTCTACAATGTCTTCAATGATGATAATGTCGCGGCCAATAATGTCCACATCAAGACCAATAGCCGTAATCACCTGCCCGCTGGATGTGGTGCCTTTGTATGATGCCAGCTTGATAAAACAAATTTCTGCATCAATGCTGAGGTATTTAAACAGGTCGGCGGCAAACATGAATGAACCGTTCAATATAGCAATGAACATCGGCCGCCGTCCGGCATAATCTTTATTAATCGCATCGGCAATTTTTTTTATGCCTGACTGTATTTCCTCTGCAGAAAGAAACGGACCGAATTTTTTATCGTGAACCTGTATCAGCGACATGCAGGTATATTATTTATTTTGCGGGAGCCAGTGCAGGCATTGACGGGGCTTTGGCACGCAGGTACAGCACGGAGCCAACCGCCGGCTTCATGTGCGGCTGAAGGTAATTGTATTCCAGTAAACTCTCGATGCGCAGCGCTTCGGTTTGTGCTATGTCGGCCAGTGTTTCTCCCGGCTTTACCACATGCTGCTCGTTCAGCCCCGTTTTTCTCTTGCGCATGATGTAAATCAACTGGTCTGCCTCTACTGTTTCCTGTGCTTTCATATCATTAAATTCAAAGATACGGGCCAACGGCAGGCCGTATTTTTCGGCTATGCTCAAAAATGATGTTCCTTTTTTTGCGAAGATCACTCTCGTTTCATTTATCCTGAATTCACCTTCAGGATAACCGGGAACGGGTTCAGATTTTTCAGGCTGCTGAACTTTTATTTCTTTTACCTGTTGCAGTTTTATTTCTTCCTGCTTTTTGTCTTTGCTGGCATAAACAACAACCGCCTGCTCCTGAGGCATTACTACAGGTGTTACTTCAGGTATTATTATATCACCGGTTTTTATCACATCAGGCGTTTCACTTTTAGCAAGCAATTTTTCTGTGGGCTGTTTTTTACCCAAAGCAATCAAAGTATAATCCTGCAGATTGTAATCTTCAATCAGCCTGACGAGCACCTGCGAATATTTCGGGTTGGTGGCATAGCCGGCTTTTTTCAGTCCCCATGCCCAGCCTTTGTAATCAGTTGGGTCCAGCTTGAATAAGGAAGCATAACGGGGAGTGATTTTCAAATAGTCTGACTGATCACGATAGGAGTCTTCGGGCTTTGCATATTTACGGAAACATTCATTCGGCGCATCGTCGGTATGCTTCACTGTCATCCCGGTCCATTCGGTTTTGCACTTCAGGCCAAAGTGATTGTTTGATTTTTTTACCAGTTCGCTGGTACCTGCACTCGTTTCGTGTATGCCCTGCGCCAGTTTGATAGCCGCCGGAATGCCTGTGCGCTGCATTTCAGCCATTGCAAGTTCTTTGTACGTATCAATATAGGCAAGTATATCCGCTTCCTGTTGGGCAAAAGATTTTACAAACGTGAAAAAAATGAATACCAGTAATCGGAATTTCAGTTTTTGCATGGGTGAATTTATTTTTTCCTGATTAAATACAGACCGTCCCGCAGGGTAAGGACCATTTTCTCCACATCAGCCCTTGCTTTGATGAATTCATTGAAGGCGCTGATGGCTTTTGCATTTTTTCCTTCCGGTTCGGGGTCAAGCGCCTGGCCGTGGAAAAAAATATTATCTGCGAAAATAAAGCCGTTTTTCCGCACTTTGGGTATCACCAGGTTAAAATATTCAATATAACCGGGCTTATCAGCATCAATAAATACAAGATCAAAGATTTCATCCAGAGAAGAAACTATTTCGTGGGCATTTCCCGTATGCAGGATGAGCTTTTCTTTATAAGGCGAACGGTCGAAAAAGCCACGGGCAATACGGGCATACTGCTCACTTATTTCAATAGTGTGCAACAGGCCGTCTTCGGTCAATCCCTTGGCAAGACACAAGGCGCTGTAGCCGGTAAAGGTTCCTATTTCAAGCACACGTCGCGGCCTTATCATCATGCTGGCCATCTCAAGAAACTTACCCTGCAAATGCCCGCTCAGCATGTGATGCTCCGGGTGATGGGTACGGGTGTATTCTGCTACCTCATCCAGCAAGGCATCTTCGGCAGAAGAATATTTTTCGGCATAAGCCTGTACAAGCGGGTTGATTAAATCCAAATGGTTGATTTTTTGCAAAGATAACTTTAAGCTGGCTGAAATTCCCGGGGTATATCAGTTCCTGTTTTTTTTGCCGGAAATAATTAAAAGCCCAAGGAAAGTAATGATGCCGTTAATAAGTATCAGCTCATTGCCGATTTTATACCCGTCAAAAAACAATTTTGATATTTTATCCAGCCCCAGCTTCATATGCAGTTTGGCTTCGTACCAGGCGGGGTTGCTGAGCAGGTCAATACACAAAGCAATCAGCGGAGCCATGATGCACACCGTCCATATCAATTTATCGTTCAGCTGTCGCTTCGTTAATATTCCGAATGCAAATAACCCAAGCAGCGGGCCGTAAGTAACGCCGGCAAACTTAAGGATGAAGTCAATGATGAGTTTATCGTTCATCCACTGAAACAGCAGCACCATGATGAAGAACACAAGAGCAAAAGTGAAATGCACTTTCAACCTTGTCCGCTTTTTCTCTTTTTCTGTTCCCTCTCTTTTTTTCAACCCGAGAATGTCAATACAGAAACTGGAAGTAAGCGAAGTGATGGCGCCATCCACGCTGGGAAAAAGCGCCGAGATGAGTGCAATAATGAAAATGATGCCGATACTGCCGCTGAATGCATCGCTGAGCGCAATGGTGGGAAACAAATCATCCGGCGGCACGGTGATGCCCTGCCTGCCGGCGTACAGATACAGTACGCCGCCCAGCACAAGAAAAAGAAAATTCACCAGCATCAGGATGGCCGAAAAAGTCATCATGTTTTTCTGCGAATCCTTCAGGGTTTTCACGCTGATGTTTTTCTGCATCATCTCCTGGTCGAGGCCCGTCATGGCAATGGCGATAAACATGCCGCCTGATAAGTTTTTCCATACATACGAACCGGCCTGCACATCCCAGTTGAAGATTTTTAAGTAGCCTTTATCCGACATCATGGTTAAAGCGCCGCCAAAGTCGGTGCCCAGTGTTTTGATGATGACGAAAATGCAAATCACAAGCCCGGTGAGCATGCCTGTGGTTTGAAGCGTGTCGGTATAAATGATGGTTTTCACACCGCCTTCGAACGTATATAATAAAATCAGTAGCAGGATGACGAGCGTGGTAGCCACAAAGGGAATTCCCAGCTTGTTGAAAATAAACAGCTGCAATACGCTAATGACAAGATAAAGCCTGGCTGTGGCGCCAACCGTGCGGGAAAGAATAAAAAAGAAAGCGCCTGCCTTATGTGCATTGATGCCAAACCTTTTTTCGAGGTATGTATAAATGCTGGTCAGGTTCATGCGGTAATACAGCGGCAGCAGGATGAAAGCTATAACAAGGTAGCCCAGCATATAACCCAGTACTACCTGGAAATAATAAAAATTGCTGCTACCTACAGCACCGGGTACACTTACAAATGTGACGCCGCTGAGCGAAGTGCCTATCATGCCGAAGGCCACCAGCATCCAGTTGCTGCTGCGGTTGCCGATGAAGAAGGATTCATTGTTTGCATTGCGGCTGGTGAGCCATGCTACAACAAGCAGCAAAACAAAATAACCAATGACGAAAGAAAATAAAGCGACAGGGGACATGGGTTGATTTTAGATTTGGGATTTCGGATTTCAGATTTTACTGGCGAATTTCACATCGGAAAAATAAATAAAACATGAAGATAAGCTCTCTGGCCGTTTTCTGTGGCTCAAAGACCGGAAAGAATCCTGTTTTCACGCAGCATGCTGCCGAACTTGGCAAGATGTTGTCAAAAAATAACATCACACTGATTTATGGCGGCGGCAATGTGGGCATCATGGGTGTATTGGCCAATACGGTGATGGAAAACGGGGGCAAAGTGATTGGCGTCATTCCGCGTAAACTGGTGGAATGGGAACGCCAGCACGAAGGCATTACCGAACTGATGGTGGTGGAAGACATGCACACCCGCAAAAAAAGAATGTACGACCTGTGCGATGCGGCGCTGATACTGCCCGGTGGCTTCGGCACACTGGACGAAATGTTTGAAATGATTACCTGGAACCAGCTTTCTATCCATGATAAAAAAATTTACCTGCTGAATTCTGCCAATTACTTCGAACACCTGTTGCAGCATCTTTATCGCATGGAAGAACAGGATTTTTTATATGAAAAAGTAACCGACCGGATTGAAGTGCTTGGGGAACCTGCACATTTGCTTACCCGCATCAGGCAGCTTTAACGGTTCCTGTTTCCACCACCCTGGAACAGTGGAATCTGCAGACCTGCCCGAATGATGGGAATGGTGCGACCGAAGGCATCGGTATAAGGTGAATTGACATCGCCGCCTACATCAAAAAGAATAGCCAGGTAATAAAACGGCGAACCGCTGCCGGGAAAACGGCCGGTGGTATAGCCGCCGCCTACCAGTACACTATTGGCCGAAAGATTGTCTTTGGTGCTGCCGCCATTATTGGGAAGAATGTATTTTCCATTTATAAAATAATGTTCTGCCTGGGCCTGTGCAAATAAAAACCTGACCGGGTAAAGTTTTACAAACAGGCCCCCTCCATAATTTTTATATCGAAGCCGGTCGTTGAAAACACTCACATCGCGGTACGAAGTGTAATTATAGTTGAACACCAGGCCGGCATCGGCCCAGCGGGTAAGGCTGTAGCCAAACACCGGGCTGGCACCTGCCAGGAAAGTATTGTTGTAATATGCAAGTGAAATACTGCCGCCGGTAAAAAGATTTTCCTTTTTGAAGCCTTTCTTTTTTTCCTCCTCATCCTGTGCCTGTATAAAAGCCGGAATAAACAGAACGGTAAGAAAGAATGCAAGGAGCTTTGTTTTCATAATATGGTTTTTATTTAAACAGCTAATTTAACTCCATTTGTTCGGCAGTGTTTAACTGCAATTCGTTAAAAATTTTAGATTTTGCAGGATATTTCAATATCATATTTATCCAAAGAATGCCGGCGATAACCAGGAAATGAACAGCGCAGGTGAGCAAATAAAAAATCATTGACAGGCACGCCGGCACTTCATTCAATACAAGAAACTGCGCCAATGCAGGTCGGTACGTGTTGAATTTTTCCATTAACACACTGTTACCTTGCTGCAGTGCTTTCAATTTTTTCCGGTAAAAAAATACTGCAAGATATACACAGGCTGCCGCAGCAAGCAGCATGGCAATAAGCAGGATATTCATCACGGATTTATCCGTTACTACCGGCGGCATGGTCCCGGTCTGTTTTAAAAAAATCAATGTCACCGAAAATAAGAGTACGCCGGCTACCATTCCAAAAAACAATAATTGCAATTGACGCAATGCTTCTTTTGGTGTGGCAGGCAGGTGGCTTTGCATCAGAATATTTTTCCGGGATTAAGAATATTATTCGGATCAAAGGCCTTTTTAATCTGCCGCATCAGCTCCAGCTGTTTTTGTTCAAACACAATATCCATAAAGCCTTTTTGAATCAGCCCTATGCCGTGCTCGCCGCTGATGGTGCCGCCCAGTTTTTTTACCAGCTCAAACAAGGCCCGCAGGCAGCGGGTCATTTCTGCATCGCCATAGCTGTTGGGCGTACCTTCTTTCATAATGCGGATGTGCAGGTTGCCATCGCCGGCATGACCGTAGCACACCGCTTTGTAATTATGTTTTGCGCCCAGTTCTTTCACACCGCGAATAAGAGCAGGCAGTTCAGCTCTCGGCACCACGGTATCTTCTTCTATTGTGTAGCCCGCCAGTTTCACCGCTTCGGCTACTCTGCGCCGCAGCTTCCATAGTTCAGCTTTTTGCTGCGCATCATCGGCAAAATAAATTTCACCAATATCATAATGCGTCAGCAGTTCGCTGATGGCTTCCATTTCATGCATCAGCACATCCCTGTCATTGCCGTCCACTTCTATCAGCAGGTGAGCTTCCAGGTCGTCAGTGATGGGCACAGCGCTGATGTCAACAAAATCGCTGACAATTTTCAGCGCATCAATTTCTACAAGCTCCATAGCGCTGGGTACAAAGCCTGCTTTGAATATTTCACTCACGGCTTCACCGGCCTGCTCCAGTTTACGAAACGGCACCAGCATCAGTAAATCATACCTGGGATGGGGAATCAGGCGCAACACAATTTTTGTTACAATGCCCAGTGTGCCTTCGCTGCCCACCATCAGCTGCGTTAGATTATAACCCGTGGAGTTTTTTAAAACGTTGGCGCCGGTCCAGATGATTTCGCCGGTGGGCAATACCATTTCGAGGTTGAGCACATAATCTTTTACCACGCCATATTTTACTGCTTTGGGGCCACCGCTGTTTTCAGCAATATTGCCACCGATAAAACAGGAGCCGCGGCTGGCCGGGTCGGGCGGGTAAAACAAACCCTTTTCCTTCACCGCCATTTGCAGCACTTCGGTAATCACACCGGGCTCGGTTGTTACCTGCAGGTTACGTTCATCTATTTCAAGTAATGAATTCATTCTTTCAACAGCAAGCAAAACACCGCCAAGATGAGGCAGCGCACCTCCGCTGAGTCCTGTGCCTGCGCCCCGTGGCGTCACGGGAATTTTTTCCGCATTACATATTTTCATGATGGCGCTGATTTCTTCCGCAGTGCGTGGTTTTATCACTACATCGGGCAGGTAATGCAGGTTCTCCGTTTCATCGTGGGCATAATGTTCAATTGTTGTTTCATCCAGGTAAACATAGTCGTTTCCCACAATGTCTTTAAACCTGCTGATGATTTCTGATGTAAGGCCTGGTTTTACTGCGCTCTGCATGCGTTTTTATTTATGCGTGCAAAAGTCGCATAAATAAGTAATATGATAAAACCCTGCCAGTGCAGCCGGTTATCAATAAACATTTGTGAGGAAGATTGATTAGTAAACTTTATTTCTCAGGTCAGGACATTTGAAGTCTCTCTTGGAACCCTGGAAGGAATTGAAGATACCTTCTTTGATGAGAGAAAATTCGAAAGCGCCGCGGCCGTTATTATAGTTTTTCAATGTAGATGTAGTGGCATCATAAGTGAATGTGGCCCTGATGTCATTCCATTGCAACCCGATCATCGGCACAAAAGCATCCTGGTAACGGTAATACAAGCCGGCGATGAGCTGGTAGGTACCATCGCCCGAAAGATCATAATGTGCATTCAGTCCCCCGACAATTTCCATTGCCTTTGCCTGCGTGGTAAAATAGACATTGGGATTGATGAGCCATTGGTTATTTACCAAAATGCTGCCGTTCAAAAAACCGATATGCCGTACCGCTATGCGGTTGTCAATACCCGGCGCTGCATTAAAGAAAGATTCCCTTGGCCTGTTTACATGATGCGCCGAATAACCGGCATTCAAATAAACTTTATCGTTGGGAAAATAAGCATAGTTTAATCCCAGCTGAATATCGAGGTAATTGATGTTGTTGTTGGCCAGCGCTACCGAGGTTGGCAATTTGTTATCGAAAAATTTGCCGTCGAACTGGTCGGGAAATTTCAGGTTGGTTACGTTAATCTGTTTATTTGACCAGCCCACATTGAAACCGGCGCTGACAAGACTGCCCGCATCAATAAGCTGGTGATATGCCAGCGAGCCATAAATTTTTGTGGAAGTAAGATTGCCGCTGCCGGCCACATCACGAATAATAACACCACCGGCGCCAATCCAGCCCGTTTCAAAACGGTTGCGCATCACCTGTGCATCGCCAAAAGCACTCATGGTTTTGTACGGAATGGCCATGATGCTCGACCACTGGTTGCGGTAATTTATTCCCACACGGTAATCGCCCCCGGGAATAAAACCCGTATTGGCCGGGTTGGTGGTAAGCGGCGAATTCATGAACTGGGAAAAATGAAGATCCTGACTGAAGACACAAGGTGTATGGCCCAGGAAAAAAAACACGAATCCTAAATGACAAATTCCAAATAATGTTTTGCGCTTATTTTTCATTCACACATTTTCAAATTATCAAATTATCGTATCAAAGTTATGTCACCTTTTTTAGTTGTTTTAGTACCGTCGAAAAATTCCACGTCCAGCGTATAGGCATACACATCCATGGGCTGCAGCACTCCTTTGTATTTTCCGTCCCAGCCTGTGTTTCTGTCGCTGGTTTCAAACACCTTTTGTCCCCAGCGGTTCCAGATGATAAAACGCATTTTGGTAATGCCGAAGCCCCTCACCATCACCACACTGTTTACATCGCCGCTCTGCGGGGTAAACGCATTGGGTACATCCACCAGCGCCGCTATCAATGCCCTTACATCGCGGCAAAGCGTATCGGCGCAGCCGGCCGCATTGATGGCAACCAAACAAGCCGTATAAGTGCCGGTAACATTGTACTGGTGTTGCACGGGCAGGCGGGATGTGGTAACAAGCGTATCGCCATCGCCAAAAAGCCATTTAAAGTTCACGGCATCCGGCGAAGCAAGGTTGCTGAAAGTTGTTGGTGTGTTTTCCACCGGCGGATCGGGAGTAAAGCTGAAATTGGAAAACGGGTTATTGAAAACATTTATGGTAAGCGATGTGGTGTCGGAAATATTACAGGTATTGGGGTCGGTGGCGATTAAAGTAATGGTGTAAGTGCCGGCAACTGTATAAGTATGCACCGGGTTGGTGGCCGTACTTGTATTGCCATCGCCAAAATTCCACTGGAAGGTTTGCCCGGCAATGGAAGTATTGTTGAACTGCGCAGTATAGGCACACAGCCGGTTGGTGGTGTGGTAAACTGTGCCACCACCAGCGGTGCAATGCTGATGGTTTTTATTACCGTATCCGGCGCATTGCAGTATGCTGTGTCAACAAGAATAAGTTTTACTGTGTAAGAGCCCGGCGCTGCATAGGAATGAAATACGGATGCTGTGCCGGCAGTAACCGTAGGCGAACCATCGCCAAAATCCCAGACAAAAGATTGGTTGGTAAATGGACGAACGGGTGGCGCCACAGATAAATTATCAAACCTGTATTTCAGTGAATCGCAGGGCGCCAGTTTTACAGGGTTGAAATCAAGCACAGCCTGCAAATCACCTACTTTAATATTGATGTATGATGTGTCGCGTATGTTGCAGGTAGTAGAATCTTCGGCTATCAACATTACCTGGAAAACACCCGGGGTATTAAAAATATGAGTGATGTTAGGTGTGGTAGTGATTACCGGGTTGGGCAACGTGCCATCGCCAAAATACCAGTAGTATGTAACTGCATTGGCAATGGTATCTCTGAAATCAACTGTAAGCGGCACACAGCCGGCCGTATCTCTTGGCACCCCATTTATCATTGATTGCACACCTGCATCCACACCGGCAAAATCGAAAGATATTTTTATCATAGCGAGATTGCAACCTTGCACTGCTGCGGCATTATTATTAGGCCCCCAAACTCCCGGTGTAGTGGGAAAAACAGCGCCACCGGCACAATTGCCGCAAACGGCCTGGTAAATCACGCCTTGCCTGTCGAAGCGGCTGGTGCCACCGTCCACATGATCAGTAAAGCCTCCGTTTTGTCCAAAATAACTCCCGAATAGTTGTGAAGTCGCATTCTTTTTTAATACAAAAAAATAAAAATCGTGCCCGTCGGTTGAGCTTTGAATTGCATCAGCCGTTATTGGCATTCCGGATGTAGAAGATGATTGATAAGGATTATTTGGCGGAAAAATGTCGCCACCCCAACCTGATACATAAACATTCTCGCAGTTATCAACCAAAAAAGCCGTGATTGAAATATTGGGTGTGGTGGCCGAACGTCCAAAGGTGGTGGAATAAACATAGGCGGACAGGTCAGGTTGCAGTTTAGCTATAAACTGCGGTGCGCTGGCATTGCTGAAAGCAGCATTAATAACCGGCCATGCGCCCCTTGTTTGCCCGCATACATAAGGAAAGCCCTGCAGGTCGAATTGAATACCAAAAACCTGGTCGGTAGCCGATGTGCCAAGAAAAGTGGAGCGGATAATACCGCCGCCATTATTACTGATGACAGAAACAAATCCATCAATGCCTCCGTTGTTTGAAGTACCGATGGTGCCTGCTGTATTACCGGGAAAATTGCCGGTGCTGGCTGTGCCGCCGGCTACATAAATATTTCCGTTTGGTGCAAGGGAAAGCACATAAGCTGCATCATCGGCATTGCCGCCAAGATAACTGGCAAATAAAACCGATGAAATATTTCCATTCAATTTCAACACTACGCCATCCTGGCTGCCGCCGCCAAAATTGGGTTGAAATACTCCGGCCGTTACCGGAAAATTATTTGACCGGGTACAAGAAGCCACATAAGCATTACCGCTTCCGTCAAGTATCACTTCGCTTCTTCCGTCGTCACCATAGTTTTGCTGCAATGAACTGATACCACTCCTGTTTGGGTTAATATTCACTCCATCGTCGCCGGTGCCACCGATTCTTTTAGAACCAATCAAAGCTGTGCCTGCAGCATTCAGCTTGGTAACAACAATATCATACGAGCCGCATGGCCCTACTAATCCTGCCGCTCCGCCGGTAACAGGATATGAGCCCGTGCCGGTAAGTGGTGAATTAGTACGGCCAGCAATTACCACATTGCCGGCTCCGTCAACCATAAGGCTGTGAGGTTGATCATCACCAGAACCGCCAATATAGGTTGCAAAAACTCTTGCAGTGCCTGTGGCATTAAGCCTGATAATACTCATATCAGATGGTGGTGAACTGGACCCGCCACCCCAAACAGTTTGAAAAGCTCCGGGGCTGACCGGAAAACCTGGCTCGATATTAATACCGCCACCATAAAAACTACCATCCGGGCCATAGGTTGCAGTATAACCCCAGTTACTTCCTGTACTTCCGCTGAAAGAAACAAAAATTAAAGTGGGGTCTATTACCAGTACTTCGTTTGGGTTATAATTTCTTACATCAAACCTTATTTCATTGCCGGTAACTACATATTTGCACGAAACAGTTTTGCGCTGATTGTTTTCGTACTGGTACGTGTAAGGCTCCAGTTCCTTCACATCACCCACCGAAGTTTTAATCAGCAGCTCTTTATTACGCACCTCCAGTTTGTCGGCCCCGGTATAGCGTATAACTATTCTTGCAGGATTGCCGCCGGGCTTTACTACAATGTCATATTTCATCCGTCCGTTTTCTGTATAATATCTTACATCGGTATTGGGGTAAATATTTTTCAGCGTTATGCCCTGGAAAATCCTGCAGTGACCTGCCCATTTGGAAGGGTCGTCGCCAATAAAATAATTGTTGTAATGAGTCTGCAATTTATCCGGTACTACCTCAGTTTGTTCTGAAGCACCGGCAAAAGCAACTGTATAAGCATGTGAACGGAGAATGAAAGGTGAATTTCGTTTTGCAGCATCCATATGTCCCTTTGCGTATTCATGAAGCTGCTCCAGGTCCTGCTCGTTATGCTGCACCACGGTAAATCCTTTTTCCCCGATATAAAACTGGCCTGCAGGCACATCGCTTTTGAATTTAATACGGCTGTCCCACTGGCCTTTGTTTTCGATAAATTCAATAATGCCGGACTGGGCGTTTAGTGCAGTGGTGATGAAGAGTAAACCAAGGGTTATGTAGCAATTCCGGATCAATGTTATATTTTTTCCAAATTAACTAAAAAGAGTGACACCGGGTTTTGAATCTTGTGTTAAGATATCCGGCTCCAGGCCGTTTTTCCTTCCAGGCTTTGAAAGTAGCTTTTCAGCCGCAAATTTTCTGCCGAATTAAGCTCAGGGTCTTTTGTTATTATATCATCAGCAAACTTACGGGCCAGCTCCAGCAAAGGCCTGTCTTGGACTATGCTTGCCAGCCTGAAGTTTAATACGCCGCTTTGTCTTGTGCCTTCAATATCACCGGGTCCACGCATGTCAAGGTCTTTTTCTGCAATGATAAATCCGTTGGCGGTGGCAGTCATTATTTTCATCCTTTCTCTTGCATCATTACCTATATCCTGTGCAGTCAGCAGTATGCAGTAGCTCTTATCGGCGCCCCGCCCCACCCTGCCACGCAGCTGGTGCAGCTGCGAAAGTCCAAACTTCTCTGCGCTTTCAATCACCATCACCGATGCATTGGGCACATCCACGCCTACTTCAATCACCGTGGTGGAAACCATGAGCTGCGTATCACCACTAACGAAGCGCTGCATATTAATATTTTTCTGGTCAGTCTTTTGTCGGCCATGCACCATACTTATCCAGTATTTAGGTTCGGCAAACCAGGCTTTCACATTTTCGTACCCTTTCATCAGGTTTTCGTAATCAAGTTTATTACTTTCTTCAATCAAAGGAAAAATAATGTACACCTGCCGGCCTTTGGCGATTTCGGTTTTCAGGAATTCCATCACCCGGGGCCGGTCTTTTTCATAACGATGCACAGTAGTTACTGGTTGGCGGCCTGGCGGCAGTTCGTCAATCACACTGTAATCAAGATCGCCGTAGGCTGTCATGGCCAATGTACGGGGAATGGGGGTGGCGGTCATGACCAGAATATGCGGGGGTGTTTCATTTTTTTCCCAAAGCAATGCCCGCTGCACCACACCAAATTTGTGCTGCTCATCCACAATGGCCAGCCCGAGGTTGCTGAACTGCACATCTTTCTCAATCACAGCATGTGTACCGATAAGAATGTGCAATGAACCATCACTTAGTTTTTGCTGAATAATTTTTCGCTCCGATGTTTTGGTGGAGCCGGTAAGCAGCGCCACTTCCACCGGCATTTGCCGGAGCATTGAAGTGATGCTTTGGTAATGTTGCTGTGCCAGCACTTCAGTAGGTGCCATCAGGCAGCTTTGATAGCCGTTGTCTGCCGCAATCAACATGGTGAGTAATGCCACGATGGTTTTGCCGCTGCCCACATCGCCCTGCAGCAGGCGGTTCATCTGCCTGCCCGTGGCTGTGTCTTTTCTTATTTCTTTTATCACCCGCTTTTGCGCAGCAGTCAGCTCAAACGGAAGATGATGGGTGTAAAAGCTGTTGAAGAAATCTCCCACTCTGCTGAATGTAAATCCGTGCGAAAAGCGATGACGCTGCGATTTCACTCTTGCCATACGGAGCTGGGCAAGAAAAAGCTCTTCAAACTTCAGCCGCTTCACCGCTTCATCGTATTCCTGGAGGTTTGCTGGAAAATGAATTTGTGAAAATGCCTTGAACCGGCCGGTGAGCTTTAACTTTTGTAAAATATCATCGGGCAGGTTTTCAGGTAAATCTTTTTCCGAAATAAGTTTCATCAGCACAGCAGTGAGTTTGCCGAGTTGTCTTCCGCCCAGCGCTTTTGACCGCAGCTTTTCAGTGGTGGAGTAAATAGGTTCAAGAAAGGATTTGCCTCCTGTTTTATCTGCCGTAAGCAGTTCCATTTCGGGATGCACCATTTGCGGACGGCCCTGGAACCAGGTGACACGTCCGAATACAAGATACTGCCTGCCCGGCTCCAGTGTTTTCTGAATCCAGTTGAGACCCTGGAACCAGGCAAGTTCAAGGTAACCTGATTTATCCTTCAGACCTGCCACCATCCGTCTTCCCCTTTTTGCGCCTATCGTTTCCATGTTCAGCAGCGTGCCGGCTACCTGTATGTATTCAGTGGCAGAATTGATGTCGCTGACCAGGTTCACTTTTGTTTTATCAACATGCCGGTGCGGGAAATGATAAAGCAAATCACTGAAAGTAAAAATGCCGAGCTCTTTTTTAAGCAGTTCGGCCCGCTGGGGCCCTACTCCCTTCAGGTATTCAATGGGGCTCTTCAATATGTCGGCTGTGGATGGTATAAATTCCTTTTAAACAAATGTACTATTCCGCAGCAAAGAAGCAGGTAACTCGTTTTTTTTTGGCAGGACACAATAAAACACAACTTGCATTGCGGGAAATTTTTTTTAATTTCACTTCAGCTAATCCTTATCCTGTCAAACCGGCGCCGATGAACAACCACATCTATCTACTTCAAACCGATATCAATTTTTCTTATTTTAAATACGGTATGCTGGCTTATGTGACAGCTTTTGTGCTGACGCTTATTTTTATTCCGCCGGTGATGCTGATGGTAAAGCGCTTCAAACTTTTCGACCGGCCCAATGCCCGAAAAGAGCATACGGTGCCGATTCCTACATTCGGAGGCATAGCCATATTTGGCGGCACATTGGTTTCGCTTTTAATCTGGTTTCGTTTTAATACGCACCCGGCTGTTATCACTTTTTATTTATCTATGGTGCTGTTGCTCGGCGTGGGCATTATGGACGACCTGAGGGATCTTGCCGCCCGTTATAAACTGGTAATCGAGGCAGGGCTTGCATCATTGCTTGCAGTAGCCGGAGTACGCATCACCAGCTTTGGCGGTTTGTTTGGTATAAATGAGCTGCATATAGTGGCACAATACACCATTACAGTTATAACTATTGTGGGCATCACCAATGCATTCAACCTGATTGACGGCATTGACGGGCTTGCAGGGGGCATGGGTTTTATGAGCCTGGTGACGCTGGGAATATTTTTAACGCTGAGCGAAGACCTGAACTATGCGCTGATTTCTTTTGCACTGGCCGGCGCCCTGCTGGGTTTTTTATTTTTCAATTTTAATCCCGCACGGATTTTTATGGGCGACACGGGTTCGCTGGTGCTGGGATTTATCATCTCAGTGCTTTGTGTACAGTTGATGAAGATAAATGCCATCCGCCCGCCGGTGGTACCCAATATTTATGTTTTTACGCTGGGCATAGTGCTGATACCGGTGTTCGATGCAGTACGTGTGTTCGGCACCCGGCTCTGGAAAGGACGTTCGCCGTTTTCAGCTGACAAAACACATATTCATCACCTCATTACAAACAAAGGATTCAGCCATAGCTTTGCTTCCCGGTTTATCTGCGTATTTCATGGCTTCATACTCATTCTTGTGTACTGGATAAAAAACTGGAAGCCGGAATGGCAGCTGCTCCTGCTT
>Ga0114944_1000032_pt1 | contig 32345 bp, 29 predicted proteins | sample OV2TP2_FD_89582 | JGI IMG/M metagenome (GOLD analysis project Ga0114944, IMG submission 89582) | Hot spring microbial communities from Beatty, Nevada to study Microbial Dark Matter (Phase II) - OV2 TP2 | ecosystem: Environmental > Aquatic > Thermal springs > Hot (42-90C) | place: USA: Beatty... | reverse complement strand
CTAATTCAGTTTGCAGGAATTTTTGCTTGTCGGAATAGGTTGCCGGGTCGGCCAGCGTCGCTTCAAGGTCCTGCTTTTGTTTTTCAAGCAAAGAAATCTTTTCTTCCAGCTGCTGAAAAAGTTTTTGCTGCTTCTGAAGTTCCTTCTTTTGCTGCCTGTTGATGGGCGTTGAGGTCTGAAGTCTGAGGTCTGAAGTCTGATTTGTGATTTTTATTTCATTCTTTTTTTCTTGTGCAGTCTCCTTTTTTACTATTGACTTCTGACTCTCCTTCGCTGATTTATCCGCCGGCGATTTAACGATGGCGGAAGCTTCGGTGGGCAAGCTTGTGACTCCAGGCTCCCGGCTGCTCATCATTCTTGCTTTCCATTCCACATACTCCTCATATCCTCCTGCAAACTCCTTTATCTGGTAGTCAACAATCTCCCAAATCTTATTGGCTGTTTTAGAAATAAAATACCGGTCGTGGCTGACGAGAATGTAAGTACCCTCGTACCGGTTCAGCGCTTCTATCATCAGCTCCACGGAATGAATGTCGAGATGGTTGGTCGGTTCATCCAGTAATAAAAAATTGGCGCGGCTGATGATGGTTTTTGCCAGCGCCACTCTGGCTTTTTCGCCGCCGCTGAGCACCCTGATTTTTTTATCCACATCATCGCCGCTGAACAAAAAACACCCAAGCAGGGTACGAAGTTCCAGTTCTGTTTTCTGGCTGCCGCAAAGCATCATCTCCTGCAAAATGGTATTCTCCACATTCAAAGCTTCCAGTTGATGCTGTGCATAGAAACTCTGCTCCACATTGTGCCCGCCCACTTTTTCTCCTTCAAAAGGTTCGGTACCGGCAAGAATGCGGAGCACGGTAGATTTTCCTTTTCCATTGGCACCGATGAGTGCAATTTTATCGCCGCGGAGAATTTCCGCTTCAGTATTTTTTATGATTTTTATATCCCCAAAGGACTTGTTCGCATGTTTGATTTTTGCAATGGTTTTTCCCGGCCGTTTATCAATCCTGAAATTAAGTTTGATGTTGGGTCTTTCCAGTGTGGCTTCTTCAATCCGCTCCAGCTTTTCCAGTTTTTTTATCAGGCTTTGCGCCATGGTAGCTTTGCTGGCCTTTGCACGAAAACGTTCAATCAGCCGTTCATTCTGCCGGATAAAGTCCTGTTGGTTTTCGTATGCTTTCTGCTGCAGATCGAGCCGGAGCTGTTTTTCTTTTTCATAAAAATCATAATTGCCGCTGTAGAAATGGAGTTCCTGCTGGTACAGCTCCACAATTTTTTTCACCATCCGGTTCAGGAAATATTTGTCGTGGCTGACGATGACAACAGCGCCGGGATAGTTTTGAAGGTATCTTTCCAGCCATTCGATGGAAGGCAAGTCGAGGTGGTTGGTTGGCTCATCCAGTAAAAGCAAATCGGGTTGCTGCAAAATCATTTTGGCCAGCAGCACCCGCATGCGCCATCCGCCGCTGAATTCTTTGTAAGGTCGTTTCAAATCGGCATTGGCAAAACCGAGCCCCTGTAAGATTTCTTCTGTTTTATGATGGATGTTGTAACCGCCGAGCGTTTCCAGCTCATGTAGTTTATCCGTGTAATCATGAAGCAGCTTCTCGCTATGGTCATTCTCCAATTGCTGCCCCAGGTCTTCAATCTCTTTTTCCAGTTGCCGTATTTTTTCAAATGCCCCAAGTGCCACATCCAGAATAGAGTCGTTGGTATCAAAGCTCAGCAGGTCCTGGTGCAGGTAGCCGATACTTGTATTCCTGCTTTTTTCTACAATGCCTGAAGCGGGAGTATATTCTCCGGTAAGTAATTTCAGAATCGTTGACTTGCCTGTGCCATTATAACCAATCAAGCCAATTCTTTCTCCCGGCTGTATATGCCAGGTGGCGTTCCGGATAAGTGTCCGGGCACCGAATTCGAAAGTGACGTTGGTAAGGCCTGCGAGCATAGAGCGTCAATGGTGAATGGTCAATGGTGAATGATGGTGATACGTCATTTTGTGGCCTTCGATTCAATTAAACCTGTCAATAATTTGAAACATCTGATCATGGATTCGCCCAGTTTTTCTAATTGTATCCCACCTAAGTATTCAAGATCACAGGCAATATCCAGGGCGGCATCAATTTCTATTAATGACCCTCTTGCAATTTCATAAAAACGCTTTCTTTCAGTTTCAGATTTCCTTGATGCCCCCTCTGCAATGTTCAGATGGACTGAAAGAGTAGCCCTCCTGATCTGGGTTATCAAACCAAATCTTTCTTCGGCAGGAAGACTTTTGGTCAATATGTAACATTCGTGTACAAACTTTCGGGATATTCCGTATATATCCAATTTCTGGTGATTTAATTTCAAAAACATATAGTTTACTTTTTGGTTACTGGTATAAAGAAGCAGAGCCATAACCAGGAAAAGCTCTTATTCACCATTCACCATTGACCATTCACGTCTTCTTTGGCCCACAAAAATAATTGATTACTTCATTAGGCCGTCCCTGTTTACCTTTGGCAAAATTTTTACCTGATGAAAAAATCTGCTCTTGCCCTGTTAGGTATCCTGGTAGCCCTGGCCGTTGTTTTCGGATGGAAATATGTTTTCAAGAAAAAAACCAGTGATGATGGCCCTAAACCGGCAGCGATGACGGTAAGCAGGCACAGCGACGCCTTCAACCAGTCGGTAAATAAAATGCTTGAGGCTTACTACCGGCTGTCCGAAGCGTTTGTAAACTGGGATACTGCCGCCGTAAATAAAAGCGCTGATGAATTGAGAATACTTGTTGATAGCCTGAAGCTGGATGAAATGAAGAAAGACTCCGCTATCTATCCCACAGTTGAAAGCTATTGGAAAACTGTAAAAACAGAACTTGCCGGGCTTCGTGCCGATGAAGAAATTTATGAGAAAAGAGAATCACTGAATTTTCTTTCGCAGCAGCTGTTCGATTTGCTTCGCACCATTAAATACGATGCGGCCAAAGTGTATTACCAGGAATGCCCCATGGCGCTGAACAATTATGAATCGTCAGCTTTCTGGCTGAGTACCAGCGGGCAGGATGATGATCGCCGCAATCCATATCTCGGTCTGTACGATCCCAAATACGGCAAGGCCATGCTGATCTGCGGCGCTACACGGGATTCTATTCACGTTGCTGAACAACCAGGCAGGAACTGATTAAATCGTAACGGGAAAAAATGCGCAGCACAGCAGCTATAATTGTATTAACCCTTGCTCATCTTTCTTTATTTGCACAAAACAAAATAACACTGAATGGCTATGTGCGGGACAGTCTTTCAGGCGAACTGGTTATCGGCGCCAGCATCAGCATCAACGGGCAGGGAAAGGGAGTAGCGAGCAACAGCTATGGATTTTATTCCATCACCATCGAACCCGGAGCATATAAAATCACCGTCAGTCATATTTCGTACATGTCCAAAAGCATTGAACTGCAACTGCAGGCTGATAAGGCTTTCAATTTTGAACTAGCACCGAAACATGCGGCCATTTCTGAAGTGGTGGTTTACACGAACCGGCGGCGTGATGCCAACGTGAAAAATGCCGAAATGGGAAAGATTGATCTTTCCACAAGCCGTATAAAAAACATTCCTGCTTTTTTGGGTGAAATTGATATCCTGAAAGCCATCCAGTTGCTGCCCGGAGTAAGAAATGCCGGCGAAGGCAATGCAGGTTTTTACGTTCGCGGGGGCGGGCCCGACCAGAACCTCATTATGCTGGATGATGCGGTGGTGTACAACACCGGCCATCTGTTTGGTTTTTTTTCCATTTTTAATTCTGATGCTATTAAAAACACATCGCTGATAAAAGGAGGTATGCCGGCACAGTACGGCGGCCGGCTCTCTTCTGTGCTCGATGTGGCGATGAAGGATGGAAATATGAATCATTTCCAGGCGGAGGGAGGCATCGGGCTGATTGCTTCCCGGTTTTCGCTGCAGGGACCGATAATAAAAGATAAAGCTTCCTTTATTATTTCTGCCCGCCGAACGTATGTGGATGCGCTGGCAAAACCGTTTATAAAAAAAAGCAGCGACTTCTATGGCTCGGGTTATTTCTTTTATGATCTGAATGCCAAAGTAAATTACAGGTTTTCAGAAAAAGACAGGCTTTACCTCAGCGGCTATTTCGGCCGCGATGTGTTTGATTTCAACAATGCCAGGCGGTCTTTCCGCTCCAATATTCCCTGGGGAAACAGTACTGCTACGCTGCGCTGGAATCATGTGTTCAGCAAAAAGCTTTTTGCCAACATGACCGGCGTTTACAATAATTACAAATTCAGGTTTGATGCAGCGCAGCACAATTTCCAGTTAAGTCTTGCCTCCGGCATCCGCGATGCCAACCTGAAAATGGATTTTGATTATTACCCCGTGCCGCAACACAAACTGAAGTTTGGCGGGTTGTACACGTATCACAAGTTTATACCCAACATTCTTTCGGGCCGGCAGGATTCCGTCATTTTTCAGCCCAATAATGAAAGTGTAAAGTATGCAAGTGAATTTGCGCTTTATATACAGGATGACTGGGAGATGAGTGATAAACTAAAAATTAACTACGGTATCCGCTGGAGCGGATTTACACAAATCGGACCTTACAAAAAATATGTTCGGGATGACGACGGCAATAAAATTGACAGCACCGTGTACAAAAATTTTGAGCCGGTAAAAACCTATGGTGGCTTTGAACCCCGCATCACTATCCGCTATGCCATCAATAATGAAACGTCAGTAAAGGCAGCAGTGAACCGCAACCTGCAGTACATTCACCTGGTGAGCAATGCCGGCAGCACACTGCCCACCGATTTGTGGGTACCGAGCACTTACCGTGTTAAACCGCAGCTGAGCTGGCAGTATGCAGCAGGATTTTTTAAAAACTTTGACAACAACAGGTATGAGACATCGCTTGAGGTTTATTATAAAAAAATGAAGAACCAGATTGAGTATAAAGAAGGCTATACCCCATCATTGGAAGACCCGGAGGTGGAATTCGCCTTTGGCGATGGCTGGAGCTATGGCGCTGAAATTTTTATCAATAAAACAAGAGGAAAACTGAATGGCTGGATTGGCTACACGCTGTCATGGACATGGAGAAAATTCACAGAGCTGAACGGCGGTGAAAAATTCCCTGCCCGTTACGATCGCCGGCACGACATGAGCGTAGTGGCAAATTATGAGCCTGGCGGCAAATGGAAGTTTGGTGCCGTGTTTGTTTATGGTACCGGCAATGCCACAACACTGCCCGAGCGGTTTTACATTATCGAAGGGGTGCTTACACAGGAGTACAGCCGTGTGAACCAGTACCGCCTCTCGGCTTATCATCGTCTCGACCTGGCAGCCACATACACTCCCGTGCCAAAGAAAAAGAAAAAAATGACAAGCAGTTGGGTGTTCAGCTTTTACAATGTGTACAGCCGTCTTAATCCCTATTTTATTTACTTCGATCAGACCGGCAGTCCTTACGACGGCACATTGAAAGTAGAGGCAAGACAGGTATCCCTTTTCCCGATACTGCCGGCGGTTACGTGGAATTTCAGGTTTTAAACTTGCAGTGAAGAAAACTTCACAAATAATCGTATGGTATGAACTTGAATTTTATTATGAAGCTTCGGGAAGCTCAATATGGACCGGAAAATTCTGCTCAAAATATGATGGGGACATTTTCTAAGCGATATACGTTTGAAAAACTATCTGCTGGCTAATAATCTTAAATTTGCTTTCAAATTCTGAAATCTCAAATCCAAAATCGTAATTTGAATGATTCTTCCCATAGTAGCGTATGGTCACCCGGTGCTGCGCAAAATGTGCAGGGATGTAGATAAAGATTATCCCGGCCTGCAGCAACTAATTGAAGATATGTGGGAAACCATGTATGCCAGCAATGGGGTAGGCCTTGCGGCCCCGCAGGTAAATCGTGACATCCGGCTTTTTGTGATGGATTCGGAGCAGGTGTTCCGGCAACTGAAAGAAGACAAAGAACAGCACAACTACCCCGATGCGCCGGGTATCCGCCAGGTTTTTATCAATGCACATATCAGGGAACTCGATGGGTTTGAATGGACATACAACGAAGGCTGCCTGAGCATTCCAAAAATACGTGAAGACATCAGGCGCCAGTCGGTGGTAACAGTGGAATACAGGGATGAAAATTTCCAGCAATGCATGCGCACTTTCCAGGGACTGACGGCAAGAATCATCCTGCACGAATACGATCATATCGAGGGAAAACTTTTTATTGACCACATCAGCCCGCTGAAAAGAAAACTGCTGAAAGGGAAACTGAACGACATCAGCAAAGGGAAAGTAAAAGTGGATTACAAAATGCTGTTCCCGGCTTAATTGCTTTATGATACTGCCTTTCTATGAAAAGGATCATTCTTTTTGTATTTTTGTGTACCACAAAATTCCTTTATGCCCAAAACGAAGATTCACTCGATAATGTGCGCCTGGCACAGATGATACAGCTTTCTGAAGTGGTGGTAAGAAACAAGCTGGATATAAACAGTTTTATTGAACGGGTAAAAAATGACAGCAGCTTTTACAAGGCCTTTCGCAACCTGCGGGTGCTAAGCTACACTTCGCTGAACGACATCCGCATGCTGGATAAAAAAGGGAAAGTAAAAGCTTCGCTGCAGAGCAAAACCCGGCAACATACATCCGGAGGCTGCCGCAGCATGGAAGTACTGGAAGAAAAAAGCAACGGTGATTTTTATGAAAAAGACAGCGCTTATCACTATTACACCGCCGAACTGTATGCTTCGCTTTTTTTTACCAAAGGAAAAATATGCGGCGAAACCAACATAGTGAAAGGATATGAACGGGCTGTGAAATCAAAAAGAGGAATTGAAAAACACAAAGAACAGCTGAAGATGCTCTTCTTCGACCCCGGCAAAAAAATTCCGGGCATCCCCCTCATGGGCGACAAAACGGCCATCTTCGACCGTGATAATGCCGGGAAATATTCTTATGCCATTGATTATGTTGACTACAACGGTCAGAGCTGCTATCTTTTTACCATTAAAGCAAAAGAACGCAGCGGCGTGGTGATAGATACTATGTCCACCTGGTTCAGCAGCAAAACCATGGAAATAGTGGCCCGCAATTATGATTTGAGCTACAAAGCCGCGGTGTATGATTTTGATGTGCACATGGAAGTTCAGATGACCCGGATTGACAATCTTATTGTTCCTTCCACACTTCGCTACACCGGCACCTGGGATGTGGCCTTCAAAAAAAGAGAAAGGGGATTGTTTACTGCTACCCTGTTTGATTTTTCACATTGAGATTGTTTGCCTGCTGCATGGTTAAATTGTTTTTGGAAACAGTATTCGGCAATACGAAAACGTAACTCCCCGGCTATTCAACTAGTAAACCATTTAGCCATCGAACCATCATCCTAATCACTGCTTCTGGTTGAAACATACCTTCTCCACTTCTCAATCAGCAGCTTCATATCCGCTGGTAAATCGGTATCAAAAAACATTTCATTCTTTGTGCGGGGATGCAGAAAGCCCAGCGTTTTTGCATGCAGGGCATGCCGCGGGCAAATGGCAAAACAGTTTTCTACAAACTGGCGGTATTTGGCAAACACGGTACCTTTTACAATTTTATCACCGCCGTAAAATTCATCGTTAAAAACCGGGTAGCCCATGTACTTCATGTGCACTCTTATCTGGTGAGTGCGGCCTGTTTCCAGCACACATTCAAGCAGCGTCACATAATTAAACCGCTCCATCACTTTGTAATGTGTGATGGCTTCTTTGCCGTGCTCACCACCAGGATAGGCTTCAAAAAGTTTGCGGCGCCGGAGGTTGCGGCCAATATGTGCCGTGATGGTTCCCTTGTCATTTTTTACATCACCCCATACCAGGGCCACATATTTTCGTTTCACTGTATGATCGTAAAATTGTCTGGCAAGCTGGCTCATGGCCCGGCTGTTTTTTGCCATCAGCAGCAGGCCGCTGGTATTTTTATCAATGCGGTGCACCAGCCCATACCTCGGCAGTTTTTCTTCATTGAGCGAAGGGTCTTTTTGCAGCATATACCAGGCCGCGCCGTTTAGCAGCGTACCTGAATAATTGCCGCTGCCGGGATGCACCACCATACCCGGCGGCTTATTAATCACTATCACATCATCGTCTTCATACACAATATTCAACGGAATTTTTTCCGGCACCACTTCAGTTTCTTCAGGGCTCATGTCGCTGTACACTACAATCTCATCCAGCGCCTTTACTTTATAATTCTGCTTCACGGTGTTTTTATTCACCATCACAAACCCCGCATTGATAGCCTGTTGGATTTTGTTTCTTGTAGCGCCTTCAATCCGGCTCATCAGGAATTTATCAATGCGCAGCGGTTCCTGGCCCTTGTCAATTTTTATCACAAAGCGTTCATACAGATCATCGCTGCCGTTCTGTTGTTCGGGTTTATCGTTGTTTTCGTTCATGGTTTTTTTTGCAATCCCGATAAAACTGGGCGAAGCAAACTCATGGGTTTGTATTAAAAAATTATTATGTCACAGGCCTTTAGATCCTGATTAATCTGTTGTTGCGATGTCCGACCCCGCCAGGATGAATCTTTCAGGCAGGCCTGCCGGTACGGACGGGCTCCGCTCTACAGTTGTAACCCCGGTTTTGCCCGGTTGAAGATGCAAAACTAAATTTGCAATTCAAAATGGCGAAACAACAGGTCATATTCCGCGACTTGGGCAGAATGGAATATAAAGCTGCATGGGACTACCAGGAGCGATTGCTGCAGGAGAATGCTGAAAAGAAGACTGAAGCCAGAAGTCTGAAGTCAGAAGTTTTTAATAAGGAGTCATTGGTCGGTAGCCCGGAGCCGGTAATTACTGATGCCCAACTCACGACTCACGACTCACGACTCACAACTACACACTATCTTCTTTTCGTCGAACATCCTCCTGTTTACACCTTGGGCAAAAGCGGCAATATTGAAAATGTGCTGCTGGATGAAAGAGAATTGGAAGAAAGCGGCATTCAGTTTTTCCGCACCAACCGCGGCGGCGATATTACTTTTCATGGCGATCAGCAGATTGTAGGCTACCCTATACTTGACCTGGAAAAGTTTTATACTGACATCGGAAAATATCTGCGCAACCTGGAGGAAGTGATCATTCTGACACTTGCCGGTTACGGCCTGAAAGGCGCCCGGTCGTCCGGCGAAACCGGTGTATGGCTTGACCCCGATGTGCCGGGGCGTGAAAGAAAAATTTGCGCCATGGGTGTACGCACCAGCCGCTGGATAACCATGCACGGCTTTGCATTTAATGTAAACACCGACCTTTCTTACTTCAATAATATCATTCCCTGTGGCATACAGAACAAACAAGTCACTTCACTGCAAAAAGAACTTGGAAGAAAAGTTGATTTCGATGAAGCCAAGGAAAGGGTGAAAAAAAATTTTGAAAGGGTATTTGATGTGGAATTGGTTCAGCCTTAGTACTGAGTACTCACTACTTAGAAATCCTTTGGAATAAAAAACCGGTTCTTCTCTACCAGCCTGCCGTCTTCATACAGCTCTGACCTGAACCAGCCGCTGTGATAAAAGTTTGATTTGTCGAGCATAAGCGAAGCTTCTTTGATGTCTTTTATTTCAAAAAGAAAACTATCGTCATCTTCATAAAACCGTATAGTGTATTTTTTCTTGTTAAAATCATTCAGTATGATTTTTACCACGCCATCCCTGTTGGCTGAAATGCGGTATTGCGGCATCACAACATCAGGGGTGTTTTTTACCTTGATGATGGCTTCTATTTTCCTGTTCACCGATTCGGACAGCAGGTCGAGCCGGCTGTTTTTATATTTTTTTAAAATAAATATTTCTTCGGCTGTCAGTACGCTGTCGGGCAGGTTTTGGCTTATAATTTTTTCCACTACTTTCATATAATTGCTGTCGGGCAATGTCTTCTTTGACGTGTCGGCCAGCAGAGCGGTGCGGATGCTGTCGTTCAGCGGCCGTTTTGACCTGGTAAAAATAAAATTGCTGCCATCCACAAGGATGTACAACCTGTAAAACATCCGGTCATTCGGTGCTTTGGCATCCATGTATCCATTCTGCGGGTTATTGGGATCAGGTACTGTCACCAGGGTTTTAAAATTGGAAAGACTATCGGCAGAGCGCTGAATGCTGATTTGTTTCAGCAATTTGAATTTGTTATTCCAACTGACGACAACGCGGTTGTTTCCTTTATATACTACGGAGAAATCAGGCAGGGAATCCTGTTTTTGCGCCAGCACAGGCAAACTGATCAGCAGAGCCAGGATGATTTTTAGCATGGATATTAAACGAATTAACTTCCGGATTCTTTTCCTCAACAAGGCAAAGATAGCATGCAGAATGCAAACGCTAAAAGATTAACGTTCCTTTTGGCAGGGAAGCATTGCCCTGCAACCCACCGCTGTGAATAATGAGTAAACGGCTGCCCGGCAAAAAAAAATTTTTGGCGGCCAGGTCATTTACTGCAAGCAGCAGTTTGCCCGTATAAACAAAATCTGTGGGGATGGAGGTTTGCCTGTAAAACTCGTTCATAAAATCAATGAGGGTGCCATTGTATTTTGCATATCCGCCGAAATGGTAACCGGGAATTTGAACCGGTTTTTTATTTTGTTGTGACTGGGCATACCCTGTCTCTACTAAGGATGAATCATTTTTTTCACCGGGGGATAACGTGTCTCTTGTCTCAGCAACCGATGAATCGTTTTCATTTGTGAGTTTCAATACAGGGATCCCGATAATTTGTTGATGATTTATTGCTGCCGAAACCAATCCCCTCATCATGGTGCCTGTGCCTGCTGCACACATAATATGTGAATAAGCTGCTGGATTTACCAGTTGTAAAATTTCCGCAGCCCCTTTTTCACCATCGGGGCCGGCACCTCCTTCAGGAATGAAATAATAACCAGGGAATTCTTTTTCTATTGTTTCCCTGAATTCCGCTTTGTCTTTTTGTTTATAGTCAGCCCGGGAAATAAATTTCAATTGCATGCCATAGCTCACTGCTTGCTGCAGAGTAGAGGAGAGTTGCGCCGGTTTTTCGCCCCTGATGATACCAGCGCTTTTTATTTTTTGCAAAAAGCAGGCGCAGGCAGTGGCCACAATATGGTTTGACCAGGCGCCGCCGAAAGTGAGAAGGCCATGATAATTTCCTGCAAAAAAATTTTCGAGATGATATTTCAGCTTGAACCATTTGTTGCCGGAAATAACTGGATGAATTTTGTCGAGCCTCAGCATATCAGCTGTTATCCGGCTTTTTTCAAAAGCGGGCAGTGAAAGTTCATCCACAGTGATTTTAGAAATATCCGGCAGCATCAGCAAACAGAAAGCTGTTTAGCAGCGAATTTATTTATTTTCGCAGCGCTTAAAAATTTTATGATGAAACCGGCGCTGGTGATTTTAGCGGCAGGCATGGCATCCCGTTACGGCAGTATGAAACAGGTGGAAGGCTTCGGGCCATCCGGAGAAACCATCATGGACTACTCCATTTACGACGCCATCCGCACAGGCTTTGGCAAGGTGGTGTTTATCATCCGCAGGGAGTTTGAAAAAAATTTCAGGGAAGCCATAGGCAGTACAATTGAGCAAAGGATAAAGACGGAATATGCTTTCCAGGAACTCAGTGATTATGCGGAGGGCTTTACTATCCCTGCTGACAGAAGCAAACCCTGGGGCACAGCGCATGCGGTGCTATGTGCTGAAAAAAATATTCAGGGGCCGTTTGCCGTAATCAATGCAGATGATTTTTACGACAGGGATGCTTTTAAAAAAGCGCAGGATTTTTTACAGAATGGCTGCAGCGAAAACGTGTACTCCATTATCGGTTACGAACTTTTGAAAACACTTTCCGACCACGGTACTGTAAACCGCGGCGTGTGCCAGGTGGATGGCGCCGGCAACCTGGTTTCGGTAGTGGAAAGACTAAACGTATCGAGGAGGGGGAATGTGATCGTTTGTGAAGATGAGCATCAGCCGCGTGAACTCCCGCTGGATACGCATGTATCCATGAACTTCTGGTGTTTTCATCCATCCATTTTCGAATTCAGCAAGAAGATTTTCCGGGAATTTCTGTCTGAAAATATTACCAATCCCAAAGCCGAATTTTTTATCCCCATTGTGGCCGACAGGTTTATCAAGGACGGCGCAGGTATTATAAAAGTCATTCACACATCTGCACAGTGGTTTGGTGTCACCTACAAAGAAGATGCACCGGCCGTGCGGGCCAGTTTGAAGAAGCTGGTAGAAGATGGCATATATCCTGAAAACATCCGGGAATAAAAAAAGCTGCACCGGGCAGCTTTTATAAAAAATTTTTAGAGTGTTTACCGGTTCACTTTTACCATGAACACAAAGTTTTCAATTTTTTTCACCTGCTGTTCCCTCTCCGCATTTTTGATGCTCGATGTTGCCGGTAATTTTATCCGGTTATAAGATGTATCTTTTTTCTTCAGTTCTTCAATGGCGGTGTAGATGTATTTTGAGTGAATAGCAAATGCAAAGCCTTCCGCATTGGTCTGGCGTCCGTTCAGCACCCCAATTACTTCACCATATTTGTTCAGGATGGGGCTGCCGCTGTTGCCGCTGTTGGCAGCCACTTCAATCTGGCAGCTGAGCGTATCGCCCTGGAAACCGGTCTTTGCACTGAGATAACCCTGCCCATATACAATTTCGTTGCGTGGATATCCTAGTGTAAAAATAGGGGCAGCAAGATCTGCAGAGGATTTATTGATGGCATACGGAATGGATGAAAGCGGTTTGAATGAGTCATCCGTAATTTTCAGGATAGCAATATCCCGGGTTTTATCTTCAAAAACCACTTTTGCCTTAAATTCTTCGCCTTTATGGGTTTCCACTGCAATGAATTTTGCTCCCTCAACCACATGGTGGTTGGTTACCAAATAGCCTTTCACATCAATAATAAAACCCGAACCCCCGGTTTTGTAGTTCACTTCCGGCTCTGTCACCTTGCTTTTTACATTGTCAATCTCCTTGCTCAGCTGGTAGGTTTTATTCTGCTGTTCCCTGATTTTCCGGTCGAGCAATTCAATTTTATCCGTTGGCGGTTTGGGAGAAACATACCACACCAGGGCGCTGATGGTAAGTGTAGTGATGCCCGCAATAGAGGCAGCAATGGCCGCCACCCGCTTGTAACGGTTCCACAGGTAAATTACTTTTGCCTTTCCTTTTAATCTTTCAGAGTTGATTAAACCTTTTTCTGAAAGACCCGTGTGCACGTCATTTAAGCTGGTTTTGTATTTGCGCAGTTCACCCATTTCATTCATTTTATGAATAAACAGGGTGTGCTCCACCACCAGCTGGTCAATTTCAGGATTGCTTTTGCGGAGCTGCTCAAAATACACCCGCTCATCCGGCCGCATTTCGCCGCGGATGTAGCGTTCAACGGTTTCCAGTATCTGAATGTCTTCCATCACTTTCCATTTTTATATTGGGCAAAAAAGATTTTTTTCAGTCGCATCAGGCATTTGTACTTCTGGTTCTTGGCATTGTCGGCATTGGTGTAACCAAACTGGCCGGCGATATCCTGCATGTTTTTTTTCTGAATGTAAAAAGCTTCAATCAGGCTTTTACAGGGTTCGCCTAAGTTGCCGATTGCTTTTTCCAGCATCTTAAACTCCTGGTCTTTTTTCTCATGTTCCTCCAGGTCCTCTTCCACCGGCACTACCTCTGCCATGCTATCTGCTTCGATGCTAAAACGGTTAATTTGTTGTAATCGTTTAAGCCAGATTCGGCGGCATACGGAATAAATATAAGTTTTCAGCTGGCAATTAAGCTCAAAACTGCCCGACCGGGCTTTTTCAAACAAAACAATCATCCCTTCCTGAAACACATCCTTAGCCTCCTGCACCGTTCCGTTATTATTTATCACCAGGCTTTGCACCATGTTATAGTTGTCCCGGTAAATAGTTTCCACAGCTTTCTTATCGTTCAGCGCCAGCCCTTTAAGTAAATCTTGGTCTTTAATATCAGGGTTCACTCTACAGGTTTTAATACGGGTTATGTGAAATTGTAACCCAAAGAAAAATAAAAAAATCAATTGGAAGCGGGTTACCTTTTTTTAAAACCGGAATAAATCCAAAATTTAATTGTTTAAACAAAATCAAAAAACAGACAAAACATGAAAAAGCTTTTTTATGTACTGGCTATCGCAGCCCTGGCAGCATGCAACAGCGGTGGAAATGGTGAAGAAGTAAAACCTGCAGACACTACAGCAACTACTCCTGCAGCTACAGATGCTCAACCTGCTATGGATACTACTGCTAAAGCAGATACTTCAGCTGCAGCCAAGTAAGGATTTTTTTAATTTGGCAAGCAATCGTTTGGGGCCATCCTGGTAATTCGGGATGGCTAATTTTTTTACAAACACTTGTATCGGCTTGTATATTTTTTAGGTAAAAGGTTTGTGTCTTGCAAATGAATAGTTATTTTTGATGCACAATGATAAAGACAAAAGCATACCGCTGGTTTTATTTTTATTACTATTTCTTCTTTAACCGGAAGCGGGGGTTGCTTTTGTTGAAAGCATAAGTAGTGTAAGCTAAAATCAACATAAGATTCCCCCGACAGAGTCGGGGGATTTTTTTTACCTGTCACCGGGTACAGGCAGACTGTAAAGTAAAGTTTATGTCAGAGAAAGAAGTAATAATTCAAAAAGAGGCTTCCGGTTCTCCATTCAGGGGGCGGAGGGGGTATGCCATCCAGGGTTACGAAGGCAGCTTTCACCAAGTGGCGGCGCAGCAGTTTTTGGGCAAAGATGTGGAAGTGATTCCTTGTGCTACTTTTCGTGAAGTGGTAAAGATTGCCTGCAGCAAAAAAGAAAGCGATGGCGGTGTGATGGCCATTGAAAATTCCATTGCGGGCAGTATTTTGCCCAATTACAACCTGCTTCAGAAATCAAACCTCAAAATCATCGGCGAGATTTATTTGCAAATCAAACAACACCTGATGGTGAACCCCGGGGTGAAGCTGGAAGACATCCGGGAAGTACATTCACACACCATGGCGCTGCAGCAGTGCTACGATTTCCTGGATAAACACAAATGGAAACTGGTGGAGACCGAAGACACGGCGCTGAGTGCAAAACATGTGCACCAGCACAAGAGCATACACATCGCTGCCATTGCCAGCAAGCTGGCGGCTGAGTTGTTTCAGCTCGAAATCATCGTTCCGAATATTCATACTTTGAAAAACAATTACACAAGATTTCTGGTACTGCAGCGGCAGGATGCGGCTCATCCGGTGGATGGCGCCAATAAGGCTTCGGTAAATTTTCATACCGACCATTCGAGAGGAAGCCTTGCCCGGGTGCTTACCAGAATTGCTGATGGCGGCATCAACCTGAGCAAGCTGCAAAGTTTTCCTATTCCCGGCACTGATTTCAAATACAGCTTTCATGCCGATATGGAATTTGAAACCCTCGGGCAGTTTGAAAACGTGATTGAGCAGATAAGACCGATAACGCAGGAAGTGAAAATTTATGGAGTGTATAAGCGGGGAGAGTGGAAGTAGGTTTATTAATTATTAATTATTGATTATTTGATTTATGATTTCGACTTCAAAAAGACTGGAAGGTATCGGCGAATACTATTTTTCTCAGAAACTGAGAGAGATTGATGAATTGAATAAGCAGGGAAAGAATGTCATCAACCTGGGCATTGGCAGCCCCGATCTGCCGCCGCACCCGGATGTGATAAAAAGGCTGAATGAGGAAAGTGTGAAGCCCAATGTGCATGCCTATCAGTCATACAAAGGCTCGCCGGTGCTGCGCAGGGCCATGAGTGAGTGGTATAAAAAATGGTATGACGTGGATTTGAATCCGGACACGGAAATTCTGCCGCTGATTGGAAGCAAGGAAGGCATTATGCATATCTGTATGACTTATTTGAATAAGGGTGATGAGGTGCTTGTACCCAATCCCGGTTACCCGACATACAGAAGTGCCGTCTTGCTGGCTGGAGGGAAAATTGTTGAATATAAACTCCGGGATAGGAATAATTACGAGCCTGACCTTTTAAAGCTATCAAAGAAAAACCTGCGGAAGACAAAGCTCATGTTTGTGAATTACCCTCAAATGCCGACGGGTCAGCTTCCTTCAAAGGAGCTGTTTGAAAAACTGGTTGACTTTGGAAGAAAAAATAATCTTCTCATCATTCATGATAACCCGTACAGTTTTATACTGAATGAAAACCCGATGAGCATACTGAGTGTGCCGGGAGCAAAAGACTGCGTGATTGAGCTGAACTCCCTCAGCAAAAGCCACAACATGGCCGGCTGGCGGGTGGGCATGCTGTGTGGGGCAAAAGAAAAAACAGATGATGTGCTGCGCTTTAAAAGCAATATGGACAGCGGCATGTTTTTGCCGGTGCAACTGGCCGCAGCCAAGGCCCTGAGCCTGCCGAAAAGTTGGTATGATGAAGTAAATAAAGTGTACCGTGCAAGAAGAGAAAAGGTTTTTGAGCTGCTGGATTTGCTGAAATGCAAATATTCTGCACAACAGGCGGGGATGTTTGTGTGGGCAGCCTCACCCTCCTGGCCTCCCTCTCCAAAGGAGAGGGAGGGGATAGAGCATCCTCTCGGTCTTGGCGGTGTTTTGAGTGATAAGATTTTATATGAGTGCGGCGTGTTCATCACACCGGGTGGAATATTCGGCAGTGCGGGTAATAACTATATCCGTGTGAGCCTGTGCAGCCCGGAAGAGAAATTTGAAGAAGCAGCTAAGAGAATAAAAGAGAAAACGAGGTAAAAAGAGATTCATCTCCTTATCTCTTTTGAACTCTTAGCCCAATAATCAATAATCAGTAATTAATAATTCATGTCGGAACGAAAAAGAATCGTAATCGTCGGAGTCGGCCTCATCGGGGGCTCACTGGCCTTGCAGCTGAATGAAAAGGGGCTTGCCAGCAAACTGATTGGCGTGGAGGCAAACGAAGAGCACCGGAATAAAGCATTGGAACTGGAACTGGTAGATGAAATCATGAACCTTGATGAAGCCATTCAGAATTCCGATGTGATTGTGCTGGCTATCCCGGTGGATGCCATCGTTGAGTTGCTGCCGGGCATTCTTGATAAAGTGGACAAACAGATTGTAATTGAGCTGGGCTCTACCAAGGAAGAACTGATAAAAAAAGCTAACCATCACCCCAAAAGAGGAAGGCTGGTGGCCACTCACCCCATGTGGGGCACGGAGTATAGCGGCCCGGAAGCGGCGGTACATGGCGCCTTTGAAAACAAGGCCGTCATCATTTGCAACCCAAGTGAAAGCGATGCCGATGCGCTGGAGTGGACAAAAAATATGTTTAAAAAAACAGGCATGCACCTGCTGGAGATGGACGCTGTGGCCCACGACCTGCATGCGGCGTATGTGAGTCATATTTCTCACATCACATCCTTTGCATTGGCAAATACGGTGCTGGAGAAAGAAAAAGAGGAAGAAGCGATTTTCGAGCTGGCCTCTGCCGGTTTTGAAAGCACAGTGCGGCTGGCCAAAAGCAATCCCGGCATGTGGGTGCCCATCTTTATGCAAAACCGGGAAAATGTGCTGGATGTACTGAATGAACATATTTCGCAGTTGAGAAAGTTTAAAAGTTGCCTGGAGAAGGAGAACTGGGAATATCTGAAAGAATTAATTGAAGGGGCAAATAAGATTAGGAAAATTATTAAATAAGAAACCCCTGTCCCCCTAAAGGGGGAACTTAGGATAATGAAACTTTATTTGTTTGGATTAGTAATAAAGATGATGTGGAAGATTTGAAGTTGATTAAAGAGATGCAGTGCCGCCTGCTCTCCGTAAGGTGAGGAGATTGGGTGGTGAGACGAAAAAGCTGAACAACGAACAGAACGCTGAAGTGTGCGACCCGCCTCCCAAAGTCCTGTACGGCGGGCAGGCGCAACGGAAGCTAAATAGAATTACAAAAGTTGGGGACATAAAAAAATATACATTATATAAACGCCTTCTAATCCCCCTTTAGGGGTTAGGGGCAAATAAATAAATCGCTTCCTTACACCCCTTTGGGGGACGGGGGCATAAATTTGTAAAAAATGCAAACAATAGAACAAACCATGAAAGAAACAACGCAGGCGGCATGGAGCAAGCGACCGCTCATCATCAGTGGGCCCTGCAGTGCAGAAACCGAGGAGCAGGTGCTGCAAACGGCGCAGCGCCTGGCTGCCACCGGCAAAGTGGATATGCTGCGTGCCGGCATCTGGAAACCACGGACAAAACCCGGCATGTTTGAAGGCATCGGCGTGAAGGGATTGCCGTGGCTGCTGCAGGCAAAAAAACTAACCGGCATGCCCACCATGGTGGAAGCGGCTACCGGCAAGCAGGTGCAGGATGCGCTTACTTTTGAAGTGGATGTGCTTTGGATTGGGGCCCGCACAACTGTGAATCCTTTCAGCGTGCAGGAAGTAGCCGATGCGCTGCGTGGCGTGGATGTGCCGGTGCTGATAAAAAATCCTATCAACCCCGACCTTGAGTTGTGGATGGGCGCCGTAGAACGTGTGGCCCGTGCAGGCATCAAACAAATCGGGCTTATCCACCGCGGGTTTTCTTCGTATGGCAACACCGAGTTTCGCAATGCGCCCATGTGGCACCTCGCCATTGAAATGAAGCGCCGCAATCCCGGTTTGCTGCTTATCAATGATCCCTCGCACATTTGCGGCCGCCGCGATATTCTGATGGATGTGGCGCAGAAGGCAATTGATCTTGATTTTGACGGGCTGATGATAGAAAGCCATATTGATCCTGATAATGCATGGAGTGATTCGAAGCAGCAGGTAACACCCGAGAGGCTGGCTGAAATGATCAGCTCCATCAAATGGCGTCATGAAACGGCTGAAGAAAAGGAGTTCATAACTGCCCTGGAGAAATTACGTGAACAGATTAATCATCTCGATGATGAGCTGATACAGCTGCTGGGCCAGCGGATGAAAATTGCCGACAAAATTGGCGAGTATAAGAAAAATAACAACGTCACCATTTTACAGACGAGCCGGTGGAACCAGATACTGGAGCGGGCCTATGCAAAAGGTGACCAGCTGGGCCTGAGCCGTGAGTTCATCACCAAATATTTCGATGCAGTGCACATGGAGAGCATTAATCATCAGAATAAGATTATGAATAGTTAGCCCCCTGTCCCCCTAAAGGGGAGAATCAGGTAGTGATTTTCATTTGTGTATTCGATAGTGTCATTATTGTGAGGGTTGATGATGATGAGACCAGCATGGGTTCCCTGATGGGACTGCGGTTGCGACGCTCCGTTCATCGTCCGGTAATTCTATTCGACAATCATGAAAATAAATCAGAAACTGCTTTTAATAGCCGGGATTAGCGGGTTAATCATTTTAATGGGATGGAGAGGATTTGACAGGCGCTGGTTTACAAACAGCAAAAGCGGCACGACAATAACATGCCACTACATGATGTATGCCTGCGGTGATTGTTACCCGCAATGGAATATTGATTCCGTTTTTGCAGCAGAATACAACATGAGGGGATTAATTAAAAAAGATTTTTATGTGGAATACAAAGACAAGAAAGTGGAAGAGTCATTACCAGATACCGTAGCGAAATACTTGATCTGTTATGATTTTTATTTCACCGGCAGGTTCAAAAAGACGTTGAGTGGAAGAATAAAATTCATAGCTGATACCTTTCAAATTTAAATGAACAAAAAAGATTGTTGTAACTAAACTCCCCTTTAGGGGATGGGGGCATGAAAAAACTTACATATAAATTTTCCAATTCAACAGTTAACTACTACTTCGCCGCCGGTTTTTCTCTTCTGAAAAAAATAACGGAGGAGAAAAACAGCATCATCATAACCGATGAAAATGTGTACAATGCTCATGAAAAGAAATTCAAAGGCTGGAGCTGCATTGTGCTGAAACCCGGCGAAGAATACAAGGTGCAGGCCACCGTGGATGCTGTAATCGGGCAACTGATTGAAATGGAAGCCGGCCGCCAAACAACGTTGATTGGCGTGGGCGGCGGTGTGATTACCGATATCACCGGCTATGTGGCCTCTGTGTATATGCGGGGCATCCCGTTTGGGTTTGTGCCCACAAGCCTGCTGGCCATGGTGGATGCCTCCATCGGCGGCAAGAACGGCATTGATGTGGGTGTGTTAAAAAACATGGTGGGCATCATCCGCCAGCCGGGGTTTATTTTGTATGACATGGATTTTCTCCGCACCCTGCCGCAGAATGAATGGGAGAATGGTTTTGCAGAAATCATCAAGCATGCGGCTATAAAAGATGCAGCCATGTTTCGGGAACTGGAAGCCGGTTCTTATAAAAAATTCCAGTCGGGGAAAAAAGCCATCAGCGATTTGGTGCAGCGCAATGCCCTTATAAAAACCAACGTGGTGCAGCAGGATGAATTTGAAAAAGGCGACCGGCGCCTGCTGAATTTTGGGCACACTCTCGGTCATGCTTTGGAAAACCAGTACGAGCTGTCGCACGGCCGGGCTATTTCCATCGGCATGGCTTATGCTTCAGTCATTTCACAGAAGCTGATAGGGTTCAGCAAGCCGGGCCGTGTAACCGGTCTTTTGCTGAAATACGATTTACCCACTTTCGCAGATTTTGATAAAAGAAAAGTATTCGAAGTATTGAAGATGGACAAGAAACGGGAGAGAAAAGAAATGAATTATGTGCTGCTGGAAAAGATAGGGAAGGGGGTGGTGAAGTCAATACCCATGAAAGAATTGGAAAAAATGATTTATGAATTATAAAATAGGAACGCGGATGACACGGATTGAGCGGATAACCGCGGATATTATCCGTTAATATCTGTCTTATCCGCGTCATCAGCGTTCCTGTTCAAACAAAATGAAAGTAACTATTTATCCATCCGAAATAAAAGGCATCATTCAGGCACCCGCTTCAAAAAGTTCCATGCAGCGGGCCTGCGCCGCGGCATTACTCACAACAGGCAAAACAACTATTCACAATCCCGGCCACAGCAATGATGACAAAGCGGCTATCGGAATCATAAAGGCCTTGGGTGCTGAAGTGAAAATGGAAAAGGGAGAATTGAAAGTGGAAAGCAGGGGAGTGCAGCCTGTTGCTTCCGGAATTGACTGCGGGGAATCCGGCTTAAGCATCCGGATGTTCACCCCCATCGTTGCGTTGAGCAAAAAAGAAATTACTGTTAACGGCAGCGGCAGCCTGTTGTCAAGACCCATGGATTTCTTTGATGAAATTCTTCCAAAGCTGGGAGTGAAAATCAAAAGCAACAGCGGCAAAGTGCCGATGGTGGTGCAGGGGCCATTGACGCCAGCCAATATTGAAGTGGATGGTTCGCTGAGTTCGCAGTTTTTAACGGGGCTGCTGATGGCTTACAGTGCGGCCTCAGCCCAAAGACCTCACCCCAAACACCTCCCGATATCTATCGGGACCGAAGGAGAGGGGCTTTTAGGAGACTCCGGCAGTGCGGCGGTTTCGATAATAGTGCGAAATCTTAAAAGCAAACCCTACATTGATTTAACGCTGGATGTGATGAAGAAGTTTGGAATGCGGGTGCCTGAAAACAAAAACTATGAAGAATTCATCTTTCATGATGAAAACATTCTCGACACACGGCGCACGACGCACGACTACTTCGTGGAAGGCGACTGGAGCGGCGGCGCCTTTCTGCTTGTGGCAGGGGCCATTGCCGGCTCCATTACCGTGCGTGGTCTTGATTTATCTTCAACACAGGCCGACCGTGCAGTGGTAGATGCCATGATGAATGCCAATGCTTCGATTGCTATGGAAGCAAAGGGAATAAAAATTCATCCGGGCGGGTTAAGAGGTTTTGAATTTGATGCAACCGATTGCCCCGATTTATTTCCTCCGCTGGTTGCACTGGCTGCCTATTGTAAGGGTGAAACAAAAATTAAAGGTGTAAGCCGTTTGATTCACAAAGAAAGCAACAGGGCAGCAACACTGCAGCAGGAGTTTGGAAAAATGGGAGTGAAGATTGAACTGAATGATGAGGTCATGCTCATTCATGGCAACCCTCCGGATAAGGGCTGGGGTGGATTGAAAGGAGCTAAAGTTCATTCGCATCACGATCACCGCATTGCCATGGCCTGTGCCGTAGCTGCCCTGAAAGCCGGGGGGGAAATGGTGATTGAAGAAGCGCAGGCGGTGAAAAAATCGTACCCTGATTTTTATGAGGATTTGAAAGTACTTGGTGCAATTGCGGACATAAAACTCTTTACCTAAATTTGTCTTTATGAAATATCTTGAACGTATAACAATTGACCCTGAAATTTGTCATGGCAAACCTTGTATCAGAGGTATGCGGTGGCCGGTAGTGGTTCTTTTGGATTATCTCGGTTCAGGTATGACTTATCAGCAAATTCTGGAGGAGTTTCCTGAACTGGAAGTAGAAGACATTTATGCCGCCATTAATTATGCTTTGCTTTATATGTCAAAGACTCCTTTAAAAGAAGTTGCCTGATGAACTTTTTATGCGATGTGCATATTCCTTATAAACTCAAAAAGTTTCTCCAGGAACAAGGTTTCGTAGCAGAGCATATCAATCGCATTTTGCAGGGAGATAAAACCGATGACTTTACAATCTGCAGGTATTGCGATGAAAATGATATTATTTTTATTACTAAAGATTCTGATTTCGTAGACTATTATCACTTAAAAAAAACACCGGTAAAGCTGATTAAAATAAACCTTGGAAATATTTCCGTTGAAGAAATTCTTTCTTTGTTTCAGCAATATTTACCGCTTATAAAAACAGTGGCAGAGAGAAAAACCTATCTTATTGAAATGGATAAAAACAATTGTTTTATTGCTGAAGACTGACAATACTTTATGAACACCTTTGGCCGTATATTCCGCATTTCCATCTTCGGCGAATCGCATGGCGATTGCGTGGGCATTACTATTGATGGCTGCCCGGCCGGGTTATCCTTATCGCCGGAAGATTTGACGGCCGACCTGGAAAGGAGAAAAGGAGGCAAACACAAAGGGACAACACCACGGCAGGAAGAAGATATACCGATTTTCAAAAGCGGCATATTCAACGGCAAAACAACCGGCTTCCCCATCACTATTTTATTTGAAAATAAAAATATCCGCAGCGCCGATTATGAAAAACAAAGAAGCATTCCCCGGCCGGGCCATGCCGACTGGGTGGCGCATCAGAAATTCGGCGGCTTTGAAGATTACCGCGGCGGCGGGCATTTCAGCGCCAGGCTCACTGCCGGTATTGTGGCGGCGGGTGCCATTGCAAAGAAACTGCTCTTGTACGCTGTAAATACCTCACCCCAAACCCCTCCCGATAGCTATCGGGACCAAAGGAGAGGGGCTTTCGAATCCTCCGTTGGACCGGGATATGTCACCAACTCTCCTGATCAATGGAAATTCAGTTCGGCGCTTGCAAAACTTAACAGGAAAAACCCAACCCCGGCAGAAGAAAAGCTTTGGCAGGAGTTGAAATACAGAAAACTTGCCGGGTTCAAATTCCGAAGACAACATCCAATTGATGGATATATTCCTGCTTTTACTTGCCTCGAAAAAAAATTAGTGGTTGAAGTGGATGGAGAATACCATAATATGGAAGAACAAATGAAGTTAGATGAAATCAGAACACAGATTTTAAATAAAAACGGCTATCGCATTATTCGTTTTACCAATGAGGAAGTTTTGAATAAAACAGATTGGGTGCTCCAGGAAATAAAGAAGTCTTTGTTGTCGGATGCCGACTCCTCCCTCTCCAAAGGAGAGAGAGGCCGGGAGGGTGAGGTCATAAATCAAATCACAATTCATGCAGAAGTAATCGAAATCGCCGGCGAAAAAGATTTGGAAAAAGGTCTGCAAAAAGCCATTGATGCAAAAGATTCCGTCGGCGGCATCGTGGAATGCCGTGTAAATGGATTGCCCGTTGGTTTGGGCGAGCCCTGGTTCGATTCCGTGGAATCTGTTTTATCACATATTGTTTTTGCAATTCCTGCTGTTAGGGGTATTGAATTTGGAACCGGTTTTACCGCAGCCCGTATGTTTGGCAGCCAGCACAACGATGCCATCGTGGACATGAGCGGCCGTACAAAAACCAATCACGCTGGGGGTGTTGTTGGCGGCATTACAAATGGAAACGAAATCGTATTCCGCCTTGCCATAAAACCTACTTCATCCACACCCAAAGAACAGGAAAGCCTGAATTGGGATACCCAGCAGGTAGAAAAATTTTCTGTTAAAGGACGACATGACCTCTGTGTTGCTCTCCGTGCCCCGGTGATAGTGGAAGCAGTGACAGCGCTTGTATTGTGTGATTTTATGATGGTGGAGTATAAAATTCCACGTGTTTTACCATTATAATATTTTTCGTAATTATGTCAACACTATACCCGGAAACCACTTTTAAAAGACAATTTTTCATTGGCTTACAATGTTGAAAAAATAAAGTTCTCTATCATCAGAAAATAAAACCGAATCCGTATTTTGTAGAAATCCTGTTCCATCATCCTTCTCTGAATCAGATTGAAAATATATGAACCGTAAGCCTTTGAATGTTCCGGGAATTTCTGTGCTCTTATCGTTTTTATTGGCTGGTTTGTCAATCAGCAGCCTGTTGTTTTCTTCCTGCAGAGATAAAAAACCACTTGTGACAAAAGAAATAGTGGAGATGCCGGAAAAAATGGATGAGAAAGTGAAGGGGCTAATTAAAAAATCACTCAATTATGCTGCGGCTGAAAACGGCCGCCTCAATGATTCACTCCTGCTTTACCAGTGGCCGGCATTAGCCGTTGTTTATAAAGAAAAAAGTTTTGTTCCGCTCTGGAGCTCCATGCAGCATTGGCTGCCGCAGGCCGATTCACTTTTTGACTGCCTGGATGAATTAAAATATTACGGGCTTTATCCGCAGGATTATCATGCCCCAGTTCTTAAAAAAATCAAATCACGCCTCGATGCTGACAGCCTGCTGTTGGGCGACAGGAAAGATGCCGTACTCTGGGCGCATGCCGATATGCTGCTCAGCGATGCGCTGGTAAATATTATGCATGATGTAAAATTCGGGCGCCTGCCGGAAGACAGCATTACACTGCGCAAAGATTCTGCTTTAACTGAGTTGTTTGTTACCGGAAAATTCAATGCCATCACATCCGGCCTGTCGTTGCACTATCTTATTTCTTCACTTGAGCCGAAACACAAGGAGTATCATGAACTGAAAGCAGGCCTGAAAAATTTTCTCGACAGTGCTGATTTCAGTGAAACTACCAGGGTTGCATTTCCTGCTGTTGATTCAGCAGAATTTAAAACCACACTTATCCGACGGCTTTTTGAACTTGGCTTTGTTGATTCTGCAGGGGCCGCTCCTGATTCATCCCGGTTGGCTGCCATTCTTAAAAAATTTCAGAAAAGCAACCGGCTTACAGTGGACGGAAAGATAGGATGGCAAACCATCCGGGCTCTGAACCTGTCTGATAGGGAAAAATTCAAACGGATTGCCATCACTCTTGATCGCTATAAAATGCTGCCGGAGAATATGCCGGAGAAATTTGTTTGGGTAAATATTCCTTCTTATACCCTCAAACTTATCAAAAATGATACTATTGTAATCAGCAGCAGAATAGTGGTGGGCAAACCCAAAACCCGTACACCGGTACTTACCAGCGCTGTATCGGAATTGATTACTTACCCGCAATGGAACATTCCGCAAAGTATCATAGTAAAGGAAATTTTACCCGCACTGAAAAAAGATCCCGGCTACCTGGCCAGGAAGGGATTTGGTTTATTTGATAACAAAGGCGAGGAGGTGGATCCATACTCTGTTGACTGGAGCAAATACAAAAGGGGAGTTCCGTACCGCATCATACAGGGCAGCGGCGATGATAATGCTTTGGGTGTTTTAAAATTTAATTTTCCAAACAAATATGCCGTTTACCTGCACGATACCAACCAGCGGTTTTATTTCGGACTCGATACACGTGCCCTCAGCCATGGCTGTGTGCGGGTGCAGCAGTGGGAAAAACTGGCTCTGTTTATTATGAACAATGAAATTGAAACTGCGAACGGCAATATAAAAACCAAATCAAAACCTGTTCCGGTTGACTCGCTGAGGCACTGGTTGCAGGTGAAAGAAAAGCACAGCATACCGGTTCGTAACCGTATTCCGCTTTTTATCCGCTACTTTACCTGTGAAGCCGATAATGGCCGTATCATATTTTTTGAAGATATTTATGATGAGGATAAGCAACTGGCAGAGCAATTATTTGCAAGCAAAAAACCGGAGGAATGAAGTTTTTTCTTTGCCTATCGATATTCATGGTGCCTGTGCTCGTCCCGCTGCAGGCGCAGGATACATTGAATCCGGCAACTGTGAAAATAAAAGTGCTTTATGGTACAGCAAGCTATTATGCCAATAAATTCAATGGCAGGAAGACTGCAAGTGGTGAAATTTTTTCGCAACAAAAACTGACAGCTGCATGCAATGTGCTGCCATTTGGCACATGGATAAGGGTAACCAACCTGCGCAATGGACGCACCGTAATAGTGAAAGTAAACGACCGGCTTCACTCAAAAATGAAACGTGTGGTGGATTTGTCCCGATCGGCGGCACAAAAACTTGGTTATCTCAATTCGGGCCTCACCCGTGTAAAAGTGGAGGTGCTGGGAAAGAAAAAACCTGAAAATCCGGTGGAAATCAAATGAATATTTTATTTTAGGATATAGTACAGAGCCTTTACTTTTGTTTACAAACCAAACTACTCTTTATGAAGCGGCTACTTGTTTCCTTATTTACGCTGTTATTTTTTTTACCTGCCGTCTATAGCCAGGACGATGAATATATAAGGTCTTCTGAATTAGGAGTGAGTTTTAATCTGTATGATTTTAAAACCGCCCAGCTCATCCGCAGCTCTTCACTAAGCGCTGTATTCAGGGATAAGCAGTTCGGAAAACTGAAAAACATGACCCCCGGCATCGGGGTGCATTATACCAAAGGCGTGAAAAAACATATAGATGCATCAGCCTCGCTTACGGCCTCTTTCCTCAACCATCCTTTTCCCAACAGGCCGGATGTGGGAGTGGAAAGATTTTTACTGCAACTGGAAGCAAATGCTCATTTTAAAATGATGTCTGATAAATACTGGGTGCAACCTTTTCTCAACGCCGGCTTTGGAGCCCAGCGGTATTATGTGTACTACGGAGCCTATATTCCGCTTGGCGTGGGGCTGAATATTAACTTTTTCCAGGAAGGACGCCTGTTTCTCAACTCCACTTACCGGGTGCCCATTACTACCGGTACTGCCAATTACCATTTCATGCATGCAATTGGTATTGCAGGCCGTATTGGAAAAAAGAAAGAGCCAAAAGTAATTGCCCCGCCGCCACCGCCACCACCAGCTCCAAAGGATAGTGATAATGATGGCATCACTGACGATAACGATAAATGTCCTGCTACTCCCGGGGTAGCAAAATACGAAGGCTGCCCGGTGCCTGATACAGATAAAGATGGCATTAACGATGATAATGATAAATGCCCCACAGTGGCCGGCCTTGCCAAGTACCAGGGTTGTCCTGTTCCTGATACGGATAAGGATGGCATCAATGATGAAGAAGATAAATGCCCCAACGAGCCCGGCGTGGCCCGCTATGGCGGATGCCCTGTGCCCGACAGGGATAAAGATGGCATAAACGATGAAGAAGATAAATGTCCCGATGTGCCAGGTGTGGCCGGGCAGCAGGGTTGCCCAGCCATCAGCGAAGAAGTAACCAAGACGGTAAACTATGCTGCTCAGAATGTTTATTTCAATACTGCCAGTACAAAACTTTTACCCAAATCATTTGGCCCTTTGAATGAGGTTGTAAAGATTCTGAAAGAAAACACTGCCCTGAAACTGAAAATTGACGGCCATACGGATAATGTAGGTGCCGATGAGTACAATATGAAGTTAAGCGATGGCCGTGCCGCATCGGTAAAAGCATTTCTTGTAAGCAAGGGCATCAGCGCTGAAAGGCTGGAAAGCGAGGGCTTTGGAGAAACGATGCCTGTTGCCGATAATAAAACCCCTGCCGGCCGCTCCAAAAACCGCCGTGTGGAAATGAAAGTATTCTACTAAAACCAACTGCCCGGATCAAAGAAAAGCGTCCCGCAACCCGGGGACGCTTTTTTATTTCTCAATCCTCACGCATGTCTGTGAAAAGATAAACCTCATAGGGCCAGTTTATAAAAAACATTCATGGGTACTGCAAATAAAAAAAGAGCCCCGGCGGAGCTCTTCCATAAACAGCTTAGTTTTTTGGTGCGACTAAATCTTAAAACCCAGCGTAAGCATTACATTGCCCCCGTTGTCTTTCAAGTATGCAAATGTGTTGGTTCTTGGTGCATTGACACGATAAGGAAAGTTGACATCTTTATTCAACCGGTGAACATAAGTAATATCCAGGAACATTCCCTTGTTTCGGTAGCCAAGCCCGCCGCTTACAAACATTTTTCTTCCCTTTAGCTCGCTGTCTTTGTACGGCCGGCCATAATATGCAAAACCAGCACGTGCCATAACGGTTTTAAATTTCAGCTCACCACCCAGCCGGAAATTAAAAGCTCCTTTGTACAGTGCATCAATGGCCTCGTTGTATGGTTTATACTGCTCATCCGATGTGTTTTCATCATAGGCGGAAAAATTCAGCCATTTATAATTCACGTATTCAATATCGGCTGTAATAAATCCCCTTTGTCTTTCAATCTTTTCTTCTTCACGAAAAACATAGGCGCCGCTGATGATGATTTTGGTGGGCGACATCAGCGTGTATTTGTTTTCAATTACTCCTCCGCCGGAAAATACCGATGAAGCCACACTGTCGTACGCATTGTTAGGACCAAACAAATTATCCAGGTGAGCAGCAAACCCAGAACCGAAAGTTTCTTTCAGCGGCATCCAGGTGGGGGAGTGCACCGCCAGTCCTAACCTTACATAATCTTTTGGCCTGATGATAAAGCCCCCGCGGATATTTAATCCATAGCCCTTCACAGTATATCGCTCATCGTAGCTCAGAAAATAAAAATCGTTATTGGTATTGCCCGTAGCATCTCTTTCATGATAGAAGGTTCTTCTTTCATAACTGATAATGTTCACACCCACGCTCAGACCGGCCATAAATTTTTTATCAATTTCCGAACCCACACCAAAAGCAATTTCAGTAATGCCGCCGCTTGATTCCACCCGGTTTTCCTGTTCCCGTACGGAGGGGTTTTCCGAACGGGCTATTACCTGCAGGTTGCCATTCACTCTTGCTGTATCCACCAGGTATGTATAAAGTGCCATTTTTGCCGGCAATGAAATATTCGGGCTGTTCAGCGCCTGGTCAATTGTAAGATTGGATGCCGCAAACTCATCAGCCAGCGGCTCGGCAAAACTGCTGTAATCATTCAGCCCGCGGTAGTAAATGCTTTGGTTGAAATCGGCCAGCCTTGTGATGGTAATGCCGTAAGAATTATTTCTCCTGTAGCCAAAGCCCCCGAACACAAAACCTGTTGTTCCCAATCCCAACTGATTTTGTTTATCACCTGCGACAGTCGTACCTCTGAAATTACTTTTACCCTTGCCAAACCTGAACCCCGGGGTGAGAATAAAATCAGATGTTTTAAAAAAAGCAAGACCTGCTGGATTGATATGGTTTGCTGTTGCATCACCACCCAGGGAGCCCATAGCTCCACCGATGGCCTGGTTGCGGGCTGTTCCGTTTTGATGAAACCAGGACAGGCGTAATGCATCTTCCGGTGTTTGGGAAAAAGTGCTGTAGGCAGCAAGTAAAAAGAATAGTGAGTAAAATTTTTTGTTCATAATTATTTGAAAGTTTCGGGTAATATGAAGGAGGAACATTTCTGAAAAATGCTTCAAATGGTTATCCTCCTTCATGTTTGAATTAATTAATTGCCACCTCTGCTGGGCCGGCTTACACCTCCACCGCTGCTGCTGCCGCCGGATGAACTTCCGGAACTACCATTGTTGCCCGAAGAGGAAGGTGTGTAGCTGCGGGTAGGCGGGCTGTACGAGCTATTATTGCTGTTATTGCTCCCTGAAAATATTTTATTGAGTGTATTGCTCAGTCCGCTGGAGTTGGAATTGTTATAAACCGGCCGGCCAACAGATTTCGGAGTGGCGGGTGCCACTCTTACAGTGCTGTTGCGATTGTTGAAATTGGTGTTTGTATAGCCCGCCAGGCTGAAGTTTCTTGGCTTGGTCACACTCACTGTGGTTGGCTGCGCTTTGGGATTATACACTACAACATAATTCGGGCAATATGGGTTGTAGTAATAATTCCACGATGTATAAGGATTGTAATAAGAACCATAGTAATAATTGTAACGGTATGAATACCGGTCATAGTAATACCAGTCGTTCAAATATTCCCAGCGGGTGCGGTTATGCACTTTCATGCGCAGGTAGCGGTCATCATAGTATTCGTCGTCGTAGCGGTATTTGTCGTCATCGTCATTTACCTGCACGTATTCATCCTGCGGGCGGGCGGGAGAGAAGTATACATCGTCCGGTGTCTGACCGGAGCGATATGCCGTGGTGCAGCTGCTCAGTACAGCAGACGTAATTGCAAGTAGTAAAATTTGACGGTTCATGGCAGGGAGTTTTAAGCGGTTTATAAAATTGAAGTTACTACATTTGCGCCGGATTACCGGCACATTTATTTGAACATCAAATATTTTGCCTCACGATGTTAAATTAGGAAATCCGCCGTTAATAAAAAGGTAAAGATTCGTTGGGTTGTTGAATGTTTTTTTAGAAGTTCAGCATCGGTTCCCTGGTTGAACGTCCCTTGCGACGCTCCGTTCAAGACCAGCAACTCCGATTAATCAATTTATAAACTGAAATCTTTCAGTAAAGCACGTAAAAAATGAGTAAAGGAATAACGACAAGAGCAGAAGATTATTCACAATGGTACAATGATTTGGTACTAAAAGGAAGTCTCGCTGATTATTCAGCCGTTCGCGGCTGTATGGTCATCAAACCATATGGCTTTGCTTTATGGGAAAATATGCAGGCAGCGCTGGACAAAATGTTTAAAGATACCGGGCATCAGAATGCCTATTTCCCGCTGTTTGTACCCAAAAGCTTTTTGGAAAAGGAAGAAGGCCACGCCGAAGGCTTTGCCAAAGAATGTGCAGTGGTTACCCATTACCGGCTAAAAACTGATCCGTCGGGTGATGGCAGACTGATGGTGGATCCTGATTCAAAACTGGAAGAAGAGCTCATTATCCGCCCGACAAGTGAAGCCATCATCTGGAATACTTACAAAGACTGGATTCAGAGTTACCGTGATCTGCCGCTGCTCATCAACCAATGGGCCAATGTGGTGCGCTGGGAAATGCGCACAAGATTATTTCTGCGCACGGCAGAATTTCTGTGGCAGGAAGGCCACACGGCTCATGCCACTGCTGAAGAAGCCATTGAGGAAGCCCGGCGTATGTTGGAAGTGTATGCCACTTTCGTAGAGCAGTTTATGGCTGTGCCGGTAATACGCGGTGTAAAAACGTCATCCGAACGGTTTGCCGGTGCCCTGGATACTTATTGCATCGAGGCACTGATGCAGGATGGCAAGGCATTACAGGCGGGCACATCACATTTTCTCGGGCAGAATTTTGCCAAAGCCTTTGACGTGAAATTTTTAAATAAAGAAAACCAGCAGGATTATGTGTGGGCGACCAGTTGGGGAGTAAGCACAAGACTGATTGGCGCACTGGTTATGGCCCACAGCGATGACCAGGGCCTGGTGCTGCCGCCAAAACTGGCGCCGTTGCAGGTGGTTATTGTTCCTGTTTACAAAGGCGAAGATTCAAAACCGGTGATTGATGCAAAAGCGGAAGAAATAATGAAGGAGCTGAAAGCTGCCGGCATCCGGGTTAAGTACGATAACAACGACAACACCCGGCCGGGCTGGAAGTTTGCCGAGTATGAGCTGAAAGGCATACCGGTGCGGCTCGCCATCGGCCTTCGTGATGTGGAGAAAAATACAGTTGAGCTTGCAAGAAGAGATACAAAGGAAAAGAAGCATGTTTCAGCTGCGGGGCTTAATGAGTACATTGTAAACTTGCTGGATGAAATTCAGCAACATCTTTTTGACAGGGCATTGGCTTACCGCCAAGAGCATATTGCCAAAGTGGATACATGGGAAGAATTTGAAAAAACACTGAACGAGAAAGGAGGTTTTATTTCAGCACACTGGGATGGCACTCCCGATACCGAAGAAGCTATCAAAGAAAAAACAAAAGCTACCATCCGGTGTATTCCATTCAACAATCCACAGGAAGAGGGCAGGTGTATTTTAACCGGGAAGCCAAGCCGGGAAAGAGTG
>Ga0114944_1000027_pt1 | contig 36220 bp, 33 predicted proteins | sample OV2TP2_FD_89582 | JGI IMG/M metagenome (GOLD analysis project Ga0114944, IMG submission 89582) | Hot spring microbial communities from Beatty, Nevada to study Microbial Dark Matter (Phase II) - OV2 TP2 | ecosystem: Environmental > Aquatic > Thermal springs > Hot (42-90C) | place: USA: Beatty... | reverse complement strand
TCTGGCGATGAAAGTAAGGCGTCAATGTCGGGTTTATTTTCTGATTGGCTTTTATTGTCGTTTCCAAATAGTCTTTTGAAAAAGCTCATAGTAGTAATGATGTTCGTTAGGGTTACCTACAACACGCTAATTTATGTTATAAGACGCAATTTGCCAATATTGATTTTCAAACTTTTAATGTTATACATTTTAAGATTGTCGTTGCGCCAATGACCAAATCACCAATCAATTTTTTCTTTCTTAATTAAATCGTCCAATGGACTGATTATATTCACCAATTGTTGTTTTGATACATGCAGGTATCGTTCCGTAGTTCTGATATCAAAATGCCCAAACAGGTCTTTTTATGTACCTGATATCGGTCCCTTTATCTACTAAATGCGTAGCAAAACTATGTCTCAGGCTGTGTATTCCCACATCCTTCTTAATTCCTGTAGCGTCTTTCGCATTGGCAAATATTTGTTGAACGGTTCACACAGGATAAGCAGTCATTGTTTGTTCCGATTCAAATAAATATTCTTTGGGTCCTGGCTTATATGTTTTCAAATAGGCCCGTAAAATGTCGAGCAATACAGGACTTAAATTTACATACCGGTCTTTTTTCCCCTTTTGCTCTTGCAATAAAAATCTGCATCCGGCTGCTGTCAATATCTGCTATTTTAAGATTTACTATTTCACTTACCCTTAACCCGGCCCTGTAGGCGGTGAACAACATCGCTTTATGTTTTTTATTGGCCAGGGCATTGAAAAGTTTTGCCAGTTCGGTTTCATTCAACACTTTTGGAAGCGGTCTTGATTTTTTAGGTCTCGGTATTTCCCAAAAAAATTTCTCCTGGTGCAACACCTGTTCAAAATAAAATTTCACCCCGTAGGATTAAAAAAATTAGAAAGTCTATTCCTGATATAAATTTTTCCATTTCCGGATTTGAGATATTTTTCTCTTCTTGTGGCATCTTGTTGATTCAGGCATCCTTCAAAGTAAATAAGTTTTAAAGGTCTTCTGTACTTCGTTGAATTCACTTTGCCGTCATTATGCTCAGCAATTCGTTTTTTTAAATCAGATGTATATCCGGTATATAATTGATTATCGGATTCGCTTAATAAAACATATACAAAGTAGTACATAAATATTTTTTTTAATCCAACGGGGTAAAGGGCATTCAGCCTGCTGTGGCAGTATTTTCTTTTATTCCCTCCTTCTCCCTTGCGTACACCATATACCTGCGCAGGTCATCCGGCTTCAACTCATTCACCGGTTTATTTTTAAGCAATTGCAGAAGCTGCAAAAACTCGTTCCTGTAAGTGCGGATGGCAGAAGGGCTGTAGGCTTTCAGCTTCAGTTGTTCAACAAATATTTCAAGAGCCGCCAGGTTTTCTTTGCTTAATTTACTTGCAGAAGAATTGCTTCTGACCGGCTAACTGCGGGTTCCGGAAACGACGCTGCCAAACTTTTCTTTTTTCAAGGTACTGTTTTAATGCTGATGAATCAATGGTTGCGTGGCCGTTTAAGGCGGTGAAGATTTGTTTACAGGATGTTTCAGTTAGCGGTAAATACCAGCAGCGGTGCGTCTGGCTCCATTTTACCCCTTTAATATTTCTTACGGCATAATCAATCTGCCTGTCAAACGGGAAAAAAATGCCAGCTTTTCTTCGCCCCGGTGCTGAAGCGGCTTAAGCGTAATGGTGGTTTGCATCTTTAATTTATATAATTCCAGGTTTGGAAATGCGCAATTATTTTCACCCATTCCCCTTTTATCAGCAACTTTGCCACCAGCTATTATCTCATTACCTCATGCATATCGGCTTCGACGCAAAACGGGCTTTTCACAACAGCACAGGGCTGGGGCACTACAGCCGCACCCTTATCCGCTCGCTGGCGGAGTATTATCCGCAGCACCGCTATTTTCTTTTTAACCCCCGGCCTTCGGAGCTGTTTCAGATTACCGGAAAAAATATTGAAGAAGTGCTGCCCGGCCGACTGCTGCATAAAATTCTTTCACCTGTGTGGCGCAGCAGCTGGGTGAAAAACGATTTGCAAAAACATAAGATTGATATTTACCACGGCCTCAGCAACGAGATACCCGTTGATATGCATAAAACCGGAATCAAATCCGTCGTCACCATACACGACCTGATATTTGAACGCCACCCGGAGCAGTATGGCAAGCTGGATGTGGAGATTTACAAAAGAAAATTCCGCTACGCCTGTGAGCATACCGGCAGGGTGATTGCCATCAGCCGGCAGACAAAGAACGACATCATGGAGTTTTATAAAATACCGGAAGAAAAAATATCGGTCTGCTACCAGGGCTGCCACCCGGCTTTTGCCGTGCCGGTAACGGAGAAGCTGAAACAGCAGGTAAAAGAAAAATACGGCCTGCCCGAACGGTATTTTCTTTATGTGGGTTCCGTCATTGAAAGAAAAAACCTGCTCGGCATCTGCCAGGCGGTTTATCTTTTACGAAATGATTTGCCGCTGCCGCTGGTTGTCATTGGCAACGGGGGCAGGTACAGGCAGCAGGTAAAAGATTTTGTGCGGCAGCATGGCCTGGATGAAAAAATCATTTTTTTATCAGAAAACCCGCTGGCAAAAGTTTCCTCATCATTTTTACGTGCCGAAGATTTTCCGGCTATTTACCAAATGGCAGTAGCCATGATTTATCCTTCCTTCTTCGAAGGATTCGGCATCCCGGTGCTCGAAGCCTTGTGGAGCAGGCTGCCGGTAATTACTTCCAATGTTTCCAGCTTGCCCGAAGCCGGCGGCGACGGGGCATACTATGTAAATCCGCACAGCGCCGAAGAAATAGCCGAAGGAATGAAAAAGATTTATTCGGATAAAAATTTTGCGGAATCGCTGGCTGAAAAAGGCTGGCAGCATGCGCAGAAGTTTACACAACAAAAATGTGCGGAGGGGGTGATGGAGGTGTACAGGAGTTTGATGGTTTGATGGTTGATTAGTTGATTGGTTAAATGGTTGATTAGTTGATTAGTTGATTGGTTGATTAGTTGATTAGTTGATTAGTTGATTAGTTGATTGGTTGAATGGTTGATTGGTTGATTGGATGATTGGGTGAATGTATCAGCGGGTTGATTTTTTTTTGCTTTGAATTTATTTGGAATTTGCTTTTGTGATTTTTTTTCAAGATGATGGATTTTGAAAAGGACATATTGAATTGCCTGCAAGTATTAAAGAGTGGCGGTCTTATTCTTTATCCTACCGACACAGTGTGGGGCATTGGCTGCGATGCTACGGATGAAAATGCGGTGGAAAAAATTTACCGGCTGAAAAAACGCAGCGATGAAAAAGCCATGATTGTACTGGTGGCCGATGAAAAAGATGTGCTGCAGCATGTGGCAGCTCCCGATCTTGCCGTATTTGATTATTTGAAAACAGCAAAAAAACCCACCACGGTGGTATATGACGGCGCCATAGGATTTGCAGAAAACCTGGTTGGCAAGGATGGTTCCATTGCCATCCGCCTGTGCAATGATGAATTCTGCCGGCAACTGCTGAAAAGATTCCGCAAACCCATCGTTTCTACTTCGGCCAATATTTCCGGCACACCGGCGCCGGAAATTTTTAAAGAGATAAGCGACGAAATAAAAAACGGTGTTGATTACGTGGTGCAGTACCGGCAGAATGATGAACGGGTTGCCGCACCTTCTTCAGTCATAAAATGGAATCCCGGTGGCAGTGTGACAGTACTCAGAGAGTAAACCATTCCCGTTTTATCAACTCCTGGTTGTTGATTGAGAGGAACGGGGGTAGATTCAATAATAAATAATCTATTATCAGTAATTTTCTTCCAACTTTGCAGCAATGGATATTAAATGCACTGAAAGGGAATTATTCATTCTGAAAAAAATTGCCCATGCCGCAGATGAGCTGGGCGTGCAGGCGTATTTGATTGGTGGTTTTGTGCGGGATAAAATCATCGGCCGCGAAACAAAAGATGCCGATATTGTTTGCGTAGGCGATGGCATTGCCCTGGCAAAAGCGGTAGCCAAACGTTTTAAGCCCGAGCCGCGGGTGAATTATTTCAAAAACTTCGGCACGGCACATCTACGAATATATTTCATCAAGCATAGTGAGGTTTTAAAAACCCACTCTCCCCAAGGAGAGGGGGTAGGGGGTGAGGTTTTTGATCTGGAATTTGTAGGCGCCCGCAAAGAAAGCTACCGCTATCATAGCCGAAAACCGGAAGTGACTACCGGCACATTGAAAGACGACCAGGAGCGCCGCGATTTTACCATCAATGCACTTGCCATAAGTTTGAATCCGTCTGACTACGGAAAACTGGTGGATCCGTTTGGCGGCATTAAGGACATAAAAAAGAAAATCATCCGCACCCCGCTCGATCCGCTGCAAACCTTCAGCGATGACCCTCTGCGCATGATGCGGGCCATCCGCTTTGCTGCGCAGCTAGGATTTCATATTGAAGAAAAAACTTTCCGGGCTATCAAAGACGGCGCGGACCGCATTACCATTGTTTCGCAGGAAAGAATTACGGATGAACTGGTGAAAATTGTTGACAGCCCTGAACCATCCGCAGGTTTTGATTTGCTTTACCAGTCGGGGTTGCTGCATATAATTTTTCCGCAAATGGTGGACCTTGCCGGCGCCGAGTATAAAGACGGCGTGGGGCACAAAGACAATTTTTACCATACCCTCAGGGTGCTGGACAATGTGGCTGAAAAAACTGATGACACATGGATTCGCTGGGCGGCCGTGCTGCACGACATTGCAAAACCGGTGACAAAAAAATTTGAAGAGGGTCATGGATGGACATTTCATGGCCATGAAGTAGTGGGCGGGCGGATGGTGCCGAAGATTTTTGCCAAACTGAAGCTGCCGCAAAATGAAAAAATGAAACTGGTGCGCCGGCTGGTGGAGCTGCACCTGCGTCCCATCAGCCTCACCAAAGAAAACATTACTGACTCCGCCATCCGCCGCCTGCTGTTTGATGCCGGCGAAGATTTTGATGCGCTGATGCTGCTGTGCGAAGCAGACATCACATCCAAAAACAAATGGAAGGTGAAGAAGTACATGGAGAATTTCAAACTGGTGCGCCGGCGATGCCGCGAAGTGGAGGAAAAAGACCGCATACGTAACTGGCAGCCGCCAATTAATGGCGAAATGATTATGGATATTTTTGGATTAAAACCCTCCAAACCCGTGGGAATAATTAAAGATGCAATAAAAGATGCAATTCTCGACGGAGTGATTCCCAATAATTATGACGATGCGTATGAATTCATGCTGGGCAAAGCAAAAGAGCTGAACCTGGAGCCTGTGCAATCAAAAACCCCGGTAAAATAAATTTCAGCCTGTTTTACATTATCCGAAAGTTGTAATTTTGGTTATGGCAATTTTAAAGTTCAGGGTTTATTTTGAAGACGATGACAGCATTTACCGCGACGTGGCCATCCGGCATACGCAAACTTTTTTCGAACTGCACGAAGCCATTCTCCGGGCTTACGAATTTGACAACAAGCATAAGGCAACTTTTTTCCGCAGCAATGACCACTGGCAGCGGGGCCGGGAGATTTCCCTGGACCATTACGAAAAAGATTATAAAGCGCCGCCGCTGCTTATGAAAGACACTTCGGTGGGCAGCGAAATCAGGAATCCCGGCCAGAAATTTATTTACAATTATGACTTCAATAAAAACTGGAACTTCCTGGTGGAGCTTATCAGCGTGACAAAAGAAGAAAACCCCAAACTCATTTATCCCGCCACCATCCGCACCGAAGGCATTGCACCCAGCCAGTACGGCACCAAAGGGCTGCTGGGTGAAAAATTTGCCGACGTGGAAGAAAAATATGACCTCACCCAGGGTACTGAAGGTTTTGCCGAAAAAGATGAAGAAGGAGAAGATATGACGTTTGGCGATGATGGAGCGGGGGAGGATGAGGAAGTATAAATATTCAATGCTCAATTATCAACGCTTAATGTTCAATTATATTAATTTGGAGTGTCTCTTGCCACCTGAGCATTGTAAATTGAATATTGAAAATTGAGTATTTCTTGAAGTTCCCGGTAAAAAAGACTGTCATTATCATCTGCGGTCCCACCGCTGTGGGTAAAACCTCTGCAGCTATCCATCTTGCAAAGCATTTTCATACTGAAATCATTTCGGCCGACAGCCGGCAATGTTACAAAGAACTGAACATCGGCGTGGCCAGGCCTTCTGAAAATGAACTGAAAGAAGTTCCGCACCATTTTATCGCTTCGCACCCGGTAGCTACCGGGTCCGTTGCTGAAAATATCCATGCTGCGTTTTTCGGGAAGTACGCATTGCAAAAAGTGAATGAACTTTTCATAAAGCATGATGTAGTGATTATGGTGGGCGGTACGGGCCTTTACATCAAAGCCTTTTGTGATGGCCTTGATGATGTTCCTGAAATAAACCCCGAGGTTAGAAAAACCATAGTGACAAATTATAATAACGGCGGCATTGAATGGCTGAGGGAACAGGTGGAGAAACACGACCCGCTATTTTTTATGAAAGGTGAAGTGCAAAACCCGCAGCGGATGATGCGGGCACTGGAGGTAAAACTTTCAACCGGCCATTCCATATTATCTTTTCACACCGGTAAAAAAAGGGAAAGAGATTTTAATATTGTAAAAATCGGCTTGCTGCTTCCGAAAGAAGAACTGCACCGCAATATCAATGCAAGGGTGGATAAAATGATGGAGCTGGGCCTGGTGCAGGAGGTGAAAGGCCTGCAGCAGTATCGCCAATTAAATGCATTGCAAACGGTCGGATATTCAGAAATCTTTCAATACCTCGACGGCAACATTTCCCTGCCCGCCGCCATTGAAGAATTAAAGAAAAATACCCGCCGGTATGCCAAACGGCAGATGACCTGGTTCAGGAAAGACAAGGAAATAAAATGGTTTTCGCCGCTGCAAGCCGGGCAGATAATTATGTATGCTGAGATGAAAAGCTATTTACCCTGACGCTAATCAGGCCAGTTTCTTTTGAAGATTATTATCAATGGCATCCAGGAACTCTTCGGTGTATAAATAATGCTCCCCGTGATTTACTTTATTACCGTAAATACAGATGGCAAGATCTTTGGTCATCTTGCCGCTTTCCACGGTTTCGATACAAACAGCTTCCAGTGTATGGGCAAAATTTACCAGCGCATCATTGCCATCGAGCTTACCACGAAAGGCAAGTCCTCTTGTCCATGCAAATATGGATGCAACAGGATTGGTGGAAGTGGGTTTCCCTTTCTGGTGTTCCCGGTAGTGACGTGTCACCGTGCCATGTGCGGCTTCGGCTTCCATGGTTTTTCCGTCAGGTGTTACCAGCACGGAGGTCATCAAGCCCAATGAACCGAAGCCCTGCGCCACTGAGTCGCTTTGCACATCGCCATCATAATTTTTGCAGGCCCATACAAAGCCGCCGTTCCACTTCATGGCACTGGCCACCATGTCGTCAATCAGCCGGTGTTCGTAAGTGATGCCTGCTTTTTCAAACTGCTGCTTGAATTCGGCCGTGTACACTTCTTCAAAAATATCTTTGAAGCGACCGTCGTATTTTTTCAGAATGGTGTTCTTGGTGCTCATGTACAGCGGCCAACCTTTTTGCAAAGCCATATTCATGCAGCTGCGGGCAAAGCCCCGGATGCTTTCATCGGTATTATACATGGTAAGCGCCACGCCGCCGCCTTTGTATTGATAAACTTCATGCTCAATTACCTGCCCGTTTTCACCTTCAAACTTCACGGTCAGCCTGCCTTTTCCCGGCACCACAAAGTCGGTAGCCCGGTACTGGTCGCCAAAGGCATGACGGCCCACGATGATGGGGCGATCCCAGGTGGTGACAAGCCGCGGAATATTTTTTATTACAATCGGTTCACGAAATACTGTACCGTCAAGGATATTTCTTACGGTGCCGTTGGGGCTTTTCCACATCTGCTTCAGGCTAAATTCCTTCACCCTTGCTTCGTCGGGTGTGATGGTGGCACATTTGATACCCACACCATATTGCCTGATGGCATGGGCGGCATCCACCGTCACCTGGTCGTTGGTTTGGTCGCGGTGCTCAATACCGAGATCATAATATTTAATGTCAATATCGAGGTAGGGGAGAATGAGTTTTTCTTTGATAAATTTCCAGATGATGCGGGTCATTTCATCGCCATCGAGTTCCACTACGGGATTTGCTACTTTTATTTTACCTGCCATTGTTTAAAATTTTAAAAGTAATAGTACCGGCAAACCGGCCACTCCATATACAGCCGGGGCGCAAACCTACGGCAATTGAGGCAATCGTAAAAGTACATTTCCGCATTTTGTAATTGCAGGTAAGCACTTAGTGATTTCATGATCAGGAAAAACTATTTCGGAAAATTTTCAAATCCGTGACAGAGAATTTTATGGAAATTATATCTTGCATTTATGACCAGTGATTTGTTTGTCTTCCTGAACACCCACACCCCGGTGTCATCGGAAGACTTTGAGGAGTTGATGAGCTATGCAGAACATTGCAGCTTTGGTAAAAAAGTGAGGCTTACTGATATTGGAGAAGTGGAGCATTACATGTATTTCATCCAGGAGGGGCTTGCCCGTAAATTTTTTTACCGCGGGAAAAACGAAGTGATTACCCATATTGTAAAGGAAGGCGGCATCATCGGATCGGCCGCCTCTTTTTTTTCCGGCACTGCCTCCCGCTACATTGTTGACACGCTTGAGCCGGTAGAAGCACTCCGCTTTGCGAAAGAAAAACTGGAGGAACTGTACAGGAGCGGCAGAAAATGGGAGCGTATCGGCCGCATCATCACCACGCATTATTTCCTGTTGCAGGAGCTGCACCTGCTGGATAATATCCGGTATTCTACCCGGGAACGGTTTGTGCGTTTTATTAATGATAATGCCGACCTGGTGTTGCGGGTGCCGCAAAAACACCTGGCCTCATACCTGAATATAAAACCGGAAACCTTCAGCCGGCTGAAACACCTGCTTGTAAAAAGAAAGCATGAATGAAGCGAAGAAAAATATCAGCCCGGAACAGTTTGGGTTTGTGCTGAAATACCTGAACCATTTTATGCCGCTTACTGAAACTGAGCTATCCGGCCTGCTGCAGTATTGCGAGCTGAGGCATTTTGAAAAAAAAGCTGTCATCCTCCGCGAAGGGGAAATGGAAAATTACCTGAACATGGTGCTGCAGGGCCTGGTGCGTAAATACATCCGCGTTAAAAAGAATGAAGTGACTTTGCAACTTGCCACCGAAGGGCATGTCATTCATGCCGAGATTTCATTCCTGAGCCGAATTCCATCGCTTGTGACCATAGAAACCCTGGAGCCGGCAACACTCCTTTCCATCAGCTATCAAAAAATGGAAGAAGCCCTGGAAAATTATCCGAAGGGCGAAAGGCTGGGCCGGCTGATTTTAACCGGCATGTATGTAAAGAAAGATGAAAAATGGTATGACCGCCTGTCGAAAACAACCCGGGAACGGTTTTTTGATTATATCGACCAGCATCCGCACATGCTGCAGCGGGTATCGCAAAAATACCTTGCCTCCTACCTCAACATCAAGCCGGAAACCTTCAGCCGGCTGAAAAAGCTTGTGCCAAAGAGAAAGAAATAAATTCTTTCTGAAAAAATAATCCATGTTATCGCATTCCTTTCAACTATTTCATAACTTAGGCACGATTAGTAGCAATGCCATCCAGGAAGTCATTTTTGGATTTTCTCAATAAATTCATTCCTGTATCAAAGGAAGAATACAATACCCTTATAGCCCCCTGCCTGGTTATCCGCTCTTTCGATAAAAAGGAAATCGTTACCCGGGCCGGCGAAGTGGAAAACTATATTAATTACATCGAAAAGGGGCTGCTGCGCAAATACTATAAAAAAGGAAACGAGGAAATCAATACCCAGATTTCATACGAGGGTCATATCATACACTGCCAGGAATCATTTCACAGCCGCACACCATCAGAATACAGCGTCGAGACCATCGAACCTTCTGTCCTTACATCAATCAGCTACGATTCGCTGGAAACCCTGTATGCCACATCGCACAAACTGGAACACCTGGGCCGGCTCATCACCACTACCACCATGGTTTTAAAAGACAGGTGGCAGAGCCAGATGGTTAAGCTTTCACCACGGGAGCGGTTTATCAATTTTGTAAACAAACATCCTGAACTGATGCAGCGGGTGCCGCAGAAATACCTGGCTTCCTTTTTAAATATCAAGCCGGAAACATTCAGCCGGTTTAAGCACCTGGTGAGAGAACATTCAAAAACCTTATTCATTCATTCCAATTAATTTTTTATGCCGGGCAGTAACTGGTAACTGCAGGCTTTCACCCCTGGGCGGCACTATTTCGTTTCTTTCTTTTTCCATCCCCGCAGTTCATAATATTTTTCTTTCGGCTCACCGGTCCAGCCGTTGATTCCTTTTTTTGGCAGCCACCACACATGAATGATAAGCGGGAATAGAAGCATAATGCCAAGAGAAATATGAAACCATTTTCTGCCAAAAAAATAAGATATGAGACAAAGCGCCGTAGTATAAATGATAAATTTCAGCAGGCGCTTCCATTTCGGTGTCATCTCTTCAAAATGGCCGAAGAAAATAGTGCCCACCACAACCATCGCAGATATGATTGCTATTTCGTACCACATATTACAGACTTACCACCAATACGGGAATTTTCAATTCATGTCTTACAGCATCGGTTGTTTCGCCATAGAGCAGGTCTTTAAACCCGGTATGCCCGTGTGCCCCGATTACCAGCATATCGGCCGCTGATTCTTTTACAATGCGCACAATTTCCTTCGACCGGTTTTTAAATCCCAGCCTGCCTTCTGCCCGGAAACCTTTTGATTTGAGCTGCGCCACATAGGCGTCCAGTTTTTCCTGGTCTTTCCTGGTTTCCAGGTCATCGCTTTCCTGTTCCAGTATTATGGCAGATGCACTTTCCACCACATGTATCAATACAAACGAAGTGCTTTTGTTTGCCTGCCCGATAGCATGGGCAATCAGCTTGGGATCGTTTTTACTGAAGTCAAGTGCCACAGCAATCTTGTTATAAAGAGGAACGGAAATATCTGCGAGGCTTCCGGCTTCGGCATGCATCTGCAGTTGAACAGCTCTTCTTTTTTTCTGCAGCCATGGATAGAGAATGGTGATAACAAGCAAGCTCAGCAGCGCTGCCCCGCCAAGCAGGATGACAATTTTCCAAAACAGGTTTTCAGAGCTGGCAAAAAAAACGGAAGCCTGCTCCGCCACCATTCTTATATTCAGGTACACAAGTACAACAGTGATGAGTGATGCAGCCAGTATCATTAAGGGTTTGATGGCAAATCGGCCCATGGTTTTTTTGTCGCCGGTGAAATGAATCAAAGGTATGATGGCAAAACCCAGCTGCAGGCTGAGAATCACCTGGCTCAGCACCAGCAGGCTGTCAATATTTTCTTCACCGTTAATCAAAATCACTATTACGGCCGGAATGATGGCAATCAGCCGGGTCATCAGCCGCCGCACCCATGGGCTGATACGCAGTTGCAGGTAACCCTCCATCACTATTTGCCCGGCCAGGGTGCCGGTGATGGTGGAGCTTTGACCCGATGCAATGAGGGCAATAGCAAATAATACCGGTGCTATGTGCGTGCCGAGCAATGGCTGAAGCAGTTCATGGGCCACTTTTATTTCTGCCACATCGGTGCGGCCTGTTTTAAAAAAAACAGTGGCGGCCAGCACCAGTATGGCGGCATTTACAAAAAACGCCATGTTCAGTGCAATGGCGCTGTCAATCACATTCAGCCGCAATGCTTTTTTTATCCCATCATTATCCCTTTTTATTTTCCGGGTTTGCACCAGGGCAGAGTGGAGGTAAAGATTATGCGGCATCACAGTGGCGCCAATGATGCCTATGGCGATATAGAGCGCTGTTGAGCTGGGTAATGATGGAATAAAACCGGCAGCCACTTCAGGCAGATCAGGTTTAGCTAAAATAATTTCAATTAAAAACGAAATGCCGATAACAGCAATGAGTGAAATAATAAAGGCTTCCATTTTGCGAATGCCCAGCCGCTGCAGCAACAGGAAAAGAAAAGTGTCGAGTACAGTGATCAGCACACCCCAAAGCAAAGGCAGACCTGTCAGCAACTGCAACCCGATGGCCATGCCAAGAATTTCGGCCAAATCAGTTGCTGCTATTGCAATTTCTGCAAGACCGTATAAAGCATAATTGATGTAGCGGGGATAAGTTTCACGGTTGGCCTGCGCCAGGTCGCGGCCTCTTACAATGCCAAGGCGGGCTGATAAACTTTGCAAAAGAAGCGCCATCAGGTTGCTCATCAGCAGTACCCAGATGAGTTTGTACCCGAACTGGCTGCCGCCGGCAAGATCGGTGGCCCAGTTGCCGGGATCCATATAGCCTACACTAACCAGGTAGGCGGGCCCGAAAAATGAAAGTACCCTGCGCCAGCCCGGCCGCCGGGTGCTGGTAGTGTCCACGCTCTGGTGCACTTCGCTCAGCGAAGGATAACTATGTACGGGATTATCCATGTTTTACAAAAATGTTTTTTGCCAGCAGCCCGCTGATGCTGAAGGCAGGTTTGTTTTCCAGTTTTATTTCGAGTGAATCGTCAAATGCAAATCTTTTTTTTACCATCAGCCGGGCGCCCATATTTATTTTTTTATGCTGCAGCTGCTCCAGCAGCAGGGCCGACTGATCTGCCACATGGCAAATTTGTGCCGGTTTGTTCAGCGGCCAGTCGGCAAGGCTCATCAGTTTACCAATATCCATTTTACCGTTGGTATCGGGTATGGGATCGCCATGCGGGTCAAATTTTGGAAAAGATAGAAATTCATCCAGCTTGTCAATAAGTTTTTTGCTGCTTACGTGTTCCAGTTGTTCGGCCACTTCATGCACTTCATTCCAGCTGAACCTGAGTTTTTCAGCAAGGAAATATTCCCACAGCCGGTGCCGGCGTATGATGCCGAGGGCTACTTTCGTGCCGGCATCAGTCAGGCGGAAACCGCGGTAAGGCCGGTAGTGCACCAGCCGGCGGCTTTTCAGTTTTTTCATCATATCCGTTACGGAAGCAGGTTTGGTGCGCAGCCGGTCTGCCAGCTCACTGGTAGTTACGTTGCCGTCTTCACTCTGCAGGTGAAAGATGGTTTTCAGGTAATTTTCTTCGCTGGCCGAAAAGTTAAGCATGACTAAAAATAAATTTAGGCAAACCTAAAAAATTAAAACCGGATGACCAAGAAATAATATCATGGCAGGCGCGGCACCGGGCCGGTTTGCCCGGGCAGTGCGCCGTTTTAAAAATTAAAGCCCTTCCGGGATTTAGTTCGTGCTGTGAAAACGTATGCAGGCATAGTTATTGAGCAGGTTAACGTCAAAAATTCCACTGTGCCGTCAAAACAGAAAGGACTATATTCGGTATACAATTGCCATAACATGATCCGGTATCTTATTTATACGGCAACTGCAGTGTACCTGCTTGCCGCCTGCACTGAAAAGAAAAAACCTTCTCTCTCCGGCGAAGAGCCGGTAGCTATTGAAGTTTTTATTGAATCGTTTGAGTTGGTGAACCCGCCTGTGGAAGTGGCCGATACCACGCTGAATAAAAGGGAAAAAGATTCGCTGCTTATCAGCTTTAAAATTTTTACGCAGTTTGTACCTGATTCCGTGCCGTTAAAAATTTTTGGTAAAAATGCGAAGCCGAAACTTTATATCGGCAAAAGAGTGGAAGTGGACAAACAGGAAACCTATTTATTTGTAAAAGCTGTGACAGCAGATAAAAAAGTGATGCTGGTGATTTGTTTCGACAAACAAAAAAAATTCAGGGCCTGGCTGCCACTACTGGTAAATGATGCCAACCAGGCCACCAGCCAGCAGAGCGGACTCGACCGCCGTTTTTCTTTTTATAAATCCACCTATTTAAAAAGACCCGACGGCAGCACGGCTGAAGGGAAAGAAGTTTACATTTATAATGAAGACGCAGGCCGGTTTCTGCTTATTATGACAGATGCCCTCGACGACCGGGTAACGGAGGTGATTAACCCGATTGATACCTTGCCAAGGGAAAATAAATTTTCGGCTGACTATGTAAAGGACAAGCTGAACATGGTATCCATCCGAGATGATGCGAAGCCGGGGAAAATAATTTTCTTTATTCATTTCGATCGTAACAACGGCGAGTGTACCGGCGAACTGAAAGGAACAGCCGGTTTTACTTCGGCCAATACAGCGGTTTATCGTCAGCCGGGTGATGTATGCGCCCTTCAGTTGAGTTTTACATCCTCATCAGTTTCGATAAAAGAACTGGAACCCTGCGGCACCCATCGCGGTGTGAAGTGTTCTTTCGATGGTTCGTATCCACGGAAAAAGGAACCAAAGAAGCGGACAGCATCAAAACGGTCATCCAAATGATTGTTTGTTTATTCTTAATAAGCGGTAATATTTTCCCCCTTTGTGAATAATTTGATTGTATAATTGGTAATACCCTCAGGTGGTTATGATGATTTCCAATTATATTGCGCCTCCTTGTAAAACCAACACACCATGAGTTTCAGACACTTTAAAGTTCCTTACCCCTTTGATGAACGTTATGCAAAGAAGATCGCCTATTTTTCAATGGAGTTTGCAACCCACCAGCCATTAAAGATTTACAGTGGCGGTTTGGGATTTCTTTCCGGCTCGCACCTGCGCAGTGCTTATGAGTTGCGGCAAAACCTAATCGGTATCGGCATACTTTGGAAATACGGTTACTACGACCAGGCCCGAAACCAGGACCAGACCCTGCAGGTGACCTGGATGGAAAAACACTATAGTTTTCTGAAAGATACAGGTATAAAATTCCAGATAACGGTACATGAACATCCTGTTTGGGTGAAAGCCTGGTACCTGGACCCGGAGATTTTCAAAACAGCGCCTTTATTTTTACTCAGTACCGATTTACCGGAAAACGATTATGTATCGCAAACCATTACCCACCGGCTTTATGATGCCAATGTGGCCACCAAAGTAGCCCAATTCATCCTGCTGGGTGTAGGCGGAGCCAAACTGCTGGATGAAATCGGCTATAACCCTGACCTGTATCACCTGAACGAAGCACATGCACTTTCGGCAGCTTTTTACCTATACAAAAAATATCATCACAACCTGGATGAGGTAAGAAAGCGCCTGGTATTTACCACGCATACACCCGAAGAAGCCGGCAATGAAAAGCATGATATTTTTCTTTGTCACAAAATGAGCTATTTCTGCGGGCTGACGGTGGAGCAGGTGAAAGAGCTTACCGGCAATAAGGAAGACATGTTTAATCATTCGCTTGTGGCGCTGCGGTTTGCAAAACTGGCCAACGCTGTGTCGCAGCTGCACGGCCATGTATCCAGGGAAATGTGGAGGAAGTATGATAAAATCTGTCCCATCATATCCATCACCAATTCGCAAAACTGGCACTACTGGAGCGATAAACAGCTTTACCGTTTTATGGAAGAAGGCAACGACTGGGCTTTTGACGACCGAAAAAGATACCTGAAGAAGCGGTCGTTTGAAATCGTTGCCGATCAGACCGGGAAGTTGTTTGACCCGAACGTGTTTACTATTGTCTGGTCACGGCGCTTTGCCGGGTACAAAAGAGCCTCGCTTATCACCAGCGATGAAGAAAGTTTTGAAGCATTGATTAATGACACGAAATACCCGGTCCAGATCATTTGGGGGGGAAAGCCATACCCGGTAGATTACCCGGCAATATCGGAATTCAACAACCTGGTGCACCTGAGCAAGAAATATAAAAATGTAGCCGTGCTCATCGGCTACGAGCTTGGCCTTTCGAAAAGGCTGAAACAGGCGGCGGATGTATGGCTGAACAATCCCCGTGTGCCGAGAGAAGCATCGGGCACCAGCGGTATGACGGCCGCTATGAACGGCGCTGTAAATTTTTCAACTGAAGACGGCTGGATACCGGAGTTCATCAATCACCGGCACAACGGGTTTGTAATACCCCAAACTGATTATGCACACATGGCCGTACATGAGCAGGATGAATATGACCGGGAAAAAATGTACGAAATACTGCTGAAGGAAATTCTTCCATTATATTACGATAACTACGACACATGGCGCTCCATCATGAAAAACGGTATGCGGGATGTACGTTTCCAGTTCGACAGCAACCGGATGGCGCATGAGTATTATGAGATGCTGTATAAGTGATACCTCCTGTCCCCCTAAAGGGGAGACTTAAGTCGGGTTTTCATTCATAATTTGGTTTTGAACCTTATCTGAAGCAGTAAGCCTTACATACATTGATTCCCTTTTTTTTGGCAAAGGTGTGCATAATAGAAAAGGGATGGATGATGCGGTAAAGGAAGGTGCTATACAAATTGTTCAATCAGGCTTTCTATCGTTACATCTGTTTCAAAAAAGTTCACCAGCTTATTAATCACTCCTTCCACCAATGCATCGGGACAACTGGCGCCGCTGGTAAGTAAAATTTTCACCGGTTCTTTTTCCGGCAGAAAATCCCGGGTGAGCAGTTCTTCTTTTGTGTGAAAATTATAATGCAATATTTCTTTGGGTGAAAGAATTTTTTCCTCGTTATTAATAAAGTAAACCGGCAGCTTTTCCTCACAGAGTTCAACCAGGTGGGTCGTGTTAGAAGAATTGTACCCGCCCACAACAATTGCAAGATCAGCATCTGTCTGCAGCATGCCGCTTACGGCCTGCTGGTTGTCGAGGGTGGCATAGCAAAGTGTATCCCGGGTGTCGGCAAACCGATCTTCAATATTTTCTTTTGTGAGATTGAATTTCTCCATCATCACCTGCTTCAGGTAATCGGCAATGGCCTGCGTGTCGCTGGCCAGCATGGTAGTCTGGTTTACCACGCCGATGCGCTGCAGGTCCTTTGTCACATCAAAACCTTTTGAATGCTGCCCGTTGAATTCTTCATAAAACTGTTCACCGGGATTTTTACCTGAAATGTATTTGGCCAGCTGTATTGCCTGCCCCATATCTTTTACCACTACGGATGGTGCATGTGCCGAAGCATGTGAAAAAGTAGCTCTTGTTTCCTCATGCCCGGGCTTGCCGTGAATGATGACGGTATAATTTTTCCGGGCAATCTGCTGGCTGCGGTTCCATACTTTTTCTACAAAGGGGCATGTGGTATTGTATTTTTCGGTGCGAATGCCCAGGCGGTTGATTCTCTCTTCCATTTCCAGCGTGGTGCCAAAGGCAGGGATGATGACGATGTCATCAGCCGTAAGCGTATCGGGGGAAATCAGTTGATGACCATAATTGTCCTGCAGAAACTGAACACCGTGCGCCTGCAGGTCTGCATTCACCTGTGGATTGTGAATCATTTCGCTCAGCAGGAAAATTCTTTTGCCGGTTTCGCGGTTTTCTTCCACCGTACGAAAAGCAATTTCAATGGCATTTTCCACTCCGTAGCAAAAGCCGAAATGGCGGGCAAGGAAAATCTGCAGCGGGCCAAAGTCGAGCAGGGTAGGGGTAAAGTCCTTCTTCAACCGGTCCTCTTCTTTTCGCCTTTTTTTAATGGCTGTAATCAGCGGGCTGCGGTAGATGATGGGTACATCGAAGCTTTTCATAGGACAAAGATAACTGGAATAGAACTGGCAGACCGGCTGATGAATTTACAAGGGATAATAATGATATTAGTAGTTTTTAATCCTCGTATAATAATAAAAGAAATTCTCCCATCCCCCCAACTCTTACTATTTTCACCCATTAGTAATTCTGTCAATTTATGCATCAGCATTTCTCCACGGTAGAATGGGCATATCATACCAACATTTATGAAGTAAACATCCGTCAATACACAGAAGAAGGAACACTAAATGCTTTTGCCGCTCATTTGCCAAGGCTGAGGGATATGGGATTGGAAACCCTTTGGATGATGCCGTTGCAGCCAATCGGCAAGCTGAACCGCAAGGGAACACTTGGCAGCTATTACTCCATCAGCGATTACACAGCGCTGAATCCTGAATACGGCACGCTGGATGATTTTAAAAACCTGGTGGAGCAGGCACATGCACTCGGCATGAAAGTCATCATTGACTGGGTGGCCAATCACACAGCCTGGGATCATGTGTGGACGCAATCACATCCTGATTTTTTTTCAAAAGATGAGGATGGAAATTTCCGCCCTCCATACCCCGACTGGGCGGATGTGATTCACCTGGATTATCACAATCATGATCTGTGGCAGGCTATGACCGAAGCTATGGCCTTTTGGGTAAAAAATTTTGACATTGACGGTTTCCGTTGCGATATGGCTCATCTGGTGCGGCTTGAATTCTGGGGCCATGCAAGAGCCGAACTCGACAAATTAAAAAAACTTTTCTGGCTTGCTGAAACCGAAGATCCGCATTACCACGAAGTGTTTGATGCCAGCTATACCTGGGAGTTTCTGCATGCCATGGAAGCCTTTTGGCGAAAGGAAGCCAGCATAGAAGACCTGTATGCTGTTTTGCAGAGATATAAAAGCAATTTTCCTGAAAATGCGCTACGCCTGTTTTTTACTTCCAATCACGATGAGAATTCGCACAGCGGCAGTGAATATGAGAGGATGGGGGAGGCGGCAATGGCTTTTGCAGTGTTGTGTGCTACCTGGGATGGTATTCCACTTGTATACAGCGGCCAGGAGCTGCCAAACAAAAAGCGGCTGAGGTTTTTTGAAAAAGACACTGTTGAATGGAAAGAAAAAAGTGAACTGCATGATTTTTACAAAACCCTGCTTCAGCTTCATACAAAGCATCCGGCACTCAGAGCTGCTGACGGAGAAACCATCCCTGGCAGATTGCAAACAGCCCGGGCGGATAAAATATTTGCTTACCACAGGAAGAAAGGCGAAAGGGAAGTGCTGGTACTGCTTAATTTATCACCGTATCCTATTGAATGTACTATACCGGATGAAAGAATGTCGGGTTTTTATAAAAATGTTTTTACTGGTGAAGAAATTCGTATCAACGGGGATACAAAAATTTCTCTCAGGCCATGGGACTGGCTGGTTGGTTCAAAATAAAAACCGCCTGGTATGCCGGGCGGTTCGATGTTTTTGGATTTTAAAATTATTCTTCGGATAAATTCAGCGGATAAGTATATGTACCCCGGTAGCCGGGATAAAATCCCTCCAGGCGTACTGTGCCGATTGCATTGTTAAGGATCTTACTTAATTCTTCAACAGATTTCACGTTTTTACCGTTTACACTTGTGATTACAAATCCATCGTCCATCTTTGTATTGCTCAGCTTACCGCCCTCCCTGATTTTTTTCACTACCACGCCACCGTTCACTTCGTATTCATCTGCTTTTTTTGAATCCAGTGTAACCAGGTCGGCACCCAGTTTAGCTTCAATATTTTCTGTTGATACTTCCGCCACTGTGCTTACTTTGCTCTTGAGTGTAACGGTGGTGTTGTATTCTTTTCCGCTGCGTTTATATGCAATCTGTATTTTATCATTGGGCCTGTATGAAGCAATTTTTGCAACCAGCTCTTCCCCGCTTGTCACGGGTGAGTTGTTTACTTTGGTTATCAGGTCGCCTTTTTTCAAACCGGCTGCATAAGCGCCGCCATCGGAAGGCACTGCTGTGATGTAAACTCCCTCGCTTTCTTTAATACCGAGTTCTTTCATCTGGTTTTCGGTCATATTGCCGGCAAACTGAATACCCAGGTAACCTCTTTGCACATCGCCAAACTCAATGATGTCGTTAATGATTTTTTTGGCCAGATTTACCGGTATGGCAAATGAATAACCGGCATAGGTGCCGCTGGGAGCAAGTATGGCGGAGTTAATTCCTACCAGCTTGCCATCGGTGGATACCAGTGCGCCGCCGCTGTTACCCTGGTTTACAGCTGCATCAGTTTGAATGAACGACTCAACGGGCATAGTACTTTGTCGGCTGTTGATGCCGATGGAGCGGCCAAGTGCACTCACAATGCCCGCCGTCACCGTGGTTTCAAGTGTCAGCGGGTAGCCGATTGCCAGCACCCATTGCCCCAGCTTTACTTCATCGGAATTACCATAGATAAGATAGGGAAAACCTGTGCCGTCAATTTTCAATACGGCCAGATCTGTACTCGGATCCTTACCGATTACTCTTGCCTTGTAGCTTTTTTTATTGTGCAGTGTTACATTTATTTCCTGGGCAATGCCGCCGTTTTCATCGCTTATCACATGGTTGTTGGTTATTATATAGCCGTCATCGCTAATAAGCACACCGCTGCCCGATGCTCTTTGTTCAGGTATAATCTGAGGTCCGAAATTGAAGAAATCATCGAACCAGTCGTCAAACAGTCCGCGGTTTCGTCGGGGTAAATCATTGCTCACCTTGCGGGCAGGTATTTTTGTTTTTATATGGACAACAGCCTGCACCGAAGTGGCAGCAGCTTTGGTAAAATCAAGCTCGGCAGGCAGGCTGCTGATTTTTCCGTCAAAGAATCCTGCATAGTTGGCAGGCGTTTTTCCGTCGGCTTGTACAGCGGCTATGTTTTTCGGCTGGATAAATTTGGAATAACCCCAAACACTGGCAATGGCAGAGATACTGCTCACTGCAATGATTAATAAAACATGTTTCAGTTTCATGATTCAGGAAATTTTATATTCAGTTTTCAAATTCTGTTCCATCACAAAATAACGAAGACGGCGCCTGAAAAAATGTCCGCAGGATCAGTTTAACAATTCATTTACCAAGGTCTTCGTACTTAGACAAACAAAGTTAATAACAATTACAGATTAACCGAAGCCGCCTGTGAATTTAGCCACCGGAGGAACTCTAAAGTATCCACAGCGTCTGCATAATTATTTATTGCCGGGCATTGCGCTTTACCAAATGGGACGAAATCATGTCCGATGATACCCTGGAGATCCGGGGCACTTTTCAGGCTTGTTGCCAATGCAGTTTTATCTGTGTAAAAAGAATAATTCAACTGGCTGATGGGGGAGAAGACGGAACTGTTTTCAACGAGCAGCACAGATTTGCCGGCCATATAGAATTGATTGTTCAGAATGTGCAAGGCCAGATTATAATCGTAATTGCTTTTGTAGTGGTGATGGTCGCACAGGTAATCATACTTATTAAAAGCTTCAAGCAGCGGAATAAAATCATAATGCGGCGGTACGTATATTTTGGTCACATTGCGGCACCCCATTCCGAAAAACTGGTGCACATCATCGGCCAGCAGCTCCAGTTCTCCGGTGGTTTCTGTTCCGTCGAGAATAGCAACCGATGTGCGGTTGCGCCGGATGATATGGGGATATTTGCCAAAATAATATGCAAAATACCGGGATGAATTGTTGCTGCCGGTGGCAATATATGCATCGCAGCCTTTCAGCAAGTCTTCAAACCGGATGAGTTCACTGCATTCTGCATTCCAGGATGAGAGTATTTCAACAAGATGCCTTATCAGCACGTCATCTTTTGAAGATGGTTTTATACGGATTTTGTTTCCGGTTACGAATACACAAAGAAAATCGTGAAAGCCCACCAGCGGTATATTGCCGGCCATCACTACGCCAACAGATGCAGGTTGCGGGTTTTTTTCGGGCAAGTGATAAGCAGCGGTCCAATGCTCAAGAATATTTTTATCTAAAAACTGCGTGGCTATATTTTTCACTGCAAGCCCGATAAACTCTGCAGTGAACCAGTGATTCTGCTGTGAGGCTTTTACTTTAACGTCGTTCCAGTGTTGTTCATCGGATAACATGTAATTTCCCAGCCGGGCAAGTAATTGGATTCTCTCTTGTAAATTCATCCGGTCAAATTATATTTGTGTGCAAAATTAATTCCCAACCCCTCAATTAAAAGCTATGGCAATCAAGATTACCGAAGAATGCATCAATTGCGGCGCCTGCGAGCCCGAATGTCCCAATAATGCAATTTATGAAGGTGGCGTGGAGTGGACTATTGCAGATGGTAATACCGTAAAAGGCCCTTATACCCTGATGGATGGCACTGTGATAGATGCAGACCAGAAAAACCCCCCGATAGCCACGGATATTTATTATATTGTTCCCAATAAGTGCACTGAATGCCAGGGTTTTCATGAAGAGCCCCAGTGCGCATCCGTTTGCCCGGTTGATTGTTGCGTACCCGATGAAATGTACAAAGAAACTGTGGAAGAGCTGCTGGCCAAAAAAGACAAACTGCATATTTGATAAAATAGTGACAAGGCTGTGGAAAATTAATCCTGGATTTTTCAGGAAAAACCAGGCGGCTGAGTTAACTTTAGTTCATCAAAATAATGCGGCAAGTGAGCTGCGAAAACAGGCGGGTGATATGTTCCGCTGTAAAAAGGTGAAGGGAGAACGTCCTTCACCTTTCTTATTTGACTCAACTGATGACCCCGTTTCATTGCAGAGACAGGATATCGCCCTTTCATTACGATAAAGGGATGTTATAAATCCCTGTATTTTTCAGATTAGTTTTCCTGTATTACAATTTTTGCTCAATATTTGCGTCAGTAAATCCATTCAAACTACACATGAAGAAAAACATCGCCCTTGTAACCGGGGGTTTTTCCGGCGAAGCGGTTATATCCTATAAATCGGCCACTACCATTGACAAAAATCTCGACAGGGAAAAATTCAATGTGTATAAAATTGACATCAACCCGCAGGGCTGGTTTTACGAGTTGGCCGATGGGCAAAAAACCGAAGTGGACAAAAATGATTTTTCCCTGTTGCTGAACGGGCAGAAACTGAAGTTTGATGCCGTATTCATTGGCATGCACGGCACACCGGGTGAAGACGGCAAACTGCAAGGATATTTTGATACACTGAAGATCCCTTACACAAGCTGTGATGCTGCCACTTCGGCCATTACATTCAACAAGCGATACACCACAGCTATTGCTGCCATGGCCGGCATTCATGTGTCAAAATCTTTTCATCTTTTTAAGCACAACCCCGTACCCCTGCAGCAGGTTACTGATGAATTGAAGTTCCCCGTTTTTGTAAAACCCAACAACGGAGGCAGCAGCATCGGCATGAGCAAGGTGCATGAGCCTGCTGCATTGGAGCAGGCCATCAGCAAAGCCTTTAAAGAAGACGACCAGGTGCTGGTAGAAGAAATGATAAGGGGAAGGGAGATGACAGTTGGCGTATTTAAAACCCGGGGAAACATCCTGGTGCTGCCCATCACCGAAGTGATGAGCAAAAAAGATTTTTTTGACTACGAAGCGAAATACGAAGGCGCTTCCAGCGAAGTGACGCCTGCAGCCATTGATGAAACGACGGCAGAAAAAATCCGGGAAGCTGCCAGGAAAATTTATTCTGTATTCAATTGCCGCGGTGTGGTTCGTATTGATTTTATTTTACAGGAGGCAACCGCTCACCCCTATATGCTGGAGATAAACAGCATTCCGGGCCAGAGTGAAGCCAGCATTGTGCCCCAGCAGGTAAAAGTGATGGGCTGGAGCCTGAAGGAATTTTATACCCGGCTGGTAGAAGAATGTTTTAATTAAACTATTTGAGTCGTATTGCCGGTAGAAACATATTTTCGGCAACCGGAATTTCCAACCCCATTACAATGTTTCAGTTTATAACAAAAAAACCGCTTTGGATAAACCTGCTTGCCGGCCTGGTGCTGATTGTCATCTTCCTGTTTTTACTATCCCGTTTGCTGGGGCCGCTCACCCGGCATGGTAAAAACCGGGTTGTTCCCAATGTAGTAGGGCTTTCTTACGATGAGGCTAAAAAAGTATTGCGCAAAGGTGGATTTGATATTGAAATACAGGACTCCATTTATAGCGACACGTTGGCAAAAGGTTCGGTACTTAAGCAGGTGCCCGAAGGTGATGCACTGGTGAAGATAAGCCGCACCGTATATCTTACCATCAACAGGCAGGTGCCTCCGGAGGTGGAAATGCCCAACCTCATCGGTTTCAGTTACCGCAATGCTGAAATGCAGCTGAAAAATATGGGCCTGCGTATTGGCGATACTACTTTCAAACCTGACTTTGCAAAAAATTCTGTACTGGAACAGTGGTGTGATGGAGCCCCTGTAACCCCGGGAACCAAACTGCGGCAGGGCAGTGTGATTTCACTGGTGCTGGGAAATGGAATTGGCGAGATTGAATTCTCAGTGCCCAACCTGGTGGGAATGAAATTCAGCGATGCCAAAACCTTACTGGAATCAAACGGGCTGAGTTTCCTGGTAGTGCTTTTAGAGGCCGGGGTAACGGATACAATGAATGCTTACATCCGCGAACAGTATCCCCCGCGGTTTTCTGAAGAAGGAAAAAGAACAAAAATAAGACCGGGGCAAACAATTGACGTAAAGCTGAGTCTAGATCGGCCTGTAATTGATACCTTAGCGCATAATTTACCACAACAATAAATATTATTTTATGGAAAATATTACTGTGGAAGAGGTGAAAAGGCGTTTGGATGCCGGTGAGCATCTGAACTTCGTGGATGTGCGGGAACCTTATGAAAATGCCGAGTTCAATATTGGAGGTGTGCTGCTGCCACTTGGTCAAATACAAACTATGCAGATTGAAGAGATAGAAGACCTGAAAGACAAAGAAGTTATTTTTTACTGCCGCAGCGGCAACCGTAGCGGGCAGGCCGGTATGTTTCTCGAGGCGATGGGTTTTAAAAACACCAAAAACCTGGTGGGCGGCATGCTGGCCTGGCAGGAAAAGTTTGGAGTTGTAAAGTGAGGGAATGGAGATTGGTTAAGATTAAGGTTGAGGTTTAGGTTGAGGTTGAGGTGGTTTAAATCAAAGAGTAAACAAAAAAGTTGAAAAATACTCCGGCGGGAGTATTTTTTTATAATATGCCTGGTGCAATCTTGCACAACTAAAATATGCAATATGAATAAAATCACTTTTTTATTGTTGTTGTCGTTGCTTGCTTCATTAATGTCCATGGCACAGCCATCGCCTGCCGATGTTTCCATTGTGATAAAAAAAGGAGTCGTCAACATGGGCAAGAAAAACAATGTGGCCGGTGACTGGACTTTGACAAAAGCGGTAAAATACCTTGGTACATCTGCCCGCATCCGCGAAGGAGTTAACCGAACCCATACCTATGATGAAATGGGTGTTGTTTTATTTGAAAGCACTAATAATAAAGTACCATCCGGCAATGTTTCTGAAATACAAGTACATTTTTCAATGCCTGAAAAAAATGAAGTGGTACCCCGCAGCAGCTTTACCGGCAGCCTTACCGTGGATAAGCTCAGTATCAACAGCAGTACCACGCTTGCTTCAATCAGGAAAAAACTGAAAGGCTACAGCGAATCGAAAAGCTATATTGACCACAGTTACCGGCTGGCTAAAAACGGTATTTATTTTTATTTCCAGTTCAACAGCAGCGAAACCCAGCTGGTGAAAGTGAGTTTCGGGAAGGACAGGAGGAGTTAGTAGTGGGATTCAATAATCAGAAGTCAGATGTCTGATGCGTGCCCTCCGAAGCTTTAGCGAAGGAGGGTCTGATGCGTGCCCTCCGAAGTCCCGATTATTCGGGACGAAGGAGGGTCAGAAGTCAGAGTGAAAAAAGGCTTATCAAGATATAAAATTATCAACATCAGATTTCCGATCTCTGACTTCCGGCTTGCAGCTTCCGCCATCAATTTCTATAATTTCACATTCACAGCCACCAAAAAATTCCTTCCGGCCATGGGGTAGTAATAATTTTCAGTGGTTAAGTTTCCTCCGTAATAGTAACTGAAAGTGTAGCCGTTCGGCTCGTAGAGCTTGTCAAACATATTATTTGCCTGCAGGATGATGTTCAGTTCTTTCAGCCATTTGCAGCTGATGCTGTAAATGATTCTTGCATCCTGGGTGTAATAGTCATGCAGCCGCCGGCTTTCATTTTGTGTATTGTCAAGATATTGCTTGCCCACGTATTTGCCAATCAAACTCAGTTCAGCATTTTTTATGGGGATAAAAGTAACCACAGCGCTGCCAATGATGTTGGGAGAGTAAGCAATATCGGCCGATGAATAAAAACTGGTTTTCTGGCCACCGTTATCGTAGTCGTCAATGTACTCGGTAAAATCAAGCACTTTGTTTTTGCTAAGTGCTATGTTTCCGGCAGCTTTCAGACGGGGAGTAATATCCGCATTGCCGGTAAGTTCCATGCCGGCCCTGTAGCTTTTCGGGATGTTGGTTCGGGTGTAGGCTCCTACATCATTTATTTTGCCGGTTAACACAAGCTGGTCTTTGTAATGCATGTAATAAAGTGTAATGCCGGCGCTGTACTTTTTATTTTTTGATTCAAAGCCCAGTTCAAAATCATTCAGCTTTTCAGGTTTGGGCTGCTGGTTCACCCCGGCTTCAAAATCGTCGCGATTGGGTTCCTTTTGTCCCCGGCTATAAGAAAAGTAACCCGACCAGTTATTTTTCTGAAAACTGATTCCGGCTTTTGGATTGAAGAAACGGTATTTATTATTTGCAATTAAATCCGGGTTATTCCTGAAACCATTAAGGTCATATTTCACCCGGCGGTATTGCAGGTCATAAAAAACTGAAAACAGCTGGCCGATTTTTGTTTGTTCTTTAAAATAAATGGTGAAATCATTTTTACCGGCATCCAGGTCGTACCACCGGCCCGGCAGAGCCAAACCCTTTTCTGCCCAAATCACATCGCCGAAATGACTCCCTTCATAGCGATTCCACCCGCCGCCGAAAGTAAACTGGGAGATATTGTCTTTGTAGTGCAGCGAAAAAATATTCCCATAGAAATCATTGTCGAGCCATAATTGCCTTACCAGGTCGGTGTGGGTAATCACATCCGCTCCGTAAACCGGTTCGGGTAGTCCATAATCGGCATAAGCTTCATTGGCCTTGTATTGCTCGTAGTACCCTTTTCCTTTTACATAAAATAAACCGAGGTTAAATTTGATTCGGCTGCCAAGCAGCCGGTTGTAAAAAAGCTGGTAGTGATCCTGCCAGTAGTTATCGGTTTCGTTGTCGTATGGCTCGCCGGGTTTTTCCATTCCGGCATAATTAATGGTGCGGTTGGTTTTCAGGTCGGCTTCGCTTACACCATACCACGCCTGGTAGGTTTTTTCCTTGCCGGAAAATATATTCATCCGCAGCGAATTTTTCTGATCCAGGTAAGCGGTGGAAAAATAAAACGATTTCAGGTTGCTGCTGGCCCGGTCAATATAGCCGTCGCTTGTAATGCGTGACAGCCGGATATCAGTAGTAAAATGTTCGCCGACCAGTCCGCTGCCGGCTTTCACTGTATTTTTCCAGGTGTTAAATGAACCATAGCTGTTATTAAATTCGGCATACGGCTGCAGGTTCACTTCGTTGGTGCTGATGTTGATGCTGGCGCCAAAAGCCCCCGCACCATTTGATGATGTGCCCACACCCCGCTGTACCTGTATACTGCTGATGGAGGAAGTAAAGTCGGGCAGGTCAACAAAAAATGTTCCCTGGCTTTCTGCATCATTAAAAGGTACTCCATTCAAAGTAATATTGATACGGGATGCGTCGGAGCCGCGGATGCGGATGCCGGTGTACCCCACCCCATTGCCAGCATCGGAGTTTATCACCACCGATGGAGTCTGGTTTAAAATAAAGGGCAGGTCGGGCCCCAGGTTCAGCTTTTCAATTTCTTTTTTGTAAAGATTGGTTTTGGTAAACGGTGAATTTTCGCCGGCCCGGATGGCTCTTACCTCAACAGGCTCCAGTAAAAGGAAGCTGTCCCGTTTTGTTGTGTCGTTGTTTTGGCCAAATGTCAAATAGCAGACAAAGGCTGAGCTGAATAAAATGGCAATCCTCTTCATTTTTTAAAAGTTTTCAGGTTTAAAATGAAGGGAAATGCTGTAAACAGGGGGAAACGAAAGATGTTTTGCACCTTCCCTGCGCAGGCATTACCCTGATCAGGTTCGACGGGTTTGATCTCAGTCCCGACCAACTGTGTCGGAACACCCCGGGGAAACACTGAAGTTCGGGGGCAAATGTAGGGAAGATTTTTTTCAAAAAACCTGTAACCTTTCTACACCTCGCTTCGTATAATCTTTAAATCAAAGTTTATGAAGAAATCCATCTTGTCATTTATGTTGCTTGCAGGGCTTGTTTCCACCTCCTTTGCACAGAAAACAATCAACGATTCCAATGCGGAAAAAAGAAATGTCAGCGGCTTTCATGGCATTGATGTGGCCACTGGCATCGAGCTGGTACTCACAAAGGGAAGTACTGAAGAAGTTGCCGTAAGCGCTAAAAAAACCGAATACCGCGATAAAATAGTGACTGAAGTGGTAAATGGGATTTTGAAAATTTATTATGAAACAAAGCTTGGTGCCGTAAACCGGGTGAATGAAACCAAGGGACTGAAGGCATGGGTTTCGTATAAAATCCTTGACCGGCTGCGTGTAAGTACCGGCGCTGAAGTGAAGATTGAGGGCCGGCTGGAAACAACAACACTTGAAATAAACGCTAATACCGGTGGCTTTGTAGCAGGAGAAGTGAACATTGGCACCATTCAGGTGAGCCAGAGCACCGGATCCAAAATCATCCTCACCGGCAAAGTGGATAAGCTGGATGCCGAAGGCGATACTGGCAGTAAGTTTATGGGAGAAGATTTACAGGCCAACACCTGCGATGTGCATATGAGCACAGGTGCCGGTCTTTTTATTTCGGTAGAAAAAGAGCTGAACGTAAAAGCCAGCACAGGCGGGTATATAAAATATAAAGGCAATGCCGGCATACGGGAAATAAAAACCAATACCGGCGGAAATGTTTCTAAAATCTAAAAGTGTAGCCATGAAATGAACCATAAAATTTTCGAGCTATTATACCAACCAGCGATGAAAATCTTATGGCGACCCGAAGATTCGGGTCCATGTGACAAAAATTTAAAATAAAAAAATACACATGAAAAAAATTCCCATTTTATTATTTGCAGTTAGTTTAATGATTGCGGTATCGGCACAGAAAACACTAACCGATGCCAATGCAGAAAAAAGAAATGTAACAGGCTTTCATGCCATTGAAGTATCGGGCGGCATTGATCTGTACCTGAGCCAGGGCAGCGAGGCGGTGGCAGTCAGCGCCTCAAAACCCGAATACCGCGACCGAATAAAAACCGAAGTGAAAAACGGCGTGCTGAAAATCTGGTACGAATGGAATACTAATTTCCGGGTTGACTGGGGCAACCGCAAGCTGAAAGCTTATGTATCTTTTAAAGAACTGGATGCCTTGAGAGGTTCAGGCGGTTCGGATATTGATGTGGATGGAACGATTAAAGTGTCGAAACTTGATTTGCGCATTTCCGGCGGCTCCGATTTTTCAGGCAAGGTGGAGCTAAGCGAACTGAAAGTGGAAGCCAGCGGCGGCAGTGATGTTTCTATTTCCGGCAAAACCGGCCGGTTGAATATTGATGCCAGCGGCGGCAGCGATTTCAGCGGATACGAGCTATCGGCCGACATTTGCAATGTGGAAGCCAGCGGCGGCAGCGATGTGCATGTTACGGTCAACAAAGAACTTTCGGCCAGTGCCAGTGGCGGCAGCGATGTGTTTTACAAAGGCAGCGGGCTGATACGCGACATCAAAACCAGCAGCAGTAATATTAAAAAAGTAAGCAGATAATTTTTACAGCATAAAAAACAGTAGTGTATGAAAAAAATACCTGTGATGTTGACAGCGATGCTGTTTGCAGCAGCATTAATTGCACAGAAAACCATAAACGATGCCAATGCTGAGCCCCGCAATCATACGGGCTTTCATGCCATAAAAATTTCCAATGCCTTTGATGTGTACATCACCCAGGCCAATGAAGAAGCGGTGGCCGTAAGCGCATCGAAAGCCGAGTACAGGGAGCGCATTAAAACTTCAGTAGAAAACGGTGTACTCGTTATCCGGTTTGAAGATGAAAAGAAATTCTGGAAAAGCCTGGGAGGCGACAAACTGAAATTGAAAGCCTACATCTCGGTAAAGAAACTGGATAAATTGAATGTAAGCGGCGCCTGCGATGTATTTATGGAAGAAGGCATTTCTGCCGAAGCTTTGGAAATTGTTTTTTCCGGCGCCAGCGATCTGAAAGGCAAGGTGGATGTAAAAACGCTCAAAGTAGATATCAACGGGGCTTCCGATGTTACTCTTACGGGCAATGCCGCCAGCCTGGTGGTTGAAGCCAGCGGCGCCAGCGATTTTAAAGGCTTTGATTTAATTACCAACTATTGCGATGCCAAAGCATCCGGCGCTTCATCCATTTCCATTACGGTAAATAAAGAATTGAATGCAAGTGCCAGCGGCGCCAGCAGTGTCAGGTTTAAAGGCGAAGGACTGATAAGGGATATCAAAACCAGCGGCGCCAGCAATGTGTCACGCAAATCGTAAACATGAAGGGCACAAAAGAAAAAGCGTTCCGGAACCCGGGACGCTTTTTTAGTTGCGAAGGGGAGGATCGAACTCCCGACCTACGGGTTATGAGCCCGTCGAGCTACCGCTGCTCTACTTCGCGATGTGGAGTGCAAAGATAATCCTGCGACGGGTACCTGCCAAACATTTTATTCTTCTAATTTTACTGCCTTTGCATGAAAACCGGTTTTGCAAATATTTTCGGCAGACCCAATGCCGGCAAAAGCACTTTGCTGAATATGCTGATGGGAGAAAAACTGGCCATTGTTTCATCCAAAGTACAAACCACACGTCACCGGATAAAAGGATTTTTCAACAACAAGAGTTGCCAAATCATTCTGTCAGATACTCCCGGCATCATCGACCCCCAATACAAGCTGCATGAAAAAATGATGCAGGCAGTAAAAAATGCTTTGGAAGATGCCGATGTGGCTTTGCTGCTGGTGGGGGCAGATGAGGACGAAACAGAGACGGATAAAATTTTTGAATCGCTGAAGCTGAAAGTGCCGGCCATAGTGGTCATCAATAAAATTGACAAAGCTGGCAAAGACAGGGTGAGCCAACTGGTAAATTTTTTTTCTGCAAAATCTTACTGCAGGAAAACAGCCTGTATTTCTGCCTTGCTGGGAGTGGGCAAAGAGGAACTGGTAAATGCCATACTTGAATTTCTGCCTGAAAGCGAACCTTTTTACAATAGGGAAGAGCTGACCGATCTGCCCACCCGTTTTTTTGTATCTGAACTCATCCGCGAAAAAATTTATGAACTGTATAAAGAAGAAATTCCTTACCACGCTGCCGTTGTGGTAAAAGAATTCAAAGAAAAAACTTCCCTTGTAAAAATTTCAGCCGACATTATTGTGCAGCGGGAAACGCAAAAAGCCATCATCATCGGCGGAGGCGGCCGCATGATAAAAAACCTGGGCACTGAAGCCCGTATTGCCATTGAGGCTTTCCTGCAGCAAAAAGTTTTTCTTGAGTTGTTTGTAAAAGTGCGGCAGAAATGGCGGGACAACGAAACCTGGCTCAGGGAATTTGGGTATAGCTGAAACACCGGGTCGCTATAAAAAGTGTAACTTGTAAATGATGCGTAATGTCATGACAAAAGCATGGATGATATTAAGTGGTATTTTACTGCCCTATTGTCCGATGGCCCAGTTTACAGCCGACGATGCGCCAACAAGGTTTAATGGTATCGGTTCATTTCAACTTGTTTCAGGTGAAAGCAATATTGTAAATGCAGCTTTGCTCAATTCTCATGGCCTGAAGTTTTCTACCAACAAGCGGATTGAAGGCAGTGTTTTCTTAAACCCCGAATGGCAGGCGGGTTTTATCAGGCTGAAAAACGGGGCCGTGGTTGACAGCATTCCGATGCGGTTCAACGCACTGAGCCATGAATTGCATATCCTTGATGGGGAACAGGAGTATTTCATCAACGATCATTACCGTGAATTTAGCTATCCGGAAACGGTAAACGGCCGGCAGGTCATGCTGATGTTTCGAAATGGCTATCCTCCCGTAAAGAATTTCACAGCCAAAACGTTTTACCAGTATCTTGGCGGTACTGATCTGCAACTGTTGAAAAAAGTAACCAAACAGCTGCAGGAAAACCGCTCCCTTGACGGCCAGATTTATTACCGGATTGCGGAGGAAACGGTCTATTATGTTTATAACAGAGTCAACAAATCAATGACAGAAGTTCGCAAGGGCATGCAGCAATTGCAGTCAGATTTTCCTCTTATCAGGCAGCAGATAGCTGCTTACTGCGGCGATAATAAGCAGAATTGCAAAACAGAAACCGGGCTGATTGAACTGTTTTCATCTGCCCGGCTGGATGATGAAGGGTCAATTAAAGAAAGCAAAAAGCCATTTTAAAAATTATGATTAAAATCTTCATAGCCGTTGTAGTCGTGCTAAGCCAAAATTTTTCAGAACTCTGCGCACAAGTGTTTATTGAAGTGGGGCCCGTTCAGAATAAACGGGATGCTTTCAGCAGCGTGGTGGTGTATGGCAGTGACGGGCTGCGACGCACCATACCTTACGATGAAATAAGGGGCTCGGCATTCTGGAAAAGCGAATGGTCAAAAGCCTATCTCTACGATCAGCGGGATACGCTGCTGGGCAGTTACAGGGCCCGGTTCAACTTTGTGAACAATGAAGTCCATTTTCTTGATAAAAGCGGTGTTGAAAAGGCAGTTATTCCCGGCACATTGAACAAAGTGGTTTTTATGCAGGATGCTGACAGCAACGCCATCGCCACCGTTTTCAGGGATAATATCCCGGAGATTGACAAGCAAGCCACCTGCAAAACCTGCTATGTGCAGGAGCTTAACCAGGGTAATGCAAAACTGATGAAAATTACCCGGCGGCTGGTAAAAGCTAAAGACTCACTCTTTGGTACGATTAAAAAATTTTACTTTGAAGACCAGGTTGAATATTTTCTGCAATACAGAGAGAAGTATGAAAGAATAAAAAAGCTGAACAAGGATAATGTGTTTTCTTTCCTGCCAAATACCTCGGCTTTTGCCGCCTGGATCAGCGAACATAAATTACGATTTGAGAAAGAGGCCGACTTTGTTTTATTTCTCAATTATTACAATACGGCAAGACGAAATGATTTGCCCTGAGTAAATTTGCATTTTTTACATCATCATGGGATTTACTTTAGCGATAACCGGAAGGCCCAATGTGGGCAAAAGCACTTTTTTCAACAGGCTGTTGGAACAGCGCAAGGCCATAGTGGATGATACCAGCGGGGTGACCCGCGACCGGCAATATGGCGTGGCCGAGTGGAACGGGAAAAGTTTTAACGTGATTGACACTGGCGGTTTTGTGCCCGGCAGCGATGATGTATTTGAAACTGAAATTCGCAAGCAGGTGGCCATCGCCATTGAGGAGGCAAACGCCATTGTGTTTATGACGGATGCAGCCACCGGCATCACCCACCTGGATGAGGCCATGGCAGGTATGCTTCGGCGCAGCTCAAAACCTGTTTTCCTCGTTGTAAATAAAGCGGACAATAGTGAAAGGATGCTGGCGGCTTCAGAATTTTACAGCCTGGGGTTTGAAAAAATATTTTTTATTTCCTCCATAAGCGGCAGCGGCACCGGCGAACTGCTGGATGCCGTTACGGAATTGATACCACAGGATATTTCTGTAGAGATGCAACATTTTACGTCTCTACCCAAATTTGCCATTATCGGACAGCCCAACGTGGGCAAATCGTCGCTGCTGAATGCATTGATAGGAAAGGAAAGAACCATCGTAAGCGAAATTGCCGGCACCACAAGGGATACCATTCATACGCATTACAATTTATTTCAGAAAGAATTTATACTGATTGATACGGCAGGCATACGTAAGAAGGCAAAAGTGTACGAAGACCTGGAGTTTTATTCCGTCATCCGCGCCATTAAGGCAGTGGATGAAGCCGACGTGTGCCTGCTGATGATTGATGCTGCCAAAGGTATTTCAGCGCAGGATGTAAATATTTTCAGTCTTGCCGCCAGAAAAGGAAAGGGCATTGTAGTGCTGGTGAATAAATGGGACCTGGTGCAGAAGCAGACAAATACGGCAAGGGATTATGAAAAAGAGTTACAAAATAAGCTGTCACCCTTTACCGATGTGCCTGTCCTGTTTATTTCTGCAAAAGAAAAAACAAGAATTTTCAAAGTGATTGAAACGGCGATGGAAGTGTATGAAAGCCGGCGGCAAAAAATTCCCACTTCAGATCTTAACGAAATAATACAGGCGGCAATGGATGCTTACCATCCCCCGGTAGTACGCGGTCACCCGGTAAAAATAAAATACGTGACCCAGCTGCCGACACCGGTTCCTTCGTTTGCTTTTTTCTGCAATTATCCTGATGATGTAAAACAGCCGTACAAAAATTACCTGGAAAATCAGCTGCGGCAGCAATTTAATTTCCGCGGCGTGCCAATCCGGCTTTTTTTCAGAAAAAAATAAAACGGATGTTGCGTTTTTATTCGACCGGAAACATATAGTAAATCTACCCAAAGAAAAAATTTCTCATGTCTTTATTTCTCTTTCTGCCATTGAGTTTTTAATTTAACATGGTTATCCTTTGAAACTATCCTGCTTCCGTACCCCCTTACTATCTCCCGGTTGGGGGTATCTTATCAAAAATCAACAAGCAGAAAATTATCCTTTAGCAGTATTGGAAAAACTGTTGCAGTCGAAATGGCTGCATCCTCAGCATTGTTTAAAACAGTTTTTTTATGAGAATAATTTTACTCGCTTTTTTAATTTGCGCCTCAGCAGCACAGGCGCAGGAAAAAACGGAGAACAAGCAGAAATGGAAAATTGATAAGAACAAAATCCTTACCGGTTCACTGGTATTTGTGAGCGGCGCAGCCAAAGGCTTTAATGAAACGCTGCAGTTCAATTACCCGATTTTTGAAAAAACTTTTCCGGGTGCCAATAAGCAGTGGTTTGACCCCAAAGTAAGCTGGCGAAACAAATATGAAGGCGGTAACCCCGACAATGGCCCGAAATTTTTCCTGTCCACATCGCTGCTGGTGATGTTTACCGACCAGTATCATCTCAATAATTTTATTCACCGCAGTGCGCTGATGTCAGCGCTGGTGATAAAAATAGGGGAGGGGAAAAAACCATTTAAGCACTACGTATACGACCTGCTTTTTTATTCAGCCTGCTACCAGGCGGGGTTTTCGGCGCTGTATTATCCGTTTACCAGCAGGGATTACAAATAATCATTATCCTTGCGAGCACAGCGAAGCAAGCTTCCCGTTACTCCCGAATCAGATTGAAAATCTTTTTACCAGTTCATTTGTTTTCTTCCGGTATTCTTTCATCCAGGCAATTTGTTTTTTAATAAAACTGTTTTCATCCAGCCTGCCGGTCACAGTTTCCATTTGTTTGCGGCTGTGGTACAGCATCCGGCGGAAGGGGTTGTGATAATCTTTTGCCCTTGATTCATAAATGCCCTTTACCATCCACTCCCTTGTGGCCAGCGCCTGCTGAATGAGTTGTTTGAAAATTTTTTTGTCAAACTCCACGGGTTTCAGCTTACAAATTTCAAGCAAGGAAGCAAAAGCATGTTGAAATTTCTGTTCGTGATAAAGCCGGCTGCTGGTGAAATAAAACTCATGCACCTCATCCCAGCTTTTTATTTTGCCTGAGTAAATATCTTTTTTCAGTGTGCTGATGGCCGGCTCGGGAATCAGCTGTCCGCCCACATTCACCCACTGGTTTCTTCTTGCCCTGAATGGCAGGGCTTCATAAAGTTTTTCCCAGTTGCTGACCTTATTTTTCCAAACGTATTGCAGCAACTGGTTGACGCCGTAGTAAACAACCAGCTCTTTGAAAATGGTATAGGCCTGCAGCACTTTCATCAGCACCACCTTACGATGGCTGTTTTCAAAACCATCAGCCTTTATTTCCAGCTTATCCACAACCGGGTCTTTTGTTTCAAGCAGTTTTTCACCGGCTGAAATGGCCTGCAGGTCATTCACTTTTTTCTTTTTCAATAGTGCGTAAGCCTGGCCGGTATATTTTTTCAGCAACTCCAGTGCGGCGAACACTTCGTTGATGCTGTCGGGCGCCAGGAAATCATACTCGATGAAGAGCGATTTATCCTGCCGCTTGTCTCTTGCTTCATATTTTTCTTCGTTGCGTGCCAGTGCATACATGTTGTACATAAACCAGTAGGCGGGCATTACCACCAATTTATCTTTGCTCGTATCATTGCTCACCAGCGAAAACGGAATGGGAATTTTCAGTTCGGCCGGGTAATCACCTTTTGCAAGGATGGTAAAGCTGGCAAACATGGAATTATGTTTCAGGCTGACACAGAGGCCCGGCCAGAAACCGCGGCCTGCAAGCAGCTCGCCGTCGGCGGCGCGGCTGCTGTGAT
>Ga0114944_1000026_pt1 | contig 36838 bp, 29 predicted proteins | sample OV2TP2_FD_89582 | JGI IMG/M metagenome (GOLD analysis project Ga0114944, IMG submission 89582) | Hot spring microbial communities from Beatty, Nevada to study Microbial Dark Matter (Phase II) - OV2 TP2 | ecosystem: Environmental > Aquatic > Thermal springs > Hot (42-90C) | place: USA: Beatty... | reverse complement strand
CAGGCTGCGTAAAACGGCATTTCACCGCAGCGTTGCTGCGCCTCATGCCGTTTTTCTTGCCTTCCTTGTATCAGCTCAAAGCAGGAAAGCTTCGCTACGAAGGGTTTGTAAACACTTTCTAACTGATCACAATCCTGGCACTTGCTCTGATTTGCGAGTTCTTGCCATTAAACCGTCTGGCATTGGTCGGGCGGTTTTCATTTGGATAAATTGGGAATAAAAACGTACGAATTTTCCGCCCAAGGCGGATCCGCCTAGGCGCGGATAGCCCTCGCAATGACAACGTTGGTGGAGTTTCGTAATTCGCAAATGTTTATGAGCTCTTGTATTATGGGACTGTTGCCGAATGCCGTTTTTTTAAATTTGCCTGTTGAAAAATAAGGATATTTTCGGGCAAAAATCGCTAAAAGTGCCATTCGGCAACAGTCCCATTATTCAAAACAAAAAACCCCTCCTCTTTCCTTCCCTTCATAAGGGGAGGATTACGGTGGGGTCAGAGAAGGGGGTTTTTACTGTTTATTTATCAGTTTTTTTATTTAGAACTTACAACTTACTACTTACAACTGCTTACACCTGTTCTTCCATTGCCATCTCTTCTATCTCCACCTCCGCTTCTTCGTCTTCGGTGTAGGTCGGTCCGATCGTTTTTGGAATGTCTTTGCGGTATCCCGTGCCAGCCGGTATCAGGCGCCCGATTATTACGTTTTCCTTAAGGCCCCGCAGATGATCAACCTGCCCTTCTATGGCCGCATTAATAAGAACACGCGTGGTCTCCTGGAAGCTTGCGGCCGAGAGGAAGCTGGAAACCGAAAGCGCCGTCTTGGAAATGCCTATCAAAAGCCGCACGCCTTTTGCGGGATCGCCGTTCGCGGCAAGCGCGCGGTCATTTTCTTCCAGAAAGCGGTCGCGCTCCACTATTTCGTCTTCGCTGAAACGCGTGGAACCCGCGGTCTTCACCCGTATGCGCGAAAACATCTGGCGCACAATGACTTCAATATGCTTTTCGTTAATAGGAGAGCCCTGCAGCGCGTATACTTTGCCGATTTCCCGAATAATATAATTCTGCGCTTCGGCTATGCCGGCCACCTTAAAGAGATCTTTCGTATCCACAATGCCGTCAGAGACCGGCTGGCCTTTTGTTATCACATCATGTTCGCTTACCACCACACCCTTGCCGAACGGAATCGTATATTCCTGCACATCGCGCTTTGTGCCGTCGTCGTCATCGGGAAGAACGCGTACGATGCGGTCGCGGTTTTCATCCTTAATCTCCAACACCTTTCCGTTTACCTCGGAAATAATCGCCTTCGTCTTCGGCGTGCGTATTTCAAATATTTCTTCCACGCGGGGCAAGCCAAGCGTGATATCGCCGCCGCCCGCCACGCCGCCGATATGGAATGTGCGCATGGTAAGCTGGGTGCCGGGCTCGCCGATCGCCTGGGCCGCTACAATGCCAACCGCCTCGCCGATACGCACTTGCGAATTTGTCCCCAAATCATAGCCATAACATGCCTGGCACACGCCGCGGCGCGTCTTGCACGTTACGGGAGAGCGCAGATGCACCGTAGAAAGCCCGGACTTATCAATAAGTTCCGCCATGTCAATGGTAATTATTTCGCCGGCGCGCGCAAGCGCCTTCTTTGTTTCCGGATGCCGCGCATCGGCCAGCAGCGTGCGCCCGAATATGCGCGAAGCGAAACTTTTATTTACCTCTTCCACATCCTTCCGGTACGCAATGAGGCCGTTATCATCATTGCAATCTTCCTCCGTTACCACCACATCCTGGGCCACATCAACCAAACGCCGCGTCAAATAGCCGGCCGCCGCGGTTTTTAATGCCGTATCCGCCGTGCCTTTACGCGCGCCGTGCGTAGATATGAAATATTCAAGCACATTGAGGCCTTCTTTATAACTGGAAACAATGGGAAGCTCAATAATCCGGCCGGATGGATTGACGACCATGCCTTTCATGCCCGCCATTTGGTTTACCTGTACCCAAGAGCCGCGCGCGGCGGAATCGATCATGGAGAAAATAGGGCCTGCCTTATCCAAAGATTCCCGCACCTCTTTGTCTATTTGAGGCTTTACTTTCGTATTCCAAATTTCCACCACCTTGGCATAGCGCTCTGTGTCCGTAAGCAGTCCGCGCTCAAACTGATCGCGAACCACTTGCGCATCCGCGAGCGCTTGATCAATAATCTCTTTCTTGCGGGTCAACTCCGGCAGATCGCTGATGCCCCAGCTTATACCCGAACGCGTGGCATACTCGAAACCAATATCTTTTATGCTGTCCAGAATGGGGGCCGATCCCTCCGCGCCGTACTGGCGTACGATTTTACTCGTAAGCGCCGTGAGAAATTTTTTATTGAGCCCGTTATTAACAAACTCAAATCCATCCGGCAGGGCGTTATTGAAAATAATGCGACCGGGGGTTGTTTCCGTAAGCTCCAATTCATTCTCGGTTAACCGCACTTTAATCTTCGCCTGCAGACTCACCGCGCCGTGTTCCAGCGCCATCAACGCTTCTTGGCGGTCGGAAAATATTTTGCCCTCCCCTTGCGCGCCATCCTTTACTTGCGTCAGCCAGTAGCAGCCAAGCACGATATCTTGCTGCGGCCGCGCGATGGCATCGCCCGTGCCGGGTTTGAGCAAATTTTTTTCCGCCGCCATAATTTCACGCGCCTCATACTGCGCTTCTTTCGTAAGCGGCACGTGCACCGCCATCTGGTCGCCGTCGAAATCGGCATTAAACGCTTCGCACGAGAGCGGATGCAGCTGTATAGCGCGGCCTTCAATAAGTTTCGGCTGGAATGCCTGGATTCCCAAGCGATGCAGCGTGGGCGCGCGATTTAAGAGCACGTATTTGCCATCCACCACCTCTTCCAAAATCGCCCATACGTCGGGGGTCGCGTCTTCAATAAGGCGTCCGGCGCCGCGGATGTTAAACGCAAGCCCGCGCTCAATGATTTTTCGGATTACGAATGGACGAAACAACTCTAATGCCATATGCTTCGGCAAGCCGCACTGATGCAGTTTCAAGTCAGGCCCTACCACAATAACGGAACGCCCGGAGTAATCCACGCGCTTGCCCAGCAAATTTTGCCGGAACCGCCCTTGCTTGCCTTTGAGCATGTCGGCGAGAGAACGCAGCGGGCGCTTTTGCGCCTGCGACGTTACCACTGCCTGTCCCCGCCGGATAGAGTTGTCTATCAACGCGTCCACCGCTTCCTGCAGCATGCGCTTTTCATTGCGGCATATTACTTCAGGCGCTTTGAGTTCATAGAGGCGTTTCAAGCGGTTGTTCCGGTTGATTACTCTCCGGTATAAATCGTTGACATCGCTGGTTGCGTGCCGCCCGCCATCAAGGGGAACCATGGGCCGCAGCGCCGGCGGAATAACTGGAATAATGGTAAGAAACATCCATTCGGGACGTATGCCGGTAGTCTGCATGGCCCGGACAAGCTGCAAGCGTTTTAATATTTTTCGCTTCTGCACCGGATTTGAAGAGCGCTCCGCTTCTTCATTCAAGCTTGATTCCAACACGGTAAAATCAACACCCGTGCAAATATCGTACAACGCTTCGGCACCTATGCCCGCGCGGAAGAGATTGGCGTATTTCATGCTGATGTGGTGATATTCCACTTCCGAGAGCACCTGCATGCGCGTGATGCTTTTTACTTCCGACTTTGCCTGGTCAGCCGCCTCTTTCAGCGTGTCTTTGTCCCGCACGCCCGCTTTCAATTTCAATTTATACTCGCGCTCAATCTCTGACAAAACCTCCCGGCGCCGATCCTCGTCCACATGCTGTACAATATAGCCCGCGAAATAAATTACTTTCTCCAGATCGCTGACGGAGACGCCCAAGAGCAAGCTCATTTTGGAAGGCACGCCGCGTAAGAACCAAATGTGCGAAACGGGAGACGCCAGCGCAATATGCCCCATGCGTTCTCTTCGCACCACCGCGCGCGTAACTTCAACGCCGCATTTGTCGCAGATGATGCCTTTAAAACGGATGCGGCGGTATTTTCCGCAGTAACACTCGTAATCCTTCTCTGGCCCGAATATGCGCTCGCAAAACAAACCGTCGCGCTCCGGCCGCTGGGTGCGGTAGTTGATGGTTTCCGGTTTCAAGACTTCCCCATGCGACCACTCCAACATGCGCGCGGGCGAAGCCAGCCGCAAGGCAATTGCGTCAAAATTCTGATCTACTATTATGTTGTCTTTTTCTAAAGTGTTCATGAAATATGAATTATGAATCTTGAATTATGAATTAAGGAAAAAAGAAGCATTAACTTGAGCCTATCTCAAAAATAACCGTGCAAATATAACAAATTATGGCACTTGAGGGCTGAAATCTTTAAAATTCGGCTGCAAATTGCAAAAAACTCGTCGCCATAGCTCGCTATGCCTCCTCATTTTTTGCAATTTTCGCAACGAATTTTAAGGATTTCAGCTCCTCATTATTTTTGAGATAGGCTCTTATTACTTTCAAATCCCATAATTCATAATTCTTGATTCATGGTAAATTGTGTTATTCTCTCTCAAGTTCATGCTTGGCTTCATGTACAAGATCCACGTCTAAAGCTAATCCTTTAAGTTCATTTACAAGCACATGAAATGACGCCGGAATATTTGGATTCTTAAACGGCTCCCCGCGCACAATGGCGTCATATGTGGACACGCGCCCGGCAACGTCGTCAGATTTTATGGTAAGCATCTCCTGCAGCGTGTGTGCGGCGCCGAATCCTTCCAGCGCCCATACTTCCATCTCGCCGAACCGCTGCCCGCCGCCTTGCGCTTTTCCGCCGAGCGGCTGCTGAGTAATAAGTGAATACGGCCCGATGGAGCGCATGTGGATTTTGTCTTCCACCATGTGTGTGAGCTTCATCATATAAATAATGCCTACGGTTACGCGCTGGCCGAAGAGCTCGCCGCTGCGGCCGTCGTACAGTTCCACCTTGCCATCCTCCGGCAAGCCGGCCGCTTCAAGCTCCGCGTGAATTTCTTCGTCCGAAGCGCCCAGAAGCGACGGCGTTATAGCTTGATATCCCGCCGTGCCCGCCGCCCAGCCAAGATGCGTCTCTAAAATCTGACCGATATTCATGCGCGATGCCACGCCCAGCGGATTTAATATAATGTCAACCGGCGTGCCGTCCTTGAGATGCGGCATATCTTCCACCGGCAGAATTCTTGAAATAACGCCTTTGTTTCCGTGCCGCCCTGCAAGCTTATCGCCCACCAGAACTTTACGAAGCTGTGCCACTTCCACGCGCACGCTTTTAATTACACCCGACTCCAAACGGTCGCCCTGATCGCGCGAGAACACTTTCACCCCTACCACGCGCCCCTGTTTGCCGATCGGCATGCGCAGCGAAGAGTCTTTTACGTCCCGCGCTTTCTCACCGAAAATCGCGCGCAAGAGCCGCTCCTCCGGCGTTAAGTCAGACTCGCCCTTCGGCGATATTTTTCCTACCAAAATGTCTCCCGGCCGCACTTCCGCACCAATACGCACAATTCCTTCTTCGTCAAGGTCCTTTAACTTGTCTTCGCCCACGTTCGGAATATCGTGGGTGGTTACTTCCGGACCAAGCTTTGTGTCGCGCACGTTGATGGTAAAATCTTCAATGTGTACCGTGCTGAAGGCGTCCCGCTGCACCAACCGCTCCGACAAGATAATAGCGTCTTCATAGTTTGATCCGCCCCAGGAAAGAAACGATACCAATATATTCTGCCCCAGCGCCAGCTGGCCGTTGTTCGTAGAGAGATTATCGGCAAGCACTTGGCCTTTTTCTATCTTTTCGCCCACGTGCACCAGTGGCCGGTGATGCAAAGCCGTGGCATTGTTTGAACGCAGATACGTGATAAGTTGATATGTACGCTCCTGCTTGCTTTCTTTTACGATGATTTCCCGCGCGTCCACGGCGGTTACCGTTCCCGCTTCTTCAGCTACCACCACCAAGCCCGAGTCGCGCGCCACGCGGCCTTCTACGCCAGTCGCCACCAACGGCGCTTGCGGCAAAATATTGGGAACGGCCTGGCGCTGCATGTTGGAGCCCATCAAGGCACGGTTTGCGTCATCGTGCTCCAGAAACGGAATAAGGGACGTGGCAATACTGATTGCCTGCTGGGGCGAGATATCCATATATTGTATGTCGCTCTTTGAGACAACGCCCGGCTGGCCTTTGACGCGCGCTTCCACCAGATCCTCGGCAATAGTGCCATCAGAGAGATACGGAACGCCCGCATGCGCAATATTAAACCGCGCTTCCTCAAATGCCGTCAGATATTGAATTTCACTGGTAAGCTTTCCGTCTTCAACCTTGCGATATGGCGTTTCAATAATGCCGTATTCGCTTATGCGCGCGTAGCTGGCAAGGTGGCCTACCAACCCGATGTTCGGGCCTTCCGGCGTCTGAATGGGACAGATGCGGCCATAGTGGGACGGATGCACGTCGCGCACTTCAAAACCAGCGCGCTCCCGCGTAAGCCCGCCGGGACCAAGGGCAGATACGCGCCGCTTGTGTTCCAACTCGGCTAAGATATTTGTCTGGTCCATGAATTGGGACAGTTGGTTCGTGGTGAAAAATTCTTTCATAGCCGCCATAAACGGCCGCGCGTTTACCAGTTGAACCGGCGTGAGCAAGCTTGCATCTAGCGTTGACATGCGGTCTTTGATAATGCGCTCCATGCGCGCCAAGCCAATACGAAGCCTGCTTTGCAGCATCTCGCCGATGCCGCGAACCCGCCGGTTTCCAAGATGGTCAATATCGTCTGCCGTTAGATGCGGATTCTGGTTCATGCGGATAATCTCCGATACAACCGCCGTTATATCTTGCGCGTCTAAAACGCGGGTCCCTGCTTTTGTCCCGCTTTCCAACTGCAAGCGCTGATTAAACTTATACCGCCCCACCAGGGAAAGATCGTACCGATCCGAGCCGAACATGCTCTGCAAAAGTTCGCGCGCATTATCCACCGTGGCAAGATCCCCCGGCCGAATGCGCTTGTAGAGCTCCACATATGCTTCATCCAGAGTGCGCGCCGTATCTTTTTCCAACGTGCGGCCGATATACGATACGTCCGTGTTGTCTACCGTTCCAAACGCGTTTTTTATTTCATCATCCGTATGAAGGCCAAGTATCCGCAGCAGTGAAGAGACGGGTATGCGCCGCTTGCGGTCTATTTTTACATAAATGGCGCCGTCAATATCCGTCTCAAACTCCAGCCATGCGCCGCGCGAAGGCACAATTTTTGCGCCAAAAAACTTTTTGCCGCGGAGATAATATTCCGTAAAGTATACGCCGAATGAACGGGCAAGCTGCGAAACTATAACCCGCTCAACGCCGTTTATAACAAAGGTGCCGCGTTTCGTCATCAGGGGAAAATCCCCCAAAAAAACTTCCTGCTCTTTTAACTCTCCTGTTTTTTTGTTTACCAGCCGCAAGCGAAGCCGCAACGGAGCTTCATAAGAAAGATTGTGATCGCGCGCGTGGTATTCATCGTGTTTCGGGTCTTCCAGGGCAAATTCGGCAAATTCCAACCGAAGGCCGCCCGAGTAGTCCTCTACCGGAAAGAAATCGCTAAAAAGCTCATGCATACCTTTCTCCAGCATCCACCGAAAAGAGCTGACCTGCATATCCACCAAGTCAGGCAGCGGCATAAGCGGCTCTTTATACCGCGAAAAATATTTCTTTTGCATTATGTTTGAATGTGAGCGCCCCTCCCCTATGCAAAACAGGGGTTAAAGCAGGGGCTTTATGATAAGGAGATTATAATGAAAACATCAAAAAGCCCTATCCCCTTCCAACGACAGGACTTCTCGGACTTTTAGCAATATACCCCTTTTGTATTCAAAAAACCAACGTTGATTAGCTTGTATTAATATAGTAACACACAGGATGCCTTTTGGCAAAGCCCTGCCAAAAAAGTTATCCACAGCTTTAAAAATGCTAGCAAATTGAAAAATAAAAGTCAAGTCCCGTGCCGGTACCTGTGCGGCATTCGGTGTTGCACAAAAAAATGACCCCGAAATTCAGGGTCATATGGGACAGTTTATTCATCAGAGACGCGATGACTGCCGCATCTATTTACGCGCTGCCGGAGAGGTATTTTAAGTTGAGGATCTTGTTTTGCCTTTTCTAGCCATGCGGTTAGCCCGCATCGGAGATACCCGGGTTCCAACCCCAATATGCCGCAAATATTTTCAAAATTACACAACCATATTGACTCCTCCTTATCCCAGAACCAATCCCGTACTTCCTCCCAAAGGCGCCGTTCACGCCTTGTTCTTGCATGCGCACATCGTTGAAAAATGTGAAGAGCATCTTCAAGGATGGCGACCAACAATCTCATCTCAGGCGTGAATTTGTGGCTTTGCACCGGAAAAAATTGTTCCGGCAAGATTGTGCAGTTTCCTAATGTATTAGCGCCCTTCCATGAATCATTGACACCCATGTGACACCTCTAGTACTTCCTTAAAATAAATTTGTCGGAAGTACTCGCAGAAATTCGCAGACTTTACGCAGAAAAACGCAGAAAAACAACGACAAAATTAATTTAATGGGGTACTAGTCCAGAAAGGACTCGCTTTTTGCGCGCGATCCCGCTCCGAACATAGTCAGGATCTAATCCAAGATTTCTGCAAATATTTATAAAACTAAATGGCCAAGCATCATCATTGTTGTTAATCCAATCTTCCACATCTTTGATCTCCCGCTTTACGGCGGCATTGCAGACATGTTCTTGATAGTGTTTTAGAAGATACCCAACGGCTTCATAAAAAACTGCCCAGATGAGCCGCGTTTCGCCTGAATGCTGTATATTTTTCTTGACGAGCTCCCACGACGCGTACCCTGGTGTTGCTTGAATGATGATTTCCGACAGAAATATGCCGCTTACACCTTCTTGATCCAAATAACTCATACGCTCTCCTTACTATATAAGACATGAATTTCAAACTTGTCTAGACACTACCTTATTTTTTATATAAAGTAAATAGAGCCTATCTTAAAAATAACCGTTTATAATAAACATAGTATCATAAGGGGGAATAGGCGCCGCTCAATTGTTTCTTGCCTGATGGTATAGATACGTTTCCACATTTTATTTCGCGGCTGCTTGCGCGACTGCAAAGAGAATATACAACGTCAGCATCGCAAATGCCTCGCGGGATGTAATTTTATGTTCCGTACGCGAAAATAACAGAAGCGCTACCGCAGACATCACGAGAAACGCGCGCGCAACGACATACGGCGAAAAATCCACGATGACAATGGGGTGGATAAATGCGACCAGGCCAAGCACAAAACTTGCGGTGAGCACGGTTGATCCAAGTAAATTTCCCACTACCATCCATGCGTTGCCGCGGCGGGCAGAGGCAACCGCAAAATACGTCTCCGGCAACGCCGTGCCCAAACCCACGATAAATACGCCAACTACCACAAGAGGTATATTGAATATGTCAGCGAAAAACGCAGCTGAATTTACGATGCCCTGGGATGCCGCGATAAGCACGCTAATGCCGGCCACGAACAGCCCCACGTCTTTCATGAATTGCCGAAATTTTTCCAACGGCGAGAGCAGTTGATGACCGTTTAACGCCAATGGCTGGTACTGTTGGCTAAAGCGCTCGCGTTTGGAGAAAACCCACAGCACATAGATAAAAAAAGAACTCATAAGAATAACCCCATCCGCGCGCGACAAGTCGCCGTCAATCATGAGTAAAAACGGCAGAAGCGCAAAAAGAAAGGTAAAATTGACGCTGGTGCGTATTTGCACGCTTTCAAACTTTAGCTCGCCCAACACAATGGTTGCCAATGCGAGGGCAAGCGTGAAGTGGATAATATTAGCGCCCACAATATTGCCGAATGAAAGCTCCGGAATGCCTTCCGCGGCGGCGGTAATGCCGATAAACAACTCCGGCACGGAGACGGCAACAGACATAATAAAAAATGCCGCAATAAATTCCTGCCAGCCGAAATAGCGCGCAATACGGGCAAGCGAGCGCACCAACCAGTCGCCCGCGATGGCGAGCATAATGCTTGAGAGAAGAAATACGGAAACGTAAAACAAGGCCATATATCTTTAAGAATTATGAATTATATATAGCTGTTTTGCCTCCTTTACAAGATCTTGTATCACACAAAGGCCTCCCTGCCAAAACTCTTTACGATTTAAATCTATACCGAACGGCTCCATCAGCTCTTCCGGCGTTTTAGTGCCTCCCGCCTCCAGCATGGCTAGATATTGTTCCGCGAATGCCGCTTTGTCGGCGGTTTTCTGATACATATCATAAAATGAAAGCGTCAACAACTCACCGAACACATATGCATATACGTAAAATGGCGTATGGAGAAAATGCGGAATATAGCTCCACCAGATGCGGTAATCGTCGCGCAGTATCACGGAATCCCCGAACATCTCTTTCTGGCGATTCATCCACATCTCGTTAATACGCTCGGGTTTCAGCTCGCCTTCACTTCTACGAGCTGCATGAAAATCGCGTTCAAATTGATACATTGCATGCTGGCGGAAAATGGTGGCGAAAATCTCTTCAATTTTACCCATGGTAAGCGCCAGAAGATCGCGGCCTGTCATGGTGGAACGCAAACTGTCAAATACCAGCATCTCACCGAACACGCTTGCAGTCTCCGCTATAGTCAGGGGCGTATCAAAATTAAGCATTGTTTGCTTCCGCATGAGTGACGCATGCACGCCATGCCCCAGCTCATGCGCAAGCGTCATAACATGCTTTACCGTGCCAAGATAATTTAAAAACACCACCGGATGCGTATCGGGCGTGCCGAACGAGCAAAAAGCGCCGCCGCGTTTACCATGCCGCGTCTCCGCGTCTATCCAGCTTTCCCGGAAGAATTCCTGCGCCGCATCGCGCATCACCGGCGTAAACCGGCCATACGCACCAAGCATCATCTCCCGGGCTTCATCAAACGCATACAGGCGCTGCGTCTCCAAAACGGGAGCATACCTGTCATAATCATACAGCTCTGTGAGGCCCAGGACTTCGCGTTTCAGATTATAGTAATCAGCGACTACGCCGCGGCTCTCGTGTACGGCTTCACTCATGGTGTCCACCATCTCCTGCGTAACCTCGTTGAAAAGATGGCGGGATGCTTCCGGTGTGGCGAACTTTTGATACCGATCGCGGATATGTTTATCTTCACCCAGCGTATTGAAAATAAACGTAAAGCGCCTCAAGTCTGCTGAAAGACCCCGCGTCATTGCATCCGCGCCGGCTTTGCGCCGTTCCCGGTCAGAATCGTACAGCAAGTTAAGCACTTTTTCTTCCGGCCATTCTTCCGTACCGCCTTCCCCTGCAACCATAAATTTTTTCTGCGACAACTCTTCGTCAAACAACCGCGTAAACGCGGCCGGTCCCGTAAGAGAAAGATCGTTCATGATCTGTTCCTCGGATTCGGACAAGCGATGGGGTTTTGTTTTGAGGAGATTTGCTAGAAAATGGCGATAATTTGGATGAGGCGTATCAGGAGAAATCTGGAGCAGTTCCAGCTCAAAAAAGACCAGATGCCGGTATATATCTAAAAACCCCGCGCTTGTTTTTTGCACCAGCGCCCCATGTTCCGCGTCCGTGCTATCCGCCGTCTGCAGAAGATGCGCATAATGCTGCGGTTTCTGCGCTTCCTGAATTATTGCTTCGTATTCCTGTAAAGCGGCAAGAATATCTTCGCCGGAAGACGCATCAGTTACCGTTCCGCGCCAAGTTTTTTCAAACCGCTCCGCGCGGGCCAGTGTCTCCGCCAACACTTCTGCTATGCGCGGATCGCCTTTGCCGCTGAAAAAAGCGGAGAGATCCCAGGAGGGCAGGTTGCCGAGAGAATTAACTACTTTTTCTACCATTATTTTCTATCAATACGATTACTCATCTATTTACATGAATCATGAATATGGAATTATGGAAAAGTATTATAAAACTCGCAATTCTTTTTTCTCCGTAATTCATAATTCATGCTTCATAATTCATCACTATTATTTTCTCCTCCTTCAAAAAAAGTACTTTTATCATCAGCATCTAACTCCTTTTGTAATTTCTTAAACTCATTTTCCGCCTGACCCAGCTGGCTGCGGCACGCCTTTATTAATTCCACGCCTTCTTTGAATTTGGCAAGCCCTTCCTCAACATCCACGTCGCGTGCGTTAAGTTCTTCCACGATCTTTTCGAGGCGTTTAAGGGATTGTTCTATTGTTTGTTTTTGGGAAGACATATGTAATTCATTAAAACATGAAAACACAAAAGCATAAAAACAAGTTGTTTTGTTTTTATGTTTTCATGCTTTAATGTTTTCATTTAAATCTATGCCTTCAACTTTTGATTTGATCTTTCCCTTATAGAGCCGTACGGTAACATATTCACCAATAGTAACACATTCAGAATCTTTTACCACCTTCCCATCCGGTCCATACACAATACTATACCCGCGCTGTAACGGGGCGGCTGGATTCAACGGCACAAGAGCGGCTGAAGCCACTGCAATACGTTTCCCCATAGTTTGCAGCGCGCCCTGCATGTATTCGCGCATACCCGCGGCCTCGCGGGATATGAGGTGCTGCGCTTCTTGAAGCATGCGGGTGTATCTATGCATGCCATCCCGGATCCTGCGCTCCAGAAGGTTAAAGGCCGCAAAAACGCGCCCTAATGCGGACTCCATTCTATGAGCCGCGCCGCTTATACGCACGCGCGCGCGTTCCAGTACCCTATCCGGCGTGCGCTGCAGCTCGCCTGCCAGAAGTGCGGCTGCTTGCAGGGCTTCCCGCAACAATTCTTTTACACATTGAGACGCATCTTGCGCCTGCCTTTCTATAGCGCGCAACATGTCCTCTCTGCCTCTTCGTATTGCGTCCGCCACCTTCGTAGGCGTGGAAAAATCCGCATCGGACGACAAGCTCGCAATGGTTACATCGCGCTCATGGCCGATGCCAGTCATCACGGGGATGCGCGATGTTGCCACCGCTTCCGCAACACGCTCCGTATTAAATGCTTTTAAATTCTCGAGCCCGCCGCCGCCACGAATAAGGCAGATTACGTCTAGGTCGTGGCGTTCCTTATTCATGCGATGGAATGCGGATACTATCGTATCTTCCGCCTGTGCTCCTTCCACACGCACATCAGTGAGGACAATTTCAAATCCGTATGCCCCGATGTTTTTTAGAAAATCGTTTATGGCTTCCCCTTTCTCGGATGTAATAACCCCGATACGCCGCACTATGGCGGGAATAGGGCGTTTGCGAGCAGCATTAAAATATCCTTTTGCTTCCAATTTTTTCTTCAATGCTTCAAACGCTTTTTGCAGCGCCCCTTCGCCAACTGGCTCCACCCGCTCCACCTTGAGGTCAAACGTTCCAAATTTTGCATATACTTCCGGCAGCGCGTCCACCACTATTTCCATGCCGTCTTCCAAATAGCTGTACTCGCGTTCAAATTTCCAGGCCCACAATACACACTTCACGCTTGCCTCTCCTTCAGTGTCTTTGAGCGTAAAATACACGGCGGCCCCTCTCGTTTTAAGCTCGCTGACCTCTCCCTGCACGCGCACGGCCCCCAACCGCGCGAGTGTAATATTGACGGCATCCAAAAATTCTGCAACAGAAAACACCGCCCCCTCTGACTTGGAAACCGGACGTCCAAGTGAACTTGGCGATTGATCTTCCAAATTGCCATGCACGATGATATCCAATACATCTGTGCCGTACTTCGCAATCTTTGTCTTCCCCCAACCTTTTACCAACGCCAGATCCGCAAGCGTCGCCGGCATTGCTTTTACCGTCTCCTCCAGCGCCTTGTTGGTACATACCATAAACAGCTCAATACCTTCCCGGTCAGCAAGTTCTTTGCGTTTTGCTTTTAATTTTTGTAGAAGTTCCGTGCGGGTCATAAATTTTTGCTCTCACAAAAATTTGAGTCCTTAGTAACTGGTATTTAGTATTTAGGACTAGTTGATATATTTCACTGCAAAAATTTTCCTAACTACTAATTACTCACACCAATTACATACATATTAGAACATGGATCAAAAAAGTTGAAGGAGGCATTTTTAGTGCCTCCTTTAAACTACCTAGTGTCCTTCTTTTTTAAATACTTTCCCTCCCTTTTTCCTTTTTAGCAGGTTATCAACCTCCAACATTGCCGCGTACACCGAAATACCGGTGAGATGACGCAGCATCATTACCTTCTCGCCAAAACCGCTGCAAGACTGGACTCGTTTCCAATCTACCTGCTGCATAAGGACACCTCCAATATAAAATTATCCTTATTATACCACCACATTATCTTTTTGCAACTCCCGTTATCAACTCCTTTAAAATACGGTAATATTTCTCAAAATCCTGCTTCTCTATCCACTCTTCATCGCTGTGATGCCCCCCGCCGCGAGGCCAGACGGTAAGAACCGGAATACCGCGTTCGGCGAAGAACCGCGCGTCGGATGAGCCGTGCGAAAATGTGTCGCCTACATCTACACCTTGTTTTTGCGCCGCTGCAATATACTCGCGTATAACCGGATGCGCAAGATTCGTCACCCATGCATGGCCATGCACGCGCTCTTTGAATGAAATTGCCGGAAATTTTTTCGCCGCGCGCAATATGCGCTGCTCCAATTCTTTTTTTGTCGTCTCCGGCACATAGCGGATATTTACGGAGGCGCTCAAATACCCCGGCACCTGATTGGGCGTCTCGCCGCCGGCAATGCGCGTGATAGTCAAGGTGTCATGGTAATGCCTGCCGTCACAGGGTAAATTTGGCGCAAACTCCTTTTCCAATTCTTGCAGAAACCTGAAAAATGTCATAATCGCGCTCTCCCCTTCCCACGGATGCGCCGCATGCGCCGTTTTGCCATGAACTTCAAAGTCCACATGCCACATGCCTTTGGATCCGCGCTCAATCTGCCAATTTATGCCGCCGTCGGGAAGAAACGCAAACTCCGCACCGTATCCTTTTTTCAACAAATACTCAACGCCATTGAAACCGCCTATTTCTTCATCGGACGTAAGTATAACGCCCAGATCATATTTTTTGATGTCGGAACCAAGCTCTTGCACAAGCCGCAAGTAGCATGCTATTGCAAACTTCATATCCAATACTCCACGGCCAAAAAGTTTTCCACCGCGCATCTGTAACCGAAATAATTTCTCCGGACCCGGCACCACATCCGTATGTCCCACCAGCAACATCTTCGGTTTCTTTGTTCGCCGCACGGTTGCCACTAGTGAAGGATGACCGTTTGAAGAAAACCGCCTCACAAAAAGATGTTGCCCAAGAATATCTTCCGCAAAATCCAAAAGCCGCGCGTTTGCCTCATGATCGCCGCTTAGGGAGTGAAAGGAGATGAGCCTTTTGAGTATTTTTTGCAGCACTTCATAAAGCTACTATACTCCATGCATATTTTCAAGAAAAAAGGATTGCTCTTTGCCAAGCAATCCTGATACATGATTGTTATTTCTTTACGTTAACTTGTGGTATGCGCGTGTCTTTCCCTTCCCGCTTTAAGCTAAAGAAATCCGGTATGGGGAATTGGGAATATGCAAAATACCACACCTGCTCACACTTCCAGCAGCGGTAAGGATACGTACTGGTGCGGCTTTGGCCATCGAACAAAACATACACATCATCTGACTTGCAGTCGCGAAATGGACAGCTTATATCATATTGCCTCACCCAGTAACCAGTTAACTGCAAATCACCAACCTGCAACAATAGAAACATAACATCACTCATGACAGACCTCCTCTAGAACGGCGATTGCCGCAGCAGGTAAAAAAATGTGTTTACATGATCGCGAAATCCCTTAAACCGCTTGTCCATGCGGGCGATCAGGTCATTCTCTTTCCATTCGTTGTTTTTCACTTCCCGCGTTATACCGCATGCATGGCATAAAAATACTCCCTGATCTATAGGCGCCATATCTGATCCGCATTTACACTGCACAGGACACCTCCATTCTTCTGTTTTCATAGCTTTGGACGCAATACGCCGTAATTCATTTCCGGAAATACGAATACGGTTTCCGGCGCTTCGCTGGAAAAACAACCCGCAAGCCGGACACTGGAAACCGCCTTCCACAACATCCGTGAATGCTCCGCAATCTACGCATTTCTGCATACACCCTCCTATGTTGTTGTTAAAGAACAAAAAAACCGATCCCGTTTTTGCGGGATCGGCTGCTTGATATACTCTTGTTTTTGTTTTCCTTTTTCTGCCTCCTTTTGTTTTAGGAAAACACCTGAAGCCGCCCCGTTACGATGGCAAAGAGAGTAATAAAAAGCACGCCCCAAAAGAGGAGAGCGCTTGCCTCCCTGCCCATGTAATAGCTGCGACCTATCGTATTCATGTTACTTTCTTATGTATCAAAAATGCGTCTGGCTTGTCAAGCGCCTCGTAACCAAAATCCTGTGGATATCCCTCCCCTTCATGCCCAAGACATGCGTTCTTTCACAGCCTGTTCCTCCGTTCGCACCACCACTCCTCCGCGCCGAAGCAGCGCTATGGCGCCGCGGATAATCCATGAAATTGCCCACCCATATGGCAGCGCAACCGTACGAAGAAATAAAAAGAGTCCGAATGCAAACGCAAAAGGGATAAACTGCTGATAGGGTGCGAGTACCTGCTCGCTTCGCGCAATAATAATGTCATACAATACGTCGCCGATGCGCGTATCACCCTGAATGGAAGTTTCCGGCAGCGTGTCGGAAACCTGCCGAAACAGCTCTTCCCGGGCGCGGGCAAAAACTTGTTCCCGCTCGCCGGCGGGGAGCTGTGTTATATCCAGCCCGCCTTTTGTAAGCTGCCGCTCTATGTATTCGTCAACCGTGAGATTGGCGCTAAAACCCTCAAGCGCCGCAGTGCCAATATAGGGAACGGTATTCTCAAATACGGCCTCAAACACCGCGCGGGGAATAATATCGCGTATGGTAATGCGCTCGGGCGTTTTCGCGGTTTGCACAAAATATCCCAATGCAAGCGCTATGGCAAGCGCCGTAAGAACGGAAGGCATGCCCTGCCGCAACAGAATGGACACGTTAAATGTAATACGGCTTTCAATCTCCGCATGCACCCGCTCGTACGCGTACCACACGGCCGCCAAAAGAAAAAACGCACCTATGCCCGTAATTACGGAAGCGCCAAAAAAATAAAGAAACGAAAACGCGTTCAGCACGGCCACCACAATAAGTATGCGCGCGCGTTCCGCGAACAGAAGCAAAAGCGCCGTTGCGGCAAGATTAATTGTCAGCAATATCAGCGCGTAAGACACGGCAAGGCCGTTACCTGCATTGAGGCCGATTGCCTCGCGATAGAAAAACCAAAAAGGGACAGAAGACGCAACTATGATTATGCCGACAATGAAAGATTTAACATTCGTCATAATGCTTTCAGTATAAAGCATTTTGAATTATGAAGTAAGAATTATGAATCAAGGACAAAAATTCTAAGTTCCAAACCCTAAACTCTAAACAAACTCGAAGATAAAAACATAAAGCATAAAAACCTCTTTTTGAACTTTGCACTTTGAACTTGAGACTTGTTTAGGACTTAGAGTTTAGAGTTTTACGTTTTCCATATTTCATAATTCATGATTCATGATTCATGATTCTTTATTCTTATCTTCTACATCCTTGAACTCCGCATCTTTCACATTGTCTTTCTTATCATCAGTTGATTGCGTGCCTTTGTTCTCTTGCGGCTGCTGCTTGTAGAGATACTCGCCTATCTTTGAAAGCGATGCTTGCAGCGCGCTGGACACGTTTTGAATCTGCTGCGCGTCATCCCCTTCCTTCGCTTTTTTGAGATCCTCTATTTTCGTCTCCACGTCTTTGCGGATATCTTCCGGCGCTTTGTCGCCCGCGTCGCGGAGAGACTTCTCCGCCGTGTAGATAAGCGCGTCTGCCGTATTTTTCATTTCCACAGTCTCTTTGCGTTTCTTGTCTTCCTCGGCATGCGCGGCCGCATCCTGCTTCATGCGCTCTATCTCTTCCTTGGAGAGTCCGGTAGACGCTTCAATACGAATGGATTGTTCTTTGCCGGACGCTTTGTCTTTTGCTTTCACATTGAGGATGCCGTTCGCATCAATGTCAAACGTAACCTCCACTTGCGGCATGCCGCGGGGGGCAGGCGGGATACCGTCCAATATAAACCGGCCCAAGCTTTTGTTGTCCCGCGCGAATTCCCGCTCCCCTTGCAGCACGTGCACTTCCACGGACGTTTGATTGTCCGCGGCGGTGGAAAATATCTGGCTTTTGGCCGTGGGAATGGTGGTATTTTTTTCTATAAGGCGCGTAAATACCCCCCCTAATGTTTCAATGCCAAACGAAAGCGGTGTTACATCCAGAAGGAGAACATCCTTTACGTCTCCCTGCATAATGCCGCCCTGAATAGCTGCTCCAACCGCCACCACTTCATCCGGGTTGATGGACTTGTTCGGCTCTTTGCCGAACAGTTCCTTCACCGCATTTACAATGGCTGGCATGCGCGTTTGTCCGCCCACCAAAATGACTTCGTCTATCGCGTGTAGTTCAAATTTTGCATCGCGCACTACCTGCCTGGTTATTTCCACGGAGCGTAAGACATATTCACTCACCAGGGATTCCAACTTGGCGCGCGCGAGCTTGATTAGGAGATGCTGCGGCCCGTCCGCGCCGGAAGTTATAAAGGGAATATTTATTTCCGTCTCTACCGTAGTAGATAATTCATGTTTTGCTTTCTCCGCCGCTTCTTTAAGACGCTGAAGGGCAAGGCCGTCCTTTGAGATATCTATGCCGGATTCCTTCTTGAATTCCACGACAAGGTGATCAATAATTTTCTGATCAAAATCATCCCCTCCCAAATGCGTATCTCCGCCTGTGGCGCGCACCTCAATGGTATTGTCGCCGATTTCCAGCACTGATACGTCAAACGTGCCGCCGCCGAAATCATACACTACTATCTTTTCGTTCTTCTTTTTATCAAACCCGTACGCAAGCGCGGCCGCCGTGGGCTCGTTGATAATTCGGCGCACGGTAAGGCCCGCTATCTCACCCGCATTTTTGGTTGCCTGCCGCTGATCGTCGTCAAAATACGCAGGAACGGTTATAATCGCTTCCGTTATTTTCTCGCCCAAGTATTCTTCGGCATCATGCTTGAGTTTCTGGAGAACCATAGCAGAGATCTCCTCCGGCCTATACCATTTATCCGCCATGCGAATCTCAACGCCGCCGCTTGCCGACGCGCGGATGTCATATGGCAGGGTTTCTTTGTCCTTATCCAGCTGCGCGTCCGTGAACGTGCGCCCGATCAGACGCTTCGCGGAATAAATGGTGTTTTTAGGATTCGTAATTGCCTGACGCTTGGCAAGCAAACCGGCCAGGCGCTCGGCCGTTTTAGAGACCGCTACCATGGACGGCGTGGTGCGGTTCCCTTCTTTGTTTTCTATTATTTTCGGCTGCCCCGCCTGCATCACCGCCATGGCGGAGTTGGTGGTACCGAGGTCAATTCCTAGTATCTTTGACATATTTTTTTATTTATAAACCTGTAATCTTATTTTACAATGTTAAAGTTGTAAAATTGCCGCTATTCCTCTTTTTCCATTTTCACATTTTGATTTGTAATTTTTCATTTTTATTTTTGCATTTTTAATTTTCTTTGTACTGTCCCACCTTCACTTTTGCCGGCTTTATAACCTTCCCATGCAGCATATATCCTTTTTCCACTTCTTCCATAACCATATTGTCTTGCTCCGCATCTTCTACCGGCACATTTTCAACAGCTTCGTGAAGCAGCGCATTAAACGGCTCCTCGTTTGTCATGATTTGCTCAACCCCATGCCTCTGGAGCACTGCTTCCAGTTGCGCATATATGTGCCGAAAGCCGCGGGTATAAGGATCCTTATCATCCTTTCCTGTAAACGCGTGATGAAATGTGGCAAGTACGTTCAGAATATCCCGTATAATGCCTTCCGCCGCAAACAGCGCGTATTCTTTGCGCCGCCTCTCTTCTTCCTGCCGGAAATTTACCGCATCCGCTTGGCACCGCTGCCAGCCTTGCAGATACTCCTGCTTCTCCTTGCGGCACTGTGCAAGGTCCCGCCGAAGCCCTACCTCTCTGGCTGATAAGTTTGTTGCGTCCAATCCTCCCTCTTCCGGTTCATACTGTTCTTTCTCATTTTCTTGTCCTTCGTTATTCATATACAAATGTTAGTGCCACATAGGATTTTCCGCAATGGCTCGCACGGCCGATATGGCAGATCCGTAATCCATGCGCGACGGCCCTATGGCGAAAAACAATGTGGCTTCATCCTGCAGCGGCGCCGTTACCACGCCTAGCGACTGCGCTTCCCGCGCCGGGTTTTCACGCTCAATAAATACGCGCGGCGTCTGTTCCGCATCTTCCAATTCTTCCTCGTAGTATTCGGCAAACGAATACAACGCATCCACCAGGCGCCCAAACATGCGCAGGCAGTGCGGATCTGTAAATTCAGGACTCTGTAGGACTGTCTCAACGCCATAATATGCCACCGTATGCGCCCGCTGATTGACCATGGCTGTAAAGAGCCGCGAACGCCCGCTTACAAAACGTAGCGCTTCATGCAAATCTACAAACTCATGCGCTTCATCTTCCTGTATCAGGCAGTGATCCACAAAATACCGATAGCCGCGCTGCGTTGGCAGACGGCCGGCAGACGTATGCGGCTGGCGCAGAAACCCCTTGTCTTCCAGATACATCATCACCGCGCGTATAGTGGCCGGACTTGCCTCAATCATACCGCTATCCGCAACACATTTTGATGAAACGGGCGTAGCGTTTGCAATGTACTCCCGCACTACATGCTCTAATATATGCTGTTCTCGTGCCGTAAGCATTTATAGTATCAATAATAAAAAATTAGCACTCTTGTGTCAAGAGTGCTAATGGTAACCGCGAGGATTATGCTTGGGGAAAGTTGGAACGTTTGTACGTAAACAATATTAGCGGCTGGGGAGCCAGGATTCGAACCTGGAATTAGGGATCCAAAGTCCCGCGTGATACCGTTTCACTACTCCCCAATATGATTTACTGCTTTTTTCTCCTCCCCAAAACTATCCCGCAAAATTTCCACAATGGCAAGCTCCAGCGGCAACTGGGGGAAGACAGCGCGATAACTCATCCAGTAGGCGTCGATCAAGGATTTTAACATGTGTTCCAACTGCGGAACACTCAACGTTACAGGCACGGCACCCAGAAACTTCTGTTCGGCTTCGGTAAGATCGTCCTTGAGACGAACCGCAGCGCTCGCGTCAAGCCGTTGCAATAATACATGCCGCACATTGCGGATATTCATTTTAAGATACATCTGCGGATCCGTTCCTTCATCAATCGCGGCGTTCGCAATGCGCGCCGCCGTTCCCGCGTCTTTGGCAAAGAGTGCGACAATAAACGCGTGTACGTGTTCTTCCTTGGGCGCGCCCAGCACCAGCCGCACGTCTTCCGCCGTGAGCTTATCGCGGCCGCTTGCCACCTGCCCCAGCATGCTCTCGGCGTCGCGCAAGCCGCCGTCTGCAAATATGCCTATAAGGCGCAACGCATCTTTTTCGGCGCTGATCCCCTCCTTCTCTGCCAACATGGAGAGGCGGTCCACAATGGCGAGCGTTGCGATTTTACGGAATTCATAATGCTGCGTGCGGGATACAATGGTCTCCGGCATTTTTTGAAACTCCGTGGTCGCAAGAATGAACATCGCGTGCGCCGGCGGCTCTTCCAAAGTTTTGAGGAGAGCATTAAATGCTTCTTTTGTCAACATATGCACCTCGTCGATGATGTACGCCTTATACCTGCCGCGGCTGGGCGCCAAGCGCACAGACTCCCGCAGTTCGCGAATATCGTCAATGCCGCGGGAAGAGGCCGCGTCTATTTCAATAAGATCAAGCGAGGCGCCGGAAGAAAATTCTTTGCATATGCCGCATGTGTTGCATGGCTCGCCGTCTTTGGGCTTCTCGCAACTTGCCGCTTTCGCCAAGAGCCGCGCGACGGTAGTTTTTCCCATGCCGCGCGGACCGGAAAACAAAAACGCGTGCGCCACCCGGTTCAGCTTGACGGCATTTTTTAGAAGGGTTGTAACATGCGCCTGCCCCACCACGTCGCCAAAGCTCTGGGGACGGTATTTTCTATATAAAACTTGATTCTGCATAAGGACATGATAACACGAAAAATGCAGGTATTCCAGACCTTATGAAATGCAAAATTAAAAGTGCAAAATGAAAAATTACAGTGTAAAATTTAAAATTTTGAATTGTAATTTTGATTTTTGAATATTGATTTTTGAATTTCATTATCAATACCCGTACTCTCATCATTGCCATTATTGTTTTGCTGATTCACAGATTTTCTAAAAACAAACAATTTATACCCCGCGAAATTCCAAATGATGGTTATTGCCGTTGCTATTATAAGGGCAATATTTGCCCATGCTTTTTCCGCAAAACCGAACTGCGGCCGGATAACATCCACCACCAGCGACGCCACGGAGACATTGATAACAAAACCGATAACGCTCACCGTCAGGAATTTGCCGTATTCGCGCGCGACTGTGCGCAGTGATACACGCTCGTCCGGCGTATATTGGCGGAATACCCAATATTTGTTCCATATATATGCGTTAACATTTGCCACTACATAACCCGCCGCCTTAAATACGGCAAACCATCTCCCGGATGCAATGCCGGTAAAGAATATAAGCGTATTGGTAATGCCGAAATCAATGGCGAAGCTCAAAAATCCGGCGGCCGCATACCGCGAAAACTGCGGCATGATGCCCAGCCAGCGGGAAAGAACCTTTCCCAGCCAGATGCCAATTACCCAGAAAACAGGGATGATAAAAACGATGCTCACGTACGGCAAGCCAAACGGGAATGCAATGGCAAGGTTATAAAGCACCGGCAACATGAAAACACCGGTGAAGAATCCGGCAATGGCTGCTATGCGGTAATCTCCGTCACGCATGATTCATATTATTACCATCCAACTGCCGGATGCGTTCCACTTCTCCCCGTAATCCCAATTGATGGCGCAATAAGGAAAATATAAAGATAAGAATGCCGAAGGATATACATAAAGCGTATATGATAGGCAACGAAACATTCAACAGGCGTTGTCCCCACAATACGGAAAGGATGGAAAAGAAATACGTGAGCGACGGGCCGGCAAGCACTTGCACAATAGCAGCGCTTAACCGGTGCGAAAAGGAAAAATAAATTATAGCAAGGGCATACAGCACAAGAAAGCCGAGAATATATACCCGCATATCGCGATACGCGCCGTTCGCGTACGCGCGCTCAAATAACAAGAACACGCGAAATGACATAATGGAAATCCAGAACAGAGAAAACCCATTAGCAAGCGTGCTGGAAAATCCCAACTGCTCTTGTTTATATTCGCCGAAATACACTTCCATGGCAAGCCACAAAAAAATAATGGGAGTCAAGAGCCACCACACCCCCAAATCGGAAGTTAATGCACTTGCGATATCAGAAAAACCTATTATGATATCTTGAAAAATCATAAACGTAACTCATAACTCGTAATCCGTAATTTTTTGTACGAGTTACGGTTTACGGGTTACTATCCTACGCGCGGAAGCGCGATGCTATTTTCCACTCCACCTCTTCGCGCGGCTTGCCGTATTTTATGCTTGATAATTCCTTTACCGCCTCCGCCACCGCCTTGTTCCCTTCCGGCACGGCGAACGTGCGGATGTTGAACGGACGCGACGTTTGCCCATTTATTAATAATTTCACATACGCATTGTAGTTGTCTATGTTCATAAGATCATGCGCGTTGAACACCGGCGCGAATTGATCTTCTATATATTCCGCATCATCCGCGCCGATGCGAAATGAAACCATGGACCCCACGTTGCCGAACACCGCTTTCTTTATATTCTCTTCCAACTGCCCGATGAACTGGTGCGCAACGGTCAAGTTCAGGCGGTACTTGCGGGCTTCGGAAAGAATCGTCTCTATGGATTTCGTGGTAACATTCTGAAACTCGTCAATATAGAGATAAAAATCCCTGCGTTCCAGTTGCGGCATCTCCCCGCGCGAAAGGGCCGCCATAAGAAGTTTGCCTACTATAATAAGCCCCAAAAGATGGGAGTTAATGTCGCCAAGCCGCCCTTTGGAAAGATTCACCAGAAGAATTTTTTGCGCATCCATTACTTCACGGAAATTAAACGCGGACGCCTCCTGCCCTACAATAGGCCGCATGATTTCATTGGCAAGAAAAATGTCAAACTTGGATGTAATATAGGGGACGATATTCTGAAGCGCGGCTTCCCCGCCCGCTTTCTCCGCTACGTCTTCCCAAAACGTGCGCACTACTACGTTTTTCGTGCGTGAGAGTTTATACGCGCGGAAGTCCTTGTCAGAAAGTACGCGCTCAATTTCCATAAGCGTGCTGCCGGATGCAGGATCGTCCATCACCAGCATGGTGGCGTTGCGGAAATACTGCTCAAACATAGGTCCCATGGATTCGGGTACCGCGCCGTAGAGCTTCTGGAAAATGCTGAACATCTCGTTTACCACAAACGTTTTCTGCTCCGGAAACCGCGCATCGTATTCCAGCATGTTGAGGCCCAGCGGGCGCGCCACGTCGCCCGGATTAAAATAAATTACGTCGTCCACGCGCTCTTTGGGAATAAGCTCTAGAAGTTCTTCTGTTGTCTCACCATGCGGATCTATAAAACATACGCCCTGACCCGCCATAATATCCTGATGGATCATACTCTTCATGAAATTAGTTTTCCCAGTACCTGTCTGCCCGATAGTATAAAGATGGCGACGACGGTCATCCGGTTGAATGTGTATCAGAGAACGATCACCGCGGAATACGTTTTCGCCCAAAAGAATGCCGCTCTCCGGCAAATTCGCGGGCGGGGGCGCCTCACGGGCTTTTAAGTATTTTACTTTCGGGGCAGATAAAAATCCTGATGGAAAATGATACAAACTGGTAAGCTCTTCCGTACCCAGATATGCCGCCCGCTGCCCATCAAACAGGCGAAATGAAAATTTATATACCAGCTCCTCCAACGCGCTGCCGCTTTTGCGCTCTATGATAAAACTATTCGCCTGCGGATCGGCAAATTGTAAAAACGCGTCCTCCAGCGCCTGCAGCACGTCCAATGCTTCCTCATGGGTAGCCGCGGATGCCAAAAGCCTGATGTTCACCTCAAAGCCGGCCCGCCCCGCTTTCTCCTCAATCATCTTTACCAGCTCTTCGTTATACGGCTCCTCGCGCGCAAGATTACCTTCCTCCTTCGGCTTTGCTTTGGAGCCGCGCACAACGCCGCTCATGACCTCCGATGCAACGCCTTGCCACGTGCCGCCCTTACTCACTTCCTTGACGCTTTTGCCCTTCTTCAAAAATCGCGCGGCTTCCCTGCCCCGCTGCTGCCACTCGTGCCCTGCCGGCCGGACTACCAATTGAAATGCCGCGCCATCGCCTTCTTTTTTTAATTTGGAAAATGCAGTGGTAATAACCTCCAGCGGATCCGCTTCCAAGTGCCGATAGGTGCGCACGGGGAAAAATCCCGCGCGCTTCAAGCGCAGTACGGATCCGACCGTCGCCCCTCCTTCATTGAAAATATTATAGTCCTTTACTTGCTCCACGCGGGCGTGCGGGAACAACGCGTGCACCTTTTTCTCAAAAACGCTGCCCCATTTGCGCGGAACAGCCGCGTAAAAGGCGGTCTCTTCCCCCACGGATGGCAGCGCGATCTCAAGCGCGAACGAAGACTTATCGGTCAAAAATCCCAGCGTGCGGACCTCTTCCCGCGATGCCAAGCCCGCGTAAAACTGCTCCATTATAGAAATTAAATCTTTGGGTTCCTTACGATCGTGTTCCGCCGCGTCAAACTCCTGTGGCAAAAGTATGGCATACAGCACCAACTGCAAAGAGCCGGAAATGCGCCGGCGCACCCCGGCGCGCCGCATAAAAAACCAAACCGCCGCACCCGCTCCGGCGAGCGCGAGTACTGCTATCAAGAAGTAAAAGAAAGTTGATGACATGACTTTGAATTACCAAATGCTGTAGGGAATGTGACTAGCTGAGCTCTACACATCCCGCTGTAAGCGGGATTGTGGATAGTTCGGCTCGGCACATTCCAGACAATATTCACCGTCATGATATTTCCCGCGCTTGCACTAATTTTTCATAATACTCATCCACCAATGCATCATGAAAGTCATCCAACAGATGCGGGTTTTCCAAATGCCGCGCTACGTTTACCGCCTCTAGTACGCCTTTCGTAAGCGCAATTTCCACCAAGGCATCCACCTGCTGCTTATGCTCATCTTCCGTTTCATCCTTCTTTTGTGTAATCTGCGCAGCATAATCGTGCAGTGAAGCGCCCGGTATGGAAGATACATCCGGTTTTTCCGAAAGTGGCTTCCGCGCCACGGCATCCTTCGCGTCTTCCACGTGCTCCCTCAAAACCTCGCGGAATACTTCCTTTTCCTCGCGCGGCGCGCCTTCCGTTTTGCGCGCGGCAAGCTTCTCCTCCAAAAGGCGGATTTCTTCTTCCAAAGATTTTATGGATTCCTGGTCGGGCATACATATAGTATATACAATAGCACAGAAAAAAGAAAAAGGAGCAGCGGCAATCTGCTCCTATGACTTGTCATCCTGCCAGTGGGCAACCTTTTAAAAACCAAACAAATAATATCAATATAACAACTCCCCAAACAACCAGCCCCATAGACCCGCGCGGCTCTTCTTGCGGCATAGTATCCTCCTCGGAAACTTCTGTTTTTAATGATAGCATGTTTACTGCTTTTACTCCCCCATACGCATAAAGAACTGCCGCAGCATCGTTAGAATTCCGAAAACGTACAACACATAGAAAAACAAGGTCTTTGCCGCGTATAGTGCGCCAACCCAGATTATCGTTCGCCACGTAAGCGTAAAACCACCTCTCATTCAAGTGATCTATCTGGATTATAGCAGAAGAAAAATAAAAACAGGAGTAAATCCCATCTATTCTATTTCATTTTGTCAGGCCGTCCCATAAATAAAGGGGTTTATCAGGGAAAAGAAAGAAAAAAGCGCCTTGCTCACTCTATGAGCTAAGGCGCTATGATAAACCAAGAAACTTTCGCTATACGCACACTCCGAACAAAGCTCTGCGCGTAATCCTTCAAAAATATCTAACTCTTTCTTTTTCTGCGGCATCCCATCGGGCAACCAGTTCCACGTACTCTGTTATTCCCCGTAGTTCTCCACTCATGTTTACACATGCCACAAACCCACCACAAGAGCTTCCCGGTACCTGCAACTACTTTGTCTACCGGTAACTCGTTTCGTGGTGAATATTCCCGCGCAAGCTCCGGATGCGTGGCGGCAAGATTGTTCCAGGAAGTAACAGTCCTATTTCGGCATGCAGGACATCCGCCATGATTTCTTACCCTGTTATGTCCCGTAGTTTGCCATTCAAATCTGCATTTTCCACACTTCCACCATAATGTCTTGTTTGTTCCCGCCATGACCTGGGTTGCCGGAATCTTATTCTTTTCCGAATATTCCCATGCAAGCTCCGGATGCGTGGCGGCAAGATTGTTCCAGGGGGTTACGACACTTCTGCTGCATGCGGGACAACCAAGGCCTCTTACTCTATTATTACCTGTCGCTTGCCATTCCCAGCCGCAAATTCTTCCATTTTCTGTTCTGTTGTGACACTTCCACCAGAGGACTTTTCCCGTTCCTGCAACAACATGAGTAGCAGGCAATCTGTTTCTTATAGAATACTCTCCTGCCAGTTTCGGATGCGTGGCGGCAAGATTGTTCCAGGGGGTAGCGACTCTTCCGCTGCACGCAGGGCAGCCATGACCGTGACGGACACGATTATCAGCTGTTGTTTTCCACAACCATGCACACGCTTTTCCATCCTTTCTTTTCTTACTGCACTTCCACCACAGGGATTTCTTCGTTCCCAAAGTAACTTGATCAGCCGGAATCTTATTTTTTTCCGAATATTCCCGTGCAAGCTCCGGATGCGTGGCGGCAAGATTGTTCCAGGGTGTGACGACTAGATTTTTACACGCGGGACAACCAACACCTCTTACTCTATGGCTACCTCTCGCAAGCCATTCCCAGCCACATTTCTTTCCATTCTTTCTCTTCTTCGAACATTTCCACCAAAGAGACCTGTTTGTTCCGGCTAAAACCTGTGTGGCAGGCAATTTATTCCGATCCGAGTATTCCCTTGCTAATTCAGGATAATCAGCTATTCGACCACCCTTGAGACCGAGCCAATTCCTCAGGAAAACTTCATTTGAAAAAACTGTTTTGACCCACTGCATGAATTCCCGGAATGTCTTATATCCCTTCCTGTTCTGTTTTTGGTATCTTGCCAGCAATAACGAGTTATATTGAGCCAACGTTTTCTCGCCTACTGTTTTTTTTGACATCATTCCACACCTCTCAACGTTCGTACTTTATCGGTAAATAGTATACTATTTATGCATAAAATGGTCAAGAAAAAGAGTGGTCCTGCAACCACTCTTTAGTTTGAGAATATATAGCTTGTTCACTACGCAGTAAGCACGAGACCGGACGTCCGTGCCGCCTCATATTTATCAAGGAGTTCAAAAAACGTATCGGCCGTAATGGGCGATCTGGCAAGAAACCTCTCCATCGACTCCTGTTTTGCTTCGTTGAGCTTGAGCACATCCTCATCAATTGTCCCTTTGAGAATGGGGACCTTGTATTCTATGGGATATGCCTGCCCTTCCCGGTAAAACCGTGACCGAAACTGCGTCCACGGCTTCCACCCGAATCCTATGGCAGTCAAACGTAATTTCCGTATGCCTTTCATCTTTTTGAGAGTCAGATCAATCGAATCAGGGCATGCTCTCATTGAGATCAACAGGATCCAGGCATCCGGATCCGTCCGCCACGCCTCTATAATGCGGTCACGAGGACTAATTCTCGATTTGCCTGCCATTGGCGAGACAGAACCATCCAGGATAAGCACGTGCTTCTTTCCGAACCATTTTTGCAACAGCCGGCCTACCCATACTATCTCATCCTGCTTGTAGAGAGTAGTGCGTGTAATGCCTTCTACATACATGCCGGTTCCTATGGCTACTTTTGCCCGCATCTGATGCGCCTCCGTAAGGTATTTACGAAGCCATACCAGCTTGCTGGAAAGCTGCCATCGCTTGAAGCGTTTCTCCCATCCCACAGGCCATTTGTACGCATCTCGCAGGAGATGCGGCTGCACCACTGCTGTAATAAGCCGCCCTACTTTTTTCATAGGGTCGAGCTTCTTTGTATCATGGAGCACGAAATCATACAGTTTCTGGTGGTGTTTCCCTACCGGTATCTTTTCGACGCCAAAAGGGTTTTCCCATGGCTTGGGCTTAATATCCGGGAGGTCTGCTATATCACGCAGATCTATGCCCAGAACCCGATGAGCGAGGAGTTCGCGCAGGAATTGTTCATTGCGTATGCCCCATTTTCTGAAAGAGACCGCATCCGGAATAACCTCCGGCATGATCGCGGAGACTGTTTCTCCCATCTCTCGCGGATCGTTTTCCCATGGCGTTGCCGAGAGCTCCATGAAGCGTTTGGGCTTGAGCTTCTCGCGCAACGTATGGCATGCTTGCGCCCGCTGTGCCGGGCTGGAACCGTCGACGTGATTGATATAGTGACACTCGTCCAATACCAGGCCGTCGTACGGCAAGCGACCCAATGCATTGACGACCACCCATTCCCCATTTGCATCACGCCGGATGAGCGTAGAGTATGCAACAATAGTAAACTCTGCCGCGGAACGGATGGCATTCTCAAGATCCCCCATACCCCAGATAATAAAAACTTTATCACGAGGGTTTTTAAAGTAAGCAGATATCTTTTGTGCCATCTCCGTCCGGGCGTGCGCGGGGCATATGTACAACACCTTTCTGCATCCGTAGTAATGCATGCCGACGACAGCAAAGGACGTCTTGTGGGTGCTTGTGCCTCCTACGTTCAGCACGCGATGCACGTTCCTGATCCGCTCTATCCACCAGCGTACGTGGAACGATGGAAATAATCTCCCCTCAATATCAGGTATTACACCCGGAAAGCGCATTCTTAGCAATATCTGGCAATACTTTCGGACGCCTCTCAACGCCTTGCGTTCGAATTCGGTAGTAGCGGCAGCCATCTCGTCTTTCAACACCTGAAAACCCATCTGCGGATCACGGCTCATGAGGTAGATGAAATCAAGAAAGCGCGCTTCGCGGTAGAGATTGGTAATGTTCCGCCGTACTGCCTTCGGCAGATCTTTCATATAAACTACGTGCCGACTGCAGCCTTTTGCCCCTCCTTTCCAGTTTTTTGTGGTATGCCCGAGATATGTATGCAGCTTGACAACTACACGCGAAGCAACACCATCGCTGTAGAACACCTCCGGATGAGCTTGTGCCAATGCTCGCGCCAGATAATCAGGCCGATCCTGGAAAAGCGCCCAAATGAACCGGAGAAGCGCGCTTCGTTCAATAACGCTTTTATAGTAGGGCAGGTTTGTCTCCACTGTCTTGTTCATGATCCACTGGATATCCCGTTGCGTCAGCTCCCCGCTCCGGGAAAGCTCATGGATAATTTGTTCCCGTTCTTGCGTGGTCAGATGGGTTACATATTTCTTAAGGTCGAATGATTGTCCTTCCATACAGCCCTCCTTCTTGTCAATGTGTTTTAAGAATTTATACCATGAAAAAACAGACTTGTAAATGAAGGGTGTTGCGGTACACTTGAACTATGCAAAACAAAAAACTCGTCTTGCTGCTTCTCTTTTTTATCCTTGCACTCGCCGCCTTCTTGCGCTTCTGGCAAATTGCCAATATTCCGCCGGGACTGTACCACGACGAAGCAATGAATGGGAACGATGCCATTGAGGCGCTTCGTACCGGAGAGTTTAAGGTATTCTATCCGGAGAATAACGGACGCGAAGGGCTGTTTATCAATATGCAGGCGCTGTCGGTTTGGGTATTCAGGAAGGAAGTGTGGGCGTTGCGGGTAGTTAGTGCGTTCTTTGGAACACTCACCGTATTGGGGATTTTCTTTTTATGTAGAGAACTCTTTTACGAAACAAGCCCGCAAACTCAAAAGTCAAAAGTCAAAAGTCAAAAGTCAAAAGTCAAAAGTTTTAAGTTTCCAGTTTCAGTTTTGCGTTTTGCGTTTTGCGTTTTGCGTTCAGTACAACAAATCACTACGTTGCCAAAAAACGAGCTGTTAGCATTACTTTCCGCATTCTTCCTGGCAACTTCATTTTGGCATATAAACTTCTCCCGAATCGGCTTCCGCGCCATTATGGTGCCGTTTTTTCTAGTGTGGAGTTTTTATTTCTTGTACCGGCTTATTCGTGCCATGCGGGAAGAGCCTTCCGACATGTCGAATGCAAATATAGGATCCACTACTTCTTACAGCGAGCTGTGTAGAGCCCGGCTAGCCACATTCCTGCCAGAACTTTACGCCGTCATGGGCGGCATCCTGTTCGGCCTTGGCTTCCATACCTATATCGCGTATCGCCTCGCCCCTCTTTTACTTATACCGCCATTTCTTCTCGCGTTGAGCAAAAACTTGGACGTCCGGTTTCCAAGTAACTTGGAAACCGGACATCCAAGTGGAAAATGCTCTCCCTGCTTAGTAGTTTTGTTTCTCTTTGCCGCATTCGTTGCCGCCCTTCCCATGGGGTACTACTTCCTAGAGCATCCGGAAGATTTCGCGGGCAGAACGAGCCAGGTATCCGCATTCGCGGCGGATTCGCCACTCCGCGTAATTGGCGGCAATGTCATAAAAACAATCGGCCAGTTCTTCTGGACAGGCGATTATAATTGGCGACACAATCTGGCAGGGGCACCACAACTCTGGTGGCCCGTTGGAATATTGTTTGCTATTGGACTCCTCGTTGCCACAAAAAAAATAATTCAAAGTTCAAAGTTCAAAGTTCAAAATTACAATCCAAAGTTGAAAAATTTTAAACTTGTAACTGCAACTTTGCACTTTGCACTTTGCACTTTGAATTCATTAGGCACTCCTTTCAGCTTTCTAATGATATGGCTAACCGTCATGTCCCTCCCCGCCGTCATTTCCAACGAAGGCATCCCCCATGCGCTCCGTACCATCGGCATGATTCCTCCCGCCATGATACTGGCCGCAATGGGACTGGTATGGATAACGGATCACGTGGCCGCATGGCTCAGAAATCAAAAAACTGCCTGGCCGGAAAAAGCTCATCAGATCAATCGCATCAGCTGGGAGTTGAGCATTCTTGCCATTGTGATATTGCTCATGCTTCCCGTTTTCACGGCAAAAAAATATTTTATTGACTGGGCGTTGCACGAAGAAACGCAGGGAGCGTTTAACGCGCGCCATGCGGAGCTGGGCCGGATGCTTGCCGAATTGCCCGCAGATATTCCCAAATATGTTATAGTAAATGCAGACGGCGTGTTGGCGCGCGGCATCCCTATGCCGGCGCAGACCGTAATGTTTTTTGCAGAAGGAGGAATCGCAACACGCGGCGTCCCTACGCCTAAAAATATTATTTACATTCTGCCGGAAGATGAACCAATGTTAGATTCACTCACGGAACCGTTCATTGCCGTTTCTCTGAATCCGAAATAAAAAAGAGCAACTCCGAAGAGTTGCCCTGCGCGGTGGGTGGTGGAACTAACTGAAAAGGTACATGGCAACAAAAGCAGCAACAACTGCTGCCAAAAAAGCCATCATCCACCGCTTCTCACGTTGACTCGGCCCTTGTTTAGCCATTAGAAACCCCCCATCAGCAGTTGTGCAAGTTGGCTGCCCCCTACGGTCAGCCATTGCAATGCCGATATAATGCCAACAAAAGAGAAGATACCGATCCATGTAACCGAAGATATCCCTTGAGGATAATCCACCGGCAGGTGTCCATGCCTACGCATAGCTGCTACCCCCTTTAGATTGAGATTTACATATAAATATGCCTTATTTTTTAAATAAAGTCAATACCCTCGCCATCACGCTCCTAGGGATAATGTTTGTTCTTATGGCGAGCTCCGTTCGGAATGATTCGGCCATAATGGACGAGCTGGCGCACATTCCTTCCGGCTATTCGTATGTCGCTTTAAAAGACATGCGACTGAACCCCGAGCACCCGCCGCTTATTAAAGATTTGGCAGGCATTCCCCTGCTTTTTTTGGACCTTGCGTTCCCTACCGACGTGCCAGCATGGACCGAATACCTAAACGGCCAATGGGATATGGGGCGCATGTTTTTGTATGAAGCCGGCAACGACGCCGATCAGATTCTTTGGTGGTCGCGCGTGCCCATGATGCTCCTTGCGATACTCTTCGGCTGGATTCTTTTTTCCTGGACGCGCCGACGCTTCGGGGATGAAACTGCTCTCCTTGCCCTTTTTCTCTTCGCATTCTCGCCCACGTTCATTGCGCATTCACGGTATGTTACTACAGACATTGCCGCCGCATTTGGGTTTTTGATAGGTCTTCTTACATTCATAGATTTCCTAGAACAGCCGACGCGCAAAAATATTATCATTGCCGGCATTGCTTTAGGCGTAGCGCAGCTTCTTAAATTCTCCGTAGTGCTGTTACTCCCCGTGTATGGCATTATCACGCTGTTATGGATATTCGCCTCGCATAGCAATCATCTCTCACCAAACATATCACGCATTATGCGGCTCAAACATGTTATCCGCTACAGCATGCCGCTTATAGGAAAGATGCTTCTCATAGGAATAATAGCCGTGGTAGTAATCGTGGCAGTATACCAATTGCATGTATGGAATTACCCGCCGGAACGGCAGCTCGCAGACGCAACCGCATTGTTGTCATCTTTCAGCAAGCGAGGACTCGTGGATATGGATCTCTGGCTTATTCAGCATGATGCCACGCGCGCGCTCGGCCAATACATGCTCGGCGTGCTTATGGTAGTACAGCGCGCGGCGGGCGGAAACACCACGTATTTCCTGGGCGAAGTTTCCAACGGCGGCTGGTGGTATTATTTCCCGCTTCTGTATCTGTTGAAAGAAACAGCGGTTTTGCATATGCTTACAGCGCTTGCGGCGGGGCTTGCTGCTATACGATTACGCACAAAACGCAAAACAGAAAAAACTGTCGCCCTAAACCCCGCCACTACCACAGTTTTTTCTATTTTGCGTTTTGTGCCTTTACGGCACATAAGCAATTGGTTCCGGACACATCTTGCGGAAGCATCCATGCTGATATTCATCGCCGTATATTGGTGGTACTCCATTACAAGCACGCTTAATATCGGCGTGCGGCACGTGCTGCCGACATTTCCTTTCATATATATATTGGTTTCCAGGGAAATTACACGCTGGCTCCATGGCATCAATAAGCCCGATCCGAAAACGCTCGCCGAGACATTTCATCAGTTATACCGCATGCATGTGGGAAATCTTTGGAAATACTTTGCCGTTGCGTTCTTTATGTTTTGGTCCGCGTTTTCCGTGTTCTCCGCCTTCCCGCATTATCTAAGCTACTTTAACGAATTTGCGGGCGGCAGCGAAACCGCCTATCGCCTGGTAGTGGATTCCAACTACGATTGGGGTCAGGATTTAAAGCGCTTGCGGGATTTTACGCATGCGCACGGCATAGAACGCATGGCAGTTGACTATTTCGGCGGCGGCTCGCCCGCATATTATCTGGGAGACGCTTTTGAACCATGGTGGTCTAGCCGCGGCGCGCCGGAGGGCTATTTCGCCATATCTGCAACCTTCCGGCAGGGCGCCTTTGGTATATGGACAAACAGGCTTCCGAGCCAGCAGCCGCTCCCGCAAGACCGTTACCTTTGGCTCCGAGAAAAAGAACCCGTCGCCCGCGTCGGAGAGTCGATCTTTATTTACAAGTTTTCAGCGAAGTAATCTCACAGAATATAATTATCACGAAGCGATACCTAAATTTTGCATTTTGAATTATTTATAAAACACTTTCCCTTCAAACCGGATATCTACGTACTCAAGACTCTGCCGATCCGTAATGTGCTTCTCAAGCACCAACGTGAGATTCTCTAACGCGCGAGGTATATCCGTCTTTTCATCAAATACAATATACCATCCTTCTTCTGTTACCACATCAACGGTATCTTCAAACAGGCGCCCAAGCAGCACCTCCCGCACCGCGATGGCGTAATGCGCCGAGAGCCACGCGCTGACCTGGTGAACACGTTCCGCCGTTTCTCGATCAACCGAATGATCCCCCGCCGCGCTGGGCCCGGCATCCGCGCGCATATCGATTATACGCGCAATACTGTTTCCGGTAAGCCGGGGGGCGGCATCCATCAGCGTGCCGTCTGTTGCGATATAAAAACATGCGTCATGCGGCGTATCCACCTCATTGTTTGCTCCTGCGCAATACACTCCCCATAAATCCCGTTCTGCGACTTCAATAAAAACCCCCTCCCGCAATGAGCGTGATACGACAACCTCCCGTACAGCAGGAAATACTGCAAGAATACGCATTTCCAATACCGCGGCACGGAACAGAACTATGTTGCGGCGCGGGAACATGCCGGCAACTTTTTCCTCAAGAAACGCGTTTGCAATGCCGGCTATGTCTTCGGCAGGTATTGCATCACTACCCTCTACCGAGACACCTATTAGAAAAAGTTGCGGCAATAATAAAAGCACTGCAACAGCCGAACCCAATAGGAAAAAGGATACCACAAAGCGCAGCAACGTCTTCTTGCGCCGAAGATGGCGTTTGTGAATTTTATGCTGCTGCAATATCGGCTTCATACGACTATGCGCGGCAATAGCGGATTTATACGTGTGGTAACTTCATAATTAATAGTGCCAATTTTTGCGGCGAATTCTTCCGCAGTTATCTCGGCGGAACCCTGCCGCCCCAACAGCACTGCTTCATCCCCCGCCGCCACGCGCGGCACGCCGGTAACATCCGCCATTATGATGTTCATGCATATATTCCCAACCACGGAACATTTTTTGCCGCCTATAAGCACACTGCCTTTATTGGATTGCTTCCGATCGTATCCGTCCCAATACCCGACCGGCAGTACCGCGAGCTTCATGGGCTTGAGCGCCGTAAACGCGCGGTCATATCCGATAGTTGCACCCTTCGGCACATCCTTTACCTGCGCAACCCGCGTCTTCCAAGTAAGCGCCGGCTGCAGCCGCAATTTGTCAGACACTAAGTGTTTGACATCTTCGGACGGATACATGCCATACAAACTGATGCCAAGACGCACCATAGTTGCATGCGTGTCGGCATATGTCAGAATTGCCGCGCTCGCCGCCTCATGGCGGTACGGCGGTACGATGCCAAGTTCGGCAAATAACGAAACGCATTCTTGAAACGCCTGTAACTGCTCCTTGTAAAAAAGAGAGGCTTCATTTTCTGTATCGGCAAAATGCGTGTAGATGCCTTCTGATATAATATACCGGGCATGTTTGCGTAAAAAACTTGCAAATACCGGAATATGCGCGCATACAATGCCCTGGCGGTACGTGCCCGTCTCCACTTTTATGTGCACATGCGCCTTTTTCCGAAGTTTTTTTGCAATACGCACACTTTCTTTTAGAACATCAGTATCATACAACGCGAATCGAAAACCGTTTTTAATGGCCTCTGCAAGACGGGGTATCGGAATATAACCCAAAATAAGAACAGAGTTTTTAACGCCGGTTTTTTTGAGTGTCAACGCTTCGTCTACCGAATCAACTCCAAACCAAACCTCCGGAAGGTTACCTTCCGTATATACGGAAGGTAACCTTCCGGAGGTTTGGAACAGTCGTACAACTTCCTTCAAACCGTGGCCGTAGGCATTGGACTTCATAATACACATTATCGT
>Ga0114944_1000021_pt1 | contig 40263 bp, 56 predicted proteins | sample OV2TP2_FD_89582 | JGI IMG/M metagenome (GOLD analysis project Ga0114944, IMG submission 89582) | Hot spring microbial communities from Beatty, Nevada to study Microbial Dark Matter (Phase II) - OV2 TP2 | ecosystem: Environmental > Aquatic > Thermal springs > Hot (42-90C) | place: USA: Beatty... | reverse complement strand
GAGTGGACGTGGGCCGGAAGCTCTATGTGTGGGACAAGAGGATCAGGGGGTACCTCAAAGTGCAGTAAGTGAAAAAGTGGGTAACTTCAAAAAACACGCAAAAAGCCCAGCAAAAACGGGGTTTTTTTGTGGACGGGAGAACTTGACTATGCCGACCGCTTGGCATATAATGTATGTATGGGTAGGGAGGCCCGTTCAGGGGCACTGATGGGCCGCCCCAACCTCAAAGGTCGAGCTCGAGAATTAAAAAGTCACATCTATGGAAGAAGGACTCATCTGTGAAGTTTGTGGAGCAGAGCCAGAGAGATACCTGTGCAAGTTCTGCTACGAGAATCGAGCAGAGATGGAGCATCTCCGCGGCGTCAATGAGGGGCTTAAAAAAGCGTTATCGTTATACGGGTATGAAGCCCTCGCAGGAAAACAGAATGATCAGTAACTAACCACTATGAGAAAAACACTCGAGACGATAACAATCATCCTCGTATATCTCGTCATACTTGATATAGTGATTCTGTTCGCTAGTATGGGACAGATCGCGGCCGAGGGGCGTACTGGACACTGGCCAGCATTCTGGCGAGTGCAGGCGGAGTTCGTGGTGAACATACTCGCCAGATAGTTATACACAGCCCCATTCGACAGCATGCCGAGCGTATGGCACAATGGGGTCGAAAGGTCGGATGGTACCATTAACAACAGAACACCATGACAGTCGACACGAAAGAGCTGACTGCGCTCAAGGGCCGGGTATCGAAGCTCGAGACCCAGGCCAACGCAGTCACGATATCGACGCAGGAGGACTACACCGCAGCGGTTGACCTCGTCAGCAGGCTTAAAGACGCTGGTTCCAAGATAAAAGCATCCAAGGAATCTGTCACAAAGCCGCTCAACGAGGCGTTGCGGAACACCAGGGAACTCTTCGCGCCGATCGAGGAACAGTTCGCCAAGGCCGAGGCCATCGTGAAAACGAAGCTCCTCGACTACAAGCGGAAAATAGACGCCGAGGCCCGCGTCGCGGAGGCCAAGATCGCCGCGCGCGTGGAGAACGGCACCATGCGACTTGATACCGCCGAGCGGAAGCTCGACGCGGTGGAGCGCGTGGAGAACACAACCCGAGGCAAGGTCGGGGAGGTTCAGGTGCGCGTGATAAAGAAAGTCCGCATTGTCGATGCGGCTGTTTTGCCACGCGAGTATCTGATACCTGACGAAGTGGCCATACGCCGAGATGCGTTGGGAGGAAAAACAATAGCAGGAGTCGAGGTGTATGACGAGGAAATCATAGCAGCCGGGAAAGTGGGATCAAACCCGGAAGCGTGGGAGAAAAAAGTTAAAAAATAACCATGAAAAACATATACGTCCAGATTACCATCGACGACCCCTACCCAAAGAAGTTTGATAAGACGGCGAAAGGATCGACGATGGAAGTCGCGATCAAGAGGGCGCTGCAGCAGTTTCGCAAGGAAAGCTGGTCGAAGCGTCCGCTCAAGGAGGTTAAGATATACGCAAAAATCCTATGACAAAAACAACCAAGGTGAAGGAGCCGGGGGAAACCCCGGCCCCGGAGGCGGTCGCAGTTCAACCAGAACTCACCGCCAAAGAACAGAAGGAAGTAAAGATTATCGAGCGCGTGATCGAGAACCGAGAGCTCGCTCCGGCCGACGCGTTCAGGAAGCTCACGAGGTCGCAGGTTGAGCTTATGAAGAGGACGGTCGCCAAGGGCGCGTCGGACGACGAGCTTAAGCTCTTCATCCAGGTGTGCGTCGGGGCGCAACTCAACCCGTTCCTGCGCCAAGCGCACTTCGTGCCGTTCTGGGACAGCAAGGAGGGCGTCGAGCGGAGGGCGATCATCATCGGAATCGACGGCTTCCGAAGCATCGCCGAGTCAAGCGGTGCCTACGCCGGAAACGACGACCCGTTGTACGACGGGACCGAGGAGGTCGAGGTCGACGTGTGGGAGGGCAAGGGGGGCGCGAGGAAGAAGAGCGGCACGAAAAAACTGAGCGTCCCGGCCAAGGCAACGGCCACGGTCTACAAGGTCGTGGCCGGACAGCGCTGGCCGTTCGCCGCCACCGCTAGGTGGAGCGAGTACTACCCGGGCGGCAGGAAGGGCGGACAGTGGCACGACAGGCCCTATCTGATGCTTGGCAAGTGCGCCGAGGCCCTGGCGCTCCGCAAGGCCTTCCCGAAGCTCCTGAGCGGCATGTACGCGCAGGAGGAGATGGATCGGGTCATACACGTCGACGAGGACGCTCTGAGGGCAAAGAAGGCCTATGAGTACGTCGAGAACGCGATCGGCAAGGCGAACCTGGCCGAGCTCGAGGAGACGAGGAAGCTCATCGAGAAATCCACCAAGTACACAGTGGATCAGAAAATGGAGTTCCTCAAAATGGTCGACGAGAAGATCAACGAGCTTAAGGCCGCCGCGACGCCAGCGAAGGCGAAGTAGCATGCTAACCCCCCGAAACTATCTTAGCTTCTCGCAGATGACGCTCTTCGAGATGTCGCCGGAGAAGTACCTCGAAAAGTACGTCTACGGAAAGAGGGAGCGGATCAGCCGGAATATGTCCTACGGCTCCCAGATGGCCAAGGGGCTCGAGGCCGAGGAGGCGACCGGCGACCCCCTCCTTGACCTCGTCATGGCGCGCCTCCCAAAGTTCGAGCTCATGGACAAGCCGATCGAGGCGATCCTACCTGTGAGAGGTGGATTAACGGCGTGCATCAACGCGGCCGAATCAGAAACCACATCCGGAAAGGAACCAGAGGTGATTCACCTGCTGGCAAAGCCGGACACAGCCAAGGCCGACTATACCGCGTTCAAGGAGTACAAGACGAGCGTCCGTAAGTGGACCCAGAAGATGGCAGACGATAGTGGGCAGATCACGTTCTACGCGACGACGATCTGGCTCGCGAAGGGCTTCATCCCGCAGGACATCGAGCTCGTGGACGCGGTGGTGGAGTACGACCCGGACGGTCGATTGCGGCCGACGGGGGACATCTGGCGCTTCCAAACGAAGCGCACGATGGTGGACATCATTAAGATGACCGGTCGCATGAAGAAGGCGTGGGCTGGCATCAAGGAGCTCTGCAAAAACGAACTGCTTTAGCAAACTAAAAACAAGAACATGACTGAGGAAAAAATCTTTGCGGACGGAATGTGGTTCCAAGGCCCAGGGCCGAAAGCTCCGCAATTCGTCAAGGGAAAAATATCGGTAAAGGTCGACGCATTCATCGCCTTCTTGCAGGCCCATGCAAGCAAGAGTGGATGGGTGAACCTTGACCTCAAGGAGTCCCGGAAGGGCGTACTCTACCTTGAGCTCAACACGTGGCAGAAGGGGGACGCGCCGAGGGCGAGGAGGCAGGAGCGTCAGGAGGATCGGTCGGTGCAGTACGACGAGGAGGGACCGTCCGCGCCGGAGGACGGCGGTGTGAACACCGAGGACACACCTTTCTAACAGTTTATCCACTTACTGGCGGAAAACCGCCAGTAAGTGTGGTATGATGAAATCGATATGGACTACGAAAAGGAACTGGCAAAATACAGTGCGGACCCTGAAAACGTGTATTACACGTCGATTCTCGGTCGCCTCGTGATGAGCCTGGGGATCAAGGACGCGGGGGACCTTAGGCGAGCCATTACCGAGCCGGCAATCTTCGTGGTGATACCGGCTTCGATCCTGGAGAGGACGGACATATCGTCGACAGAAAAGATAGTTTATGGTGAAATACTGGCGCTTTCACGCAGGAGCGGAATCTGTTTTGCGACGAACGTGCACATCAGTCAAACACTTGGCATCGCCGAAAGAACTATCAGGATATCTTTGTCGAACCTTGTAAAGGTTGGGCTCGTGAAAGTGCAGCTAAAACGGGGCAAAAAGGGCACTTACAGGAACATAGAACTGGTCGGATATTCAAGGGAGGCAAATAATGCCCCCCCGGGCGGCAATTTTGAGCCCCCCCGGGAGGAAAAGAATGCCGCCCTTACTATAAGTAGAAATATACAAAGAGAAATATATAAAGAGAGTAAGACAGTCGGTCACTTTGAAAGGTTCTGGCAAGCGTATCCAAAAAAGGTGAGCAAGAAGTCGGCTCTAAAGGCCTGGCAGAAAGTGGTGGTTTCCGAGGAAACCGTTCCAAAGATTCTCTCTGCTCTCGAGGCACAAGTATCAACTGAGCAGTGGCGGAAGGACGGAGGACGTTTTATACCACACCCGACTACTTGGATCAATCAGGAGCGCTGGAACGATGAGGTTCGGGTCGAGATCCCAAAGAAGGTCGGCAAGTACGCAAACCTATGAGCATACCAGAGAGGTACAAAAACGCGAGGTTCGAGGACGTGCCGAAGCAGATTGCGGAGCTCTACGAATCCATGAACGAGACACGGCGCGGCATCTACATCCACGGCCCGGTCGGCACCGGCAAGACGCACTTTGCCTACGCGATCAAGAAAAAGTACGACTATCCAGAGGCCGGCCGGTTCTCCAGGTTCCGCAACATGACCGAGCTCCTGCGGGACATGCGCCAGGACTTCGACCTAGACGCTTGCGACCGCCAAGCAGACGTCGACGGCCTCATGGACGACGAGAGCCTGGTTATCATCGACGACGTGGGCAGCGAGAAGATAACCGAGTGGGTGGCCGAGACGTTCTACCTCATCGTGAACAAGCGGTACAACGCCATGGCGCCAACGATCTTCACCAGTAACCTGAACCCGCAGGACCTGGCCGAAAGGGTCGGGGACCGGACAGTATCGCGCATCGTCGAAATGTGCGATATCGTAGAATTGTCCGGATCGGACAAGAGGACCGCTAAAGTATCAAAAATAAAAGTAAACCTATGACAGAACAAAAAACATTCAAGATTCAGGCTCCGGTCGGGAACATTGTCGTGCCGAAGAACGTCATGAACGACGCCGAGTTGCGGGACTTCGCGTTGCAGCTCATCCAGGACGACGGTTCGATGGAAGTGTGGCGCGAAAAGGTCGAGAAGGACGAGTTGTCGGAGGTGCTTGCCTGGCTCCGTGGGGCGGGCTTCACCGTCGAGGAGGCATGAAGTACCAGAAGAAATGCGAGTGCTGCGGTCACCTGGTCACGGCGTACACCCACAACCTGAACGTGCCGCTCGCGAGGGCGCTGCGAACTCTGGTCGACCTTTACGAGGCGAGGAGGGAGCCGATCGCGCTCGGGGAGCTCGGACTCACCACGAGCCAGTACACAAACTTCTCCCACCTGCAGTACTTCGGACTCGTCCTGAATACTCCGGAAGGATGGGTTCCGGAGGAGCTCGGGATCGACTTCATCTACGGCCGCGCCTTCGTCCTGAACCCGGCCGGCGTGATGGGCGGCAAGGTGCTTTCGCCAGGCCACGAGGCGTGGGCGACTCATAGAGGTGGCCGCGCCGAGACGTGGATACAGGAGCTCGACGAGGGCTCCTACAAGCAGAGGGTTGATTATCAGAGGGAGAGGTCGGCCTCGTTAAGGTTATTCTAAAGTCAAAGCGCACCGAAAGGAGAGGAACGCCGCCGCACTTAGGAGATACTATGACAGAAAACTGGCATGACCTACTTCCAGAAGACAAAGGGCGCCCACTACCACAAGTTCTTCGTGGACGCGAACACCGGCGACAGGTTCTGCGTCTGTGGTGTGCAGAAGGGCGAGGCCGAGAAGCGGGCGAAGTATCACAACCGATCCTCGATATACAACGGCGTGTCCTACCACTCTGGACTGGAGGCCCGGTACGCCTTCGAGCTCGACATGCGCCTCAGGGCCAAGCAGATAAGATCATGGGAGCGCCAGGTGAAGATTGATCTCAGGGTGAACGGCCACCACATCAACAATTACTACATAGACTTCATCGTGCATGAGAAGGACGGGTCACGCGGATTCGTGGAATGCAAGGGCATGGAGCTCGAGCCATGGAAGACGAACTGGAAGATACTCGAGGCGACATTCGAGAGCTTTAAGAAGCACCCAGACGACTATATGCTCGTCGTGAAGGAGCAGAACAACTGGAAGAAGCGAGCATTGTTTAAAACATCGAGCAATTAAAGAGTTTGAAGAAAAGTATGGTTCACTTTGGGTGGACGGACGTGGAAGAAGAAAGTCATCAAGGAACGAACGTCTAAAGGCGTTGGGTAATTCGATAGTACCCGCCGTGGCTATGGAAATCATGCAAGCCATAAAACAATCTGAAAAGTCATTAACCCCATAACCACTCGCCACACTATGAAAATATGTGAGGACAGGAAGCATGCGGATATAGTCTTTGACGGTCAATACTGCCCACTTTGCGAGGCAGTAGAGGAGATAGAGGAACTGAAAGAAGAAATTGAGAAACTCGAAAGAACAACATAAACAAAAGTATGCCAAAACAAAAGAAGGAAAAACATATCATCAACTGCGACAAAGCCCCCTTCGTTCCCGAAGGTTGGTCGGTCGAGGATCACCAGAAGGGCGGACAGCTTCTCTGGAGCCCCGCGAAGGTCGCCCTGTTCCTGGCCGATGCCCAAAAAACTGGACGCATCGGTGGGCACGACCTCCGCAAGATCCTGGGGAGTCACCGCGTCTTAAACGCCAATGTTCTCGACTACCTACTCGCCAATCCCTCGCTCATCCCCGAGGAGTGGAAGGGCAAGTACGTGTATTTTTGGGGGACCATCTATCGTGACCGGGACGGCAGCCTCTACGTGCGGTATCTCTGCTGGGACGGCGGGCGCTGGAGCTGGAACTACTACTGGCTCGGCAACGATTGGTGCTCTACTAATCCTGCCGCGGTCCTCGCGCGTAGTTCTAAGAAACTCAAGCCCTCGCACTTAGATACTCTGTCCTTGGAAGTGAAAATAAACGGGAAGGTTTACTTTGGAGAGGTTAAGTTAAAAGTATGACCATGACCACCCTACTCAAAACATTTCAAGAGGAGCAGGACGAGAAGTTCAATTTTAATTTTCGCGCCCCAAAGCCATTTGATGACGGCCTATATGCAGTTAAAGCAGATATTCTTCTTGAATACATCCATTCCCGCGAAGAAGCCCTGCTCAAACGGATTGGGGAGGAGGCGAGAGAAAGGATACTGAATGAATTAACTTGGTATAAGAGAGAGTTATATTTCAGTTAAAGAATTACAAGCCCTAGATATTAAACAACTACTCATATGACCTCTTCGGAAATAAAAACACTACTCGCCAACAAGTACGCGCCTCCTGCTTACGCTTTCTTCACGGAAGTAGCGAAGAGTGGAGTGGGGAGTTTTAACGGATACATTGACGGCGTTGCGTTTGCTCTTTATCCAAGCATGAACCATGAGATACATGGGTTTGAGGTCAAGGTGAGTAGGCAGGACTTTTTGAGAGAGTTTGAGAACCCGGAAAAGTCGGGGGGACGCGATGCAGTGGTGCAATCGTTGGTGGCTTGTCGCGCCGAAAGAAGTTTGCGCCATAGACGAGTTGCCGAAAAATTGGGGATACTTTGAAGTAGCAGGTACCGGCAATCGGCTGTATAGAAAGAAACAAGCGCCACTTTTGGAAGCCGAGCTCAACCTATCTTTTATCGCAGGACTTTTGAGGCGTTCAACGGAAGGAACGATTCCAGTAAGCACTTTGTGGAACGAGGTTGATAAAGCGAAGGCCGAGATACGGGTCAAGTTTCAGAAAGAAATTGACGATGCGAAAAAAACGCTTGAGACGTATAAGAACGAGGTTGGGGAGTTTGAGAAAGCGAGTGGCCTTGAAGTATTGGCTAGCTGGCGCAAAGGAAAAGAATTGGGAGAAGCCGTGAAAATGGTTTTGGACAATAGAGTAGGTTTTGACTACGAGATTGGAGGGCTGGAAAAAGAACTGGAGAAGCTGAAAGCACTTAACGTAGCTATAAAAGCAAATCTAAAACTATGACCACCAACCCCAAAAAAGAAGTAAGCCAATGCTGTGAGTGGAAAGAAAAAGCAAACAGGATTGGTTGGCGTCTTACTGGTGAGGATAACTGGGACGGAGTAGAAACGCACTTGCGTATATTCGGCCATCTACCAAAAAAGATGACGTGTTCTAGGTTTCGCTGTGAAGAGAATGAGGTATCGCGCGGCGTTGGTTCTTATAAGCAGGTAGAAGAGTTCTTAAATAAAATATCTTCGGAAGATTCTTCGATAACGGTTGTTGAGAAGCCAGAACCCGTAGGAACCGACTGTCCTTGCGAATTAGGAAGCGAGAAACATTATCATCCAGATTGCCCAGAAAGTAAGCCCGACGAATCAGTCGAGGACTGGGATGAGGAGTTCGATGAAATATGGGAACAGGACAAACGACTAGATTCGGAAGAAGTTTGGACGTGTGCAGAGGTTAAGAAGTGGGTACGTGCTCTTCTCTCTCGTCAGCGTGAAAAAGTCATGGAAGAAATGGAAGAAAACGCTCTCTACTTAGCCAACGAGTCTCGTCAGCGAGGCATGAAGCAAGAAAGAAAGCGTATTTTGGAGAAGATTGAGGTAATGAAAGTAACTTTCATAGCAGGTTTACGATCTGACGCAAGGCGGCTGTTAGATTCTATTCCAACAGACGCGGTGAGCAAAGAAACGCTATCTGCAATGGAGGGGGTGCTAAACGAAAAGTACGGCCCTCTTGAGGCATACAACCAAGCCCTCGAAGACCTCAAAAAAGAACTTGAAGTATGAGGAAAAACAAGACACCAACCAAACCAGACAATGTGACGTACACGCAGAGCTTCGCCGCCGTGGTGCACAATCCCGACGGCCTCGCGGGCCCCAAGCTCGTGGTGAAAAGCCCCAGGTGGTACCGGCACCAGCTTTCGAAGTTCAAGGATGGAGAGCAGGTGTCGCTTGTGGTACACAACCGCAAGCCGAAGCGCACCGACGCGCAGAACAGATATTACTGGGGCGTATACCTTCCGCTGATCGCTGGCGAGGGTGGCGAGGAGCGCAACAAGGACTACATTGAGGTGCTTCATGAGCGGTTCAAGGGGGAGTTCCTCAACAAGGGGCTGTTTGAGGCCTATGGCAAGAAGGTGTGGCTCAAGAAGAGCACCACGGAGCTCGGGGTCGCCGAGTTCTGCCAGTACATACTGGATATCGAGCGACTGACCGGGGTCGAGGCGCCACCGACGGAGAACTACGGACTCGAGCCGCTTCGCGGTGGTGAAGTAGGGGAGGAGTTATCCACAGAATAGATGTTGTGGAGCCGAGCGTCCGTGATAAAATGTGTGCATGGCTTCTTGTAAGCAGGGCCCGCGGGGTAGCACCCCGATAACAAGAGTACGGCAAACTGGTGGTGGCGAGTGGACGTCGACCGTTAGGACGAAGGTTGCTTGCGTGATAGGGCTATCAAGCCGTTGAAATGCCCGAACCAAATCCACCCGGCTCTGCTCACAGTAAGTCAAAGTCATGGAAAAACAGGCAACAAAAAAAGAGAGGCGAATCATGGCGGCCGAGCTTGGAAGGCGCGGCGGCAGGTCGGTCGTCCGCAAGCGCGGCAAGGCCTATATGGCGAAGATCGCAAAACTCGGCGGCAAGGCTCGCTGGGGTAAATAACCATTTTATGTCAAAAAAACACAAGGAGAGCGGGGAAGTCGAGGACCTAAGTGAACGAGTAAAGGGGTTCAACGCGGAGTTCATCGGACTCCTGGCAAAGTACAAGCTCGGGCTCGGAGCCCAGCCGGTCTTCATTCAGGCGAAGGATCCTTGCGTAGGCTTCACTGTCGCCGCGAAACCAATCATATTCGACGATTTGAGGGGGGCAAAGGCGCAGGACACCCCGCCGATACAGGAGGGGGGCGTGATTAACCCAAGCGAATAGCATGAATCTCGTCGTTTTCGCAATCGGATTCGTTGCGGGCATCGCCATATCGGCGCTTGCGTTTGTCGTTCTTGCCTACTTCAGGAGCCCGTTGGAGAGGGTTGCGTCAGTAGCCCAGAGGAACTTGTCTAACATAGGACCTCGGCCGAGGGGCTTCATAGTCAACCCGGAGACTGATGCCGAGGCGGTGAGGCGCGGTATAGTCGAGCGCAACTCGCGCGAGGGAAGGGACACTCCAGTAAGCGAGCTAATATGAGCAAAAAAGTTAAAATAATTCCCCGTGGCAAGAACATACTCGTAAGACCTGACCCGGAGCAGGCGAGGACTTCGGAGTACGGGATATCAAAGCCGACGAATGTCGACCAGGACAAGAAGGCAATCGGTGTTGTGGTTGCTGTTGGCTCGGAGATCAAGGACATCAAGAATGGCGACCACGTCATTTACGGGGTTTATTCCGGAGAGAACATCAAGATTACCGAGAGCGGGAACGAGGTCGACTACGTCCTGCTTCTCGATGAGTGGGTTCTCGCCACGATCGAATGAACAGTCTCAAACTAAAAACCCTATACTGGCTCCTTGAGTGGTTCCTTGATCAGTACGACCCGCACCATGACCAAGCCGAGAGATCGCATATCGACTTCACGCGGGGGCAGGTTTACTTGCACATCAAGGGACGGAGGGGCCGAACCAAGCATGATATACGGACGTGACCTTGGCTGCCTCTACGGACAGCCGCACAACATGAGGTACCTCGCCAACACCAAGACGGCGAAGTGGGAAAAGTGCGTTATATGTGGCAAGAGATTCCGCTGGACGAAGGGGTCCAAGGGAAGGGTTGATAACGACGAGTACCTTAAGGCGCACGTCCGGCAGTTTGCGCAAAGAGGGGGAGCGACGCGGATGGTGTATCACAAGATTTACAGGCCTAAGGAGATGACGATAATAATATGAGCCATTTCATACCAGAAGAGTCAACGATTCAGGACATGCTGTCTATACTTTTTCCGACGCACCAGCACAAGAAGGCGGCAAGGACCGCTGTCGAGTTCTTCCTCGCGTCGCACCATCAAGGAATAGACTTGCCAGACCGAGCGGCCGACGTGCATACTCTCCGTCGGTTCGTCGATTTCATGATCGAGAGTGGCTATAATTAAATACCAATATGTCTGAAAACAGGACGATCATCGTGCAGGACAAAACATTCGAGACGATCCGTTCCGCCGTCAACAAAATGGTGGACTTGATCCGACCGACGCTCGGCCCGGCCGGCAACAAGGTCATCATCTCCAAGATGCTCTACAAGATGGTCGTGGACGACGGCGTGCAGATAGCCCGCGACTTCGAGCTCGAGGATCCGGCCGAGAATGCCGTGGTGAACGTCGTGCGCGAGACGGCGATCAAGACGAATGACCGGGTGGGCGACGGCACGACCGGTTCGCTCATCATACTGCAGGCCATTGTGAACGAAGTGGCGCGATACTCGAAGCGGGACGGACGCAGGATATCAGCGGAGCTCCTCAGGGGGCTTGGGGAGGTCAAGGAACAGCTTCTCAAGCAGAAAAAGGACATCAAGACGAGGGAGGATCTCAAGAAGGTTGCGCTTGTGGCGTTCGACAACGAGGCGATCGCGGACATGATAGCCGGTATTTACGAGAAGGTCGGAAAGGATGGTGTGGTCACAATCGACAAGTCCCCGACATTGGAGACATACGTCGAGATGTCCGACGGAGTTAGGATCGAGCGCGGGTACATCAGCCCGTACATGGTCAACAACCCGGAGCGCATGGAGTCGGTCATAGAAAAGCCGCACTTTCTTCTCACGGATTACCGGCTCACGGAGAACGCAGACCTCTTCCCCATAATAAACAAGATGGCCGCCGCCGGTAAGCGCGGCCTCGTGGTGGTGGCGGAGAACGTGGAGCAACACGCGCTCGCGACCTTGGTCATAAACTTGCCGAACGTGCTGAACCCGGAAACGCGGAAGCCGGGGACTTTCCCGTCCGTGGCCATAAACCTCCCGAACGTGGATGGCAGGAAGGTTTTGCTCGAGGACCTCGCGCTCCTCACGGGAGCCAAGGTGTTCTCCTCCGAGAAGGGGGACAAGCTGGAGTCCGCGGAAATTGCGGACCTTGGCAGGGCGGAGCGGTTCATAAGTCGGCGCGAGGAGTCGGTCATAGTCGGCCCGAAGGGGAGCAAGGCGGCGGTCTCAAGGGCGGTCAAGCAGTTGAAGTTCGCGATCCTCGAGGAGAAGAACGAGAAGCAAAGGAAGGATCTGTCTCATAGGCTCGGTAGGTTCACCAACAGCATAGCAACCATCAAGGTCGGGGCCCCGACCGAGAACGAGCAGAAGGCCCTCAAGTACAAGGTGGAGGACGCCGTGAACGCCGTGAAGGTCGCGTACCAGGGCGGGGTGGTGTGCGGCGCCGGCGTCGCGCTCGCGGGCGTGAAGACCTCGAGCCCCATACTCAACGAGGCGCTCAAGTATCCGTCGAGACAGCTTCACGAGAACATGGGGACTGACCTGGTCGACCGGAAGCCCGGATGGGTCAAGAACGTGGTCACCGGGGAGTCCGGGCCGTTCTTCGACGTGGGCGTGATGGACCCTCTGGACGTGGTCGTGGCCGGGGTCGAGAGCGCGGTTTCGATAGCCACCATACTTCTTACGAGCTCCGGAATCATCGTCGAGACGAAGAAGAAGCCGAGGAGCGTGGAGGAACAGGAAGAGTAGCGTTAAAAACTAACAACAAAAAAATGGAAAACGCAAGCGCAAAGGACTTTTTGCAGCACATAATCTCGAACATAGTGGACGACCCGTCCGCCGTGTCCATCGAGGAGAGGAACGACGACATGGGGGTTCTCCTGTCCGTAAGGGTGGCCCAGGAAGACATGGGGAAGGTCATAGGGAAGCAGGGCAAGACCGCGGAGGCGATCCGCGAGCTCCTGCGGGTCATGGGCTATAGGACGCGGGCGTGCCTCGCGTTCAAGCTTGAGGAGCCGGAGGGAAGCACGAGGGGGTTCGGACGCGGACCAGGATTGTCGAGGACCACGGGAAGCGAGTTCGGCGACTTGGATCTCTAACTAACAAAGTAAGATGAAAGGGGAAGATTCTTTTTCCGAGACAAAAGAGATAAAGCCGTATGAGAAGAACGCGAAGGTGCACACGGACGCGCAGTTGATTCAGCTTGCGCGGATAGTCAAGGAGGTCGGGTGGAGGCAGCCGGTGGTCGTCAACCAGTCGGGGGTCATCATAGTTGGCCACGGAAGGTACATTGCGTCTAAGAAGTATGGTGTGGAATATGGCCTAGATCCCTTATGGGTGATGGATGACGCCGGGAGGACCGTATGCGGGGGGGCCTCGTCGGTTCCGATGACCGAGGAGCAGGAGAGGACGTACCGGCTGGCGGACAACAAGCTGAACGAGAGCGGGTGGGATATGGGGAAGGCGGTCATGGAGCTCAGGCTTCTTAGCGCGGACATGCTCGAGATGACCGGGTTCAACGTGGACGAGCTCGAGGCGCACGAGAGTGCGGACGAGATAGCCAAGTTGTCGCGGGAGCGCGAGATCGACTCCGGAAAGTACAGCGTTGCGACGGTCGAGGCCCCGGAGACGCCGAGGCTCAAGGCGAGGGCGAGCTTCTACTTCGACTCGATAGGCGAGTTCGAGGAGGCGAAGAAGTTTTTCGGCGTCCAGGGCGGGGTGCTCGACCATAAGAAGCTGGTCGCCTTGATGAGAAAAAAGGCATGAGGTACTTCTCGCTTTTCACGGGAATAGGGGGGCTTGATGTTGGGCTTGAGGAGGTCGGCGCGAAGTGTGTCGGCTTTTCCGAGACCAAGAAGTCGTCTTCCGAGATATACCAGAGGCATTATCCGGCGCACGAGAACTTTGGTGATGTGACCAAGATCGACCCGTACGACATGCCGGACTTCGACGTGCTTACCGGGGGTTTTCCTTGCCAGAGTTTCAGCATCGCGGGCCTGCGAAGGGGCTTCGAAGACCACAAGGACAAGAAGGGCGCCATGGTTCTTTACATACACAGGATACTCGTCGCGAAGCAGCCGAAGTTCTTCGCGCTCGAGAATGTGAAGGGGATACTCAACCATGGTGGCGGAGCGACGTTTCGCAAGGTGTTCCGGCTATTTGAGAACGCGGGATACAACGTGCGGTGCGTCTTGCTCAATGCACTGTATTACGGATCCGCGCAGAACCGGGAGAGGGTGATATTCCTGGGGTCGAAGACGGAGGTCACGAACCCTAGGCCGAGGATAGTCGACGGCACAAAAAGGTTCAGGGACTTTCGGGACGGCGACGAAAAGAACTTTGTGTGGCTGAGGCAGACCGCGAAGAACCGCATGCGGGACAAGATAGAGCAGCGAGACCCGTACTCATACTCGATAGTCGGCGGGTACGACAGGATGGGGACGCTTATGACCGGGATCAGCGGGGGCGGTGGGCGAAACCCAAGCTCGCAGCAGAAGATAGTCCAGGAGGCGGACGGGAGGTGGAGGTTCCTGACGGCGCTCGAGGGCGAGCGGCTCCAGGGCTTTCCTGACGGGTGGACCGCCGGGCAGTCTAACGGAGCGAGGTGGTTTGCGCTTGGGAACGCGGTGCATTGCGACGTGAGCAGGTACCTCTTCAAGGAGTACGCTGGCCAGGCTTTCGGGACGGAGTGGGGGAAGCTGTTGGCGCAAAAAAATGGCTGACGTGCTTTCAAAAAAAAGGAGGAGCGAGGTCATGTCGAGGATCCGGTCAAGGAGGACGAGGTCGGAGATGCTGCTTCACGGCTGGCTCAAGGGAAACAGGGTTAAGCATAGGATGTGGCCGAGGTTCTTGTCCGTGGGGGGGATTATAGAGGGCGACGTGCTCATAGGCGGGAGGGTCGTTTTCGTTCATGGGTGTTTCTGGCACGGATGCAGGAGTCACTTCAGGTGTCCGAAGACGAACTCCGAGTTCTGGGCGGAGAAAATAAGGAGGAACAGGGAGAGGCACTCTAGGAATGCGAGGACGCTTAGGCGAATGGGCTATGAGGTGGTCGTGGTCTGGGAGCACGGTCTCAAGGGTGTCCGTGACATGGCAAAAGTGGTATAATAGGACCAGGGCGAACCTTAGAGGAACTACGCGACCTTGTCAAAGACAAGATCATATCCCAATCGTTCTCAAGCATTAAAACGTTCTAACTAATAGCTCTGCCGCAGTTTTTATGGCTCCAAAGTTTTTACAACACGAGGGCGTAAGCTATGTTGTCGAAGGCGGTGCCGTGCAGTCGGTGTATCCGCCGGAGTCCCACTTCGGATTCACGTATTGGTCGCTCATGATCCCTCCGGTGAAGCCGAAGGACATCCTCATGCTCGGATGCGGGGCGCACACCGTACCGGATCTCATCGACAAGGTATGGGGCCACGGACGGAGCCTGACGTGCGACGATGGAAGAGACGCGTTCGGCTTCGCGCATGCCCTTCGAGAGGTCGGCAGCACATTTGACTACATCATCGTGGACGTCTACCAAGGTGCCACACCGCACCCAGGCATATTCAAAGACGACTTCCTGCACGACCTGTACGCCATATCGACCGGCCTGATAGCCGTAAACTCCGCCACGTTCGAGCAGGAAGCGCCTTACCAGCCCTACTTCGAGGTGGTGCTCGCAAAAGCCCTTAACAACAACGTGGTGACGTTCCTGAGGCGAAGGGGCAGTCCCGAGAGGCAGTACTTCGCACTAAAGCCGTAGTCAAGCCAACATGCCAGCCAGATATCACAAAAAAAGAGGCAAGAAGTGGAGGGCCAGGATAGGCGAGGGCGTCTCCAAGCTCACCGAGGAGCGTGTCGGAAAGCTCAAGGAGGCGTTCGCGATAGGCGCCAACGTCAGGCAGGCGTGCTTTTATGCGGAGATACACCCCGACACCTATTACGAGTGGCTGAAGAACAACCAAGTGCTTTCCGACGAGATAGCCGCCATTCAGGAGAAGCTGCCGTTGCAGGCAAAGAGGAATATAGCCCTGCGGATCCACGGGAAGACGCACGACGCCGAGGGGAGGGCGCTCGTCATCGGGAGCATACCCGACTCCTGGCGCTTTCTCGAGAAGAGGGAGCCGGAGGTGTACGGGGAGAAGCTCAAGCTGGAGCACTCCGGGGAAGTTTTTAAGGACGGCGGGCAGGAGCCGAGCGCGGAGGAAGTCGTCGCCTACCAGGACTACATCAAGCGGCGCCGGGAGATCCGGCAGCGTCGGGCGCTTGAGTCGGTGAACAAAGAGCTGGAGGGAGCTAAAAAGGAATAAACTATATGACTGTGGACAATGTCACAATAGCGGTGAGGTTGGGCATAGCAATGCTTTCGGTGACGCTCGCGGCCACGGTGAGCCCTTTGTGGCTGTTGCTTCTCCTCCTGGCCGTGGCATGACAACGAAGTGCGGATTAGGGTTTCACGAGTGGTCAAAGCACTCCAGGTCAACGCCCGACCCCCTTGTGAGGGTCGTGCCGTGCCTGAACTGCCACGAGCTCATGGTCGAGCCGGAGCCCGTAAAGTGGGACTCGGTGAACGTGGCCATATTCGCCGTGCTGGCGCTCGTGTCGCTGGCCGTCGGAGTGGCGATCCTCGCATACGGCGGAGCGTACATGCTTTACGCGATGGTCTGGCTGAAGGAAAGGATGCTATGAAGGTATCTCATGAAAACCCGCCGATGCTCGACAGGATACTGGGCGCTGGCATGAGGCCGGACATGGACAGGGTGGTGTTCACCTACGGCGACACCGTGTACGTCCCGAGCGGCAGGGAGCTTCCCGACTACCTGCTCGTGCACGAGTCCGCGCACTCGAGGCAGCAGGGGGCGGACCCCGGGGCCTGGTGGATGCGCTACACGACCGACAGGTACTTCCGCCTGTCCCAGGAGGTCGAGGCCTACGCCGCCCAGTACGACTTCATGTGCGGCCACGTGAGGGACAGGAACCGGAGGGCGGGCGTTCTCGTCGAGATTGCGAACGTGCTGGCCGGGCCAACCTACGGGGAGATGGTGTCCGTCATGGACGCGCTGAAGATGGTTAAGGATAAATCCAAGACAAAATGATGTCCGTGATCAAGGAGGCGCAAAGGTCGATTTACAGGAGCAACCCGTTTCTTGTCAGGCTTCTGCTTGAAAAACACAGAAGAATGACGGGAGTGCGGGTCGACGAGGTTGACGAGAAGTTCATCGACTCGCTTTTCGAGCCTCACTTTGTCAGGATGGGTATAGGCATATGAGGCGCTGGCGGTACCAGGAGAGGGGGTGCATGTCTCCGGCGGAGTACTGCGGGGAGACGGACAAGGTCATGTATGACAAGCGCGGGGCGACCACCGCCGCCAACAAGCGCATGGCCGACGACCGCGTGCGGCTCCGCATATATCAGTGCCCTTATTGTGATCACTGGCATTTGACAAAAAGCTTATGAACGAGCAAGAACAAAAAGACGACGCCTGCGAAAAGACGTTCTCAAAGGTGCACGACTTCAAGGAGGTCGGAAACGACTCCACTTTTGTCTGCGTAAACTGCCTTCAGTCGAGAAGGTTTTTCAGAACGGCGGATGGGTTTGGCGTTGAGTTAAAAAGATGAGCCAGCCGGACACCAAGGTCAAGGAAGCGAGGGCCGTGGACGACTCCATGTTGACCTTGGGCATCCAGGATTGGCTGGAAAGGGAGCGGGTCAAGAACGAGAAGGGCGACCCCATTGACTTCGACGAGCACCCGTTCCTCGAGGCGATATACGAGGACCAGAGCCAGAACCTCACGATCATGAAGGCGGCGCAGGTGGGTCTGTCGACCGCGTCAATCCTGAAGAACCATTACGACGCCAAGAGGCGTAAGATTGATATCATCTACTGCGTGGATAAGGAAACGGAGGCGCTGACGCAACGAGGGTTCCTTAAGCAAGAAAACCTCCAATCCAACGACATCATTCTCACGTTATCGAAGCAAGGGACAGCCCAGTGGTCGCCACTTCAGGAAGTGTTTAGGAAAGACGTCGACATGGATTGTATTGAGTTTGAAGCGCGAAACTTTAGCGCGTTGGTGACACCGAATCACCGATGGCTATTACAACCATATCGAGGAAATGGAAATATGTTCTTTCGAGAAACGAGAGACATGATCGGCAAGTATGCTCGCATACCAAAATCGGTAGACCGCGGTGGAGCGACCATCAGCCCATTTTATACAGATGATGAAGTTGCTTTGCTGGCGTGGGTATTCGCGGAGGGTCACTACCTAAAGCAGAAAAAAGGCTCCGGCAAGAAGTGCAACTCAATAATCATTGTGCAGTCGGAAAGGGTGAACGCGCCGTACTGCGACGAAATCAGATCGTTGCTTAGGAGCTTGAACGTAAAGTGGAAAGAGTACCCAATGAAGCACAACGGGTGCGTATCGTTCCGTTTTGCGTTTGCACTCGGGAAAGAAATCAGGGAAAGGTTCCCAAACAAAGTTCCCGACGCAAGGCTCGCATTACAGCTTACAAGGAGCCAATGCAAGCTGTTTATCGATACATTTGCGAAAGCTGATGGGTGGCTTGATAGATCGGGGACGTGGGCTGTAACACAAAAGAACAAGCAAACAGTAGATACTCTTTGCATGATTGCTGTTCTTGCTGGGTACGTGCCGAGCGTTATAAATCCAGGGAAGAATGGTTGTTACACGGTTCGGATGACTCAGTTCAAGTCGGTAGAAACGGGGGAATTACTTCCTAAGACGGTAAAATACAAGGGCATTGTTTGGTGTCCGCGAACGCCGTTCGGGACGTTTTATGCGCGTCGAAAAGGCCATTGTTACTGGACAGGTAATACCCTTCCGACCGATGCCGACGTCAGTGTGTTCGTAGGCGGCAAGGTGAATCGCATCATAGCGAACAACCCGAGCATGGTCGCCGACGTGGCCGACAAGGACAGCGTGGAGTCCAAGCGCGTCGGGGACAGTATAATTTACTTCAGGGGCACCTGGACGAAGAAGGCCGCGATCATGGTCACGGCAGACCGGCTGGTGCACGACGAGAAGGACTCGTCGAAGCTCGACGTCATCGCCGACTACCAGGCGCGCCTGCAGCACTCCAAGTTCAAGCAGATACACACGTTCAGCCACCCCTCGCTCCCGGAGACCGGCGTGCACTCCGACTGGCTCAAGAGCGACCAGAAGCACTGGTTCGTGAAGTGCCCGCACTGCGCCCACTGGCAGTACCTGTCTTGGGACGCCGAGAACCCCGCCAGGATGAGCGTGGACGTCGACAGGGAGGTGTTCGTGTGCAAGAAGTGCCGTGGGTGGCTCCCGAGCGACGTCCGCAAGGGCGGGCAGTGGGTGGCGAAGCACCCGGACAGGGCTTGGAGCGGATACTGGGTCTCCATGCTCATGGCGCCGTGGGTGTCCGCCGCCGACATAGTCGCTAGGTACAGGAACCCCGAGACGACTAAGGAGTTCTTCTTCACGAAGGTGCTGGGGCTCCCGCACGCGGACGGAAAGGCGAAGCTGCTCCGCAAGGACTTCCTGCAGAACCTCACCGGCAAGCTCTGGGCCCCGGGGGCCGACGAGCGCGTGGTCATGGGCGTGGACACCGGGCTACGGCTCGACTACGTGCTCGGCAACCAGAAGGGGCTGTTCATGCAGGGAGACTGCGACGACTACGGGACGCTGGACGGCTACATGAAGCGCTGGCCGAAGTGCATAGCGATAGTCGACCAGGGCGGGGACCTCATAGGGTCCAGAAAGTTCCACGAGAGGTACCCTGGCCGTGTCTTCCTTTGCTCGCTGGCCGGCGACAGGAAGACGAAGGAGCTCGTCAAGTGGGGAAAGGGCGACGAGTTCGGGGCGGTCACAGCGGACAGGAACCGCATGGTGCAGCTCGTGGTGGACGAGTTCCGGGACAGGCGCATCGTTGTGCACGGGTCCGAGAACGACTGGTACGAGTACTGGCTCGACTGGAACAACCTGTCGAAGATCAAGGTGTTTGACCCGGACACGAACCAGGTCAGGGGCTACAAGTGGGTGCGGAGCGCAAGGGACCACCGCGCCATGGCGACGGTGTTCTGGCGGGTTGGCATGCGCAGGTTCTCCGGCTCCGGGTCGATCGTGAAGGCTCCCGTGAGTGTGCCGGCGCCGCGCAGCTACATGGTGGACCCGAACCAGACCGTGTCCTTCGACCCGAACGCCATGTTCATGAGCCCGCAACAGAAGGCCGCGGACGAGGCGAGGGAGGCCGAGCACAAGGCGGCCGTCGAGGCCTCTCTTGACGCGCTCGAGGACGTCGGCGCGGACTGGCGCGCGGCGCCGTAGAGTTATCAACAGGACGTTTTTACGGGAAAGTGGTATAATCTAGGTGCTAACTGAAGAGTTCAGAGGGGACGAGTTTCCGCTTTGAAAGCGTGTCCGTATGGGAATTACGGGATTTTTTTGCTCAAAAACATGTCAACAGATATCGCCGGGTACGTGTCCCTCGGCTCGGAAATAAACAAACAGAGGTCCGACGGCACGCAGGACAGCGTGCAGGGTGTTGTTTCAGAAAAGTTGCCTGAGCTCACGCTCGAGATGAAGGACGAGGAGCTCATAAAGCTCACCGAGAAGTGGGAGAAGGACTGGAAGGAGTCTCCCGTGAGATCCGAGTTTGAGAAGAACGGGGACGACAACGTCAAGTACTGGCTCGGAAAGCACTTCGACATACCTTCGGATCCGGAGGGGGCGGAGAGGCCGATGGTCGACAACGTCATATTCGAGTCCGTCGAGACGCACCTCTCGCAGATAACGCGCAGGAACCCGGAGCCGCTCGTCGCCCTCCATAGTTCGGAGCTCGACGAGAGCGGGAACGCGGACGAGGCTAAGATGCGGTTCGTGCAGAAGGTCAAGAACTTCCTCGCGGACGTCTCTGACGAGAACACGCTGCGGCTCAAGCTCAAGGGGGCCGGGCGCCATTGGGAGCTGTACCTTCTCGGCGCGTTGAAGTTCGGATGGGACCTGGACAAGAACATCCCGTCCGCCAGCGTCATACGGCCTCGCAAGCTCATACTCGACAAGGGCGGGTCCGTCGACGAGGACGGGTACCACGGGAAGTACCTCGGGGAGTACCGGAAGCTAGAGGCGGGAAGGATTTTGAAGATCATAGGCGAGGAGGAGGACCAGCTCGGGGAGGACGGGTCTGTTTCAAAAAGGGGGAACTCGGAGGCCCGCAAGTTCATAAAGGAGTCGGTCAAGGACGACCTCGCGACCGAGATCCAGTTCATCGAATGGTGGACCCCGGAGTACATGTGCTGGACGCTCGGGAAGCACGTGCTCTGGAAGAAGCGGAATCCGCACTGGAACTACGACCGAGTCGAGCAGGTTGAGTCCGTGGACGAAGTCGGCGCGTCCGCGATCGTCCCGCAGGATGTGGCCGGCATAAACCACCTGCCCGTTCCAGCCATACCGTACAGGCTCCTGTCGATTTACAACCTGGGAGAGCAGCCGGTGGACAAGACATCGCTCGTCGGCCAGAACCTTTCAAACCAGGACCGCGTGAACAAGAGGAACAAGCAGGTAGACAAGAACGCCGACAATATGAACGGTGGCATTGTCGTATCGCTCGCCCGATCCGGCTTAACCCAGGCACAAGCAAAGGGGGTGACCTCGGCCCTCGCAAAAGGTGGCGCGGTGCTCATACCGGACGGCTCGCCGAGGGAGGCGATAGACAGGTACGCGTCCCCGGGACTTCCGCCGGACATATACAACGACCTCCTGGATAGCAGGGCGCGACTCCGCGACATATTCGGCACAAGGGGGTCCAGCCCGGCCGGAATAGAGAGCGAGGACACTGTACGCGGCAAGATCATAAGCAGGGGTCTGGACACCGACAGGATCGGCGGTGGCATAAGCGAGTACCTCGAGCAACTCGCCGACGGCGCATACAACTGGTTCCTGCAGCTGCTCTACGTCTACGACGACAACTTCCAGTTCGTGGGCGGAGGGAGGCCGCCGAGGGTGACGATCTCCGTCAAGGAGGGTTCGCTCCTGCCGAAGGACAGCATGTCGATCGCCAACCAGGCGCTCGAGCTCGCCAAGCTGAACCGGATATCTAACCTCGATCTTTACAAGCGACTGGAGTTCCCGAACCCGGAGGAGATGGCGGCGAACGTGTGGCTCGAGGCCAACGCCCCGCAACTCCTATACAAGGACAATCCGATGGTACAGGAGGTCATTGCCGGACAGCAGGCCGCCGCAGCAGAGGCGAGCGGTCTGGAGGCCAGGAAGGGCGAGGAGGAGCACGAGCGCGGCATGGAGAAGGAGGTAGTCAAAGGTGTTATGAGAAACAGGCCGGCGGAGCCGAGGTCCCTCCTCGCGGAGGTGCCGCAGGACGTCGCGGGCCCGGCACAGTAGCATGCCATTCGTTTCAAAAGCTCAGGCGGGGTACATGTTCGCGAACCACCCGGAGATCGCGCGGGAGTTCGCAAGGAAGACGAGGGACATCGCCGGACTGCCGGAGCATGCGAGGAAAAAGAAGAAGGACGAGCGCCCAGCGGTTCCCAGGGCCTCGTAGCACATTTCAAAAAGTCAAGCCGCCTCGTTTCCCGCGGCTCTAAACAAGGGGCACGAAGTCATTATTAAAAAACCACAAAAACATGGGAGAAGAATCACAGACGCAGTTCAGAGCGGAGGGGCAGCCGGCCTTTCCAGCCGAGAGCAAGGAGAACGAGAACTCCTCCTCCTCGTCAGAGGGTGAAAAAACGAACGCCGATTCGAACCAATCGCAAGGGGGTGCAGAGAACTCTGGCGCAAAGAAACCGGACGGCGAGGCGGACAACTTCCTAAACCACCCGCGCTGGAAAGAGCGCGAGGAGGACTGGAAGAACCGCTACAACGAGCAGGAGAAGCGGCACGCGGACGAGATGGCCGCTTTCCGCAGCGACATTGAAAAGAGGCTCGGCGCAAAGTCGGAAGGCTCCGAAGACGAGGTTCCCGACTGGTTCGGCGGAGACGCCAAGCAGTTCGCCTCGTACAAGGCGGAGCGGGCCCGCGAGCTGAAGGAGGCGGAGGAGCGCGCGTTCAAGCGCATCCAGTCCTCCCAGAGCGAGGAGCAGAAGAAGATCGACGAGGCGACCAAGTTCTTCCAGGACGAGGTCGTAGCGATGGAGGCCGACAAGGAGCTAAACCCCCAGGGCCTCAAGATCGACCGGAACAAGCTCCTCAAGACGGCACTCGACAACGACCTAATAGACAGCAAGGGCCGGTGGAACTATCGGGTGGCATTCAGGCTCATGAAGCCGTCCGAAGTGTTCGCGGCAAAGGCGGCCCTGGACGAGCGGAAGAAGATAGCCAACGCCACGACAGAAAACAACCGCGCGGAGTCAGGGCAGCCAAAGTTCACCACGAGCAAGGACTTCTCCAAGCCGGAGAACCGGCCGTGGTAGGGACGAATTATCAGTAAACTAAACACAAAACCATGGCAGAATTATACGGACAACGTATCCAGACGACCGTGAAGGAGAAATACCTCCCGTTCGTCGTGGACACGATCCTCAACTCAAACGTTCTCTTCCAGCGAGTCGTCCGTGCGGGGAAGAAATGGAGCGGCCGCGTCCTTCGATCGCCTATTAAGGTGTCGAAGAACAGCACCGGGACATCGTTCCGGGGCTTCGACAGCTTCTCCACTTCCGCATCGGACAACCGCCAGTTCCTGGAGTTCACGCCCGCGTTCTACCAGATCACGTGCGCGCTCCCTGGCGACGAGCTCTCTGTGGCCGACTCCGAGGACAAGGTGCTCGACCTCATGAAGCTCACCATCCAGTCCGACACCGAAGACATGGCCGACGACCTCGGCACCATCTTCTACGCGGACGGGACCGGAAACAGCTCTAAGGACCCCCTGGGCCTCGCGGCCTTGGTGGACAACGGCGACTCGGTCTCCAGCATTGGCGGCCTCTCGCGCTCTACCTACTCGACCCTACAGTCGACGGTGACCGCTTCGGGCGGCACGCTCACGCTCGCGCTAATCGACACCCTCTGGAACGCGGTGGCTTCCGGCTCGCAAAAGCCGTCGATAGCATACTGCACGGAGGCGGTGTTCAGCTTCTACGGACAGCTCCTCCGCCCGCAAGAGCGGATCGTGAAGGAGGCGTCCAGGATGAAGGGACTCGTCGGCGGGACAGGGTTCTCGGCTCTCGAGTACAACGGAAAGCCTATCGTCGCGGACGAGAAGGCGACCGCGCAGAACTTCATCTTCGTCAACGAGAACTTCGTGGACTGGTACGCGCTCCCCTACTTCAACGCGAAGCCGGTGGCGTACAAGTCGCAGATCGAGGGCAACGACTACGAGGCTCCGCTCGGGCTCGGCTTCAGCTGGTCCGACTGGATCATCCCCGCGAACTCGGCCTCGGTCGTGGGCCACATCTACTTCGGCGGCCAGTTCATCACGAACAACCCAAAGAGGCACGGCAAACTCACAGGCATCACCGGCATTTAGTCGAACGCTGGTGGCCAGTGATAGTAAAAACTAATCACACAAAACCATGGCCATAGAACAACGAAACTACGACCCGGCGATCATGCAGGGCGCCCAGCACAACATGGTGCTTGACCTCGGGGACGTCCTCGATGCCAATCGAAACGAGATCCTTGAGTTTGACGCCGTTGCCTCAGCAGTGAACTTCTTCCGTCTTGCCAACTCCGCGACAGGCGACGCTATTGTGTTGTCGGCCCAGGGTGACGACACAAACGTCGCCCTCACGATAAACTCTTTGCTTACCGGCGCTCTTACCCTCGACTCCACCAGCACTGGTGCCGTCAACCTCGGAAACAGCGCGAACGCAAAGGCGGTCACGATCGGCAACACCACTGGAGCGTCGTCGGTTGCAATCAGGTCCGGCTCGGGCGGCACGGTAGTCACGTCGGCCGACGACAACGCACTCGCAGTCGGAGCAAACGGCGCGACCAATCCTGTGCTCCGGGTTGATGCTGCCACTAGCTCTGTCGCCACAGGCATCTCGATTGTGGGCGCCGCTACCGGAACCGCAGTCGCTGTCGCAGCGACCGGCTCGGCAACTGACGAGAGCATCAGCGTCAACGCAAAGGCGGCGGGAACGATTGCCATCGGCAATACGTCGACCGGGATCGTATCCATCGCCACGGCTTCATCGAGCGCAGGTATGCGCTACAAGCGGAGCGTGCTTGCCTCTTCAGGCAACACGACCATGACCTCGGCGATGAGCGGATCGGTCATGCTCCTTGACGGAGCGGCCACCGACTACCTCCTGCCAGCAGTCGGCGCAGGCGACATAGGAATGGAGTTCTGGTTCGTAGCGACAATCATCGCCACCGACCAAACCATCACGGCGGCATCAGGCGACTTATTGACTGGCTCAATCGAGGTGGTCGATACAGCTGCCGACACCGACGTGTTCGTTCCCGATGTCAGCGACGACCTCATCATCACCCTGAACGGAACAACGACCGGAGGCAAAACGGTCGGAAGCTGGTGCCACTTGGTCGCAATCAGCGCAACCCGCTGGTGGGTCGAGGGAATCTTCCTGACCGCGACCGAGACACAAGCAACCCCGTTCTCCTAATCCTAAAGTCGAGTAGGATGGGACCAGTAAGTCATTAGAAGTAATAACCAACAAACACCATGTCCAACTTTCTTTCAGGAGCAGTATCGGTCGCCGCGCAGTCCCTCCACAGCTCGAGCGCCGACCAGATGCACAAGCTTGGCGAGATCATATTCGCCAACGACGGGAGGGCCTTCCGTTACGCTGAAGCCGGTGCAGATGCACTTGTTGCTGGAAATCTCCAGTCATCACAGGCGCAGGACACCGACACGCAGAACATGACGTCGGCTGTTCAGGCGGTCGGAGACCTCTCCATCGCCTCGTCGACCACGGTCACGGTGACCGCGAACGAGTACGCCGAAGGGTTCATCCTTGTCTCCGTAACCCCGGGAGTCGGCAAGAACTACAAGATCAAGGGCCACATCGCATACTCGAGCGCGGCCCCGACCTTCAACCTCGACGAGAGCGTTGTCGTGGCTCTTACCGCGACTTCCCGGCTCGACGCGCTGGCAAACCCTTACAAGGACGTAGTAGTGGCGGCCACGACCTTCGTGAGCGCGGCAGTAGGCGTCGCAGTCCACGCCATCGCCATCGACCAGTTCGGTTGGCTCCAGGTCCACGGACTCGCCAACTGTCTTGTGGACGGAACAGGCGTAATCGGCGAGCCGGTCATCCGCTCAAACGGAGTAGCCGGATCAGTCGAGCCAGCAACCACAACCTACACGGTTCAGGGTAATGCTGGCTGGGCGGCGACCGCGATCTCGAATACTGAATACGGCGCGATCTTCCTCCAGCTTCCCTAACTCGAAATCTGGCCCCGCCTTGTTTGCTGGAATCGCCTCCCAAAAGTAGGAGAGAGCCCAAAAGTAATCAGGCGTTTGCCAACTTTGCTCTCCACTCCTCCTTGGGGGACGAACCCAGCAAGCGGGCGGGGCCGGGAAAAGGCCTACGAAATAAATAACGCGGAATCGTAGGCGCCGCTTGGGCACAAATGCGGGTGATTGCCCCCCGCGAAAAACGACATGAAAACAGCGCTTTTTACAAACTACTCAAAACAGCCGTTCACCGGATTCTGGGACGGAAAGGGCAAGAAGTTCGAGCCCGGCCAGTCCCTCTACATGCCGGACTACCTCGCGAGGCACTTCGCCCTCGGACTCGCGAACCGCGAGCTCATAAGGCTCGGGAAGGAGCGGGCGACGTCGCCGAAGTTCCCCGAGCAGGTCCCCGACTTCATGGAGCAGTTCAACAAGGCCTACACCCCTGATCCGGAAAACGACGAGGGAGAGCCCGGCCAGGAGAAGGACAGCATAGACACCCTCATCAACGTGGCCAACAAGAACAGGGAGAGCCGCTCGAAGGCCAGGTTACCTCAAGGGGCCGAGCACTTGGAGCGGAAGGCCCCGCAGATCGCCGAGTTCCCGCCAGACGACGGGGACGACGAGGAGTTCGGGGCCTCCCCGGTCGAGAGCAGCCCGCAGGATAAATAAAAAACACCATTCATGGCAACAAACACCATACCAAGAGACGGAAACAACGTGCCGTTCGAGAACGTGGACTCGTTCGCCGTCGTCACCTCGGCACCCTCGGCATTTGCCGGCGGAACTGCGAACTCCCGCGGCGACGACGGAGGCACCAGCGACCCCTTCACCCTTTTCAACGTGACTGGCGAGGTTCTCGTCAGAATCTTCGGCGTGTGCACAACCGACCTCGCCGGAGCGGCAACCCTTGAAGTCGGAGTAACCGGAAACACGGCTCTCTTAATCCCGCAGAGCACGGCAACCGACATAGATGCCAATGATATATGGTTCGATGCCACACCGGCAGAAGTCGGCGGCGTTGCATTGTCCTCAATCACGGGACCATTCGTCATCGTAAACGGTCTCGACATAATCGAGACGGTCGGCACAGCCGACATCACGTCCGGCAACATCAGGTACGTCTGCCTGTGGCGTCCACTGAGCCGCGACGGCGACGTCGTAAGCGCCGTATAACCATGAAGCTACTCGACGCCGCAGAGGTGCGAAGCGAGAAGAAGCGCTCCGTCGCCGAGCAGGGAGAGCGCGTGCGCAGGCTGCAGGAGGAGGAGTCGCTCTCCTCCTCGCGGCTGAACGCCGCGCTCTCCCGGGAGCGCTCGGAGCTCGAGCGCATCGAGTCGGGCCTTGCCTTGGCCAGGGAAGAGTACGAGAGGACGAGCGGGGAGCTCAGACAGGAGGTTTCCGCGCTCGAGGCAAGGAAAGTGGAGGCGTTGAAGCCGACAAGGGACAGGGAGATAGCGGTCGCGAAAGCCGAGAGTTCCCTTGCGGAGAAGGAGGAGGAGTTTTTCAAAAAAGCAGGCGCCTTGGAGATCCGACTCGCCGAGGCCATAGGGGCCAGGGGAAACTACGAGCGCAGGCTCGCGGAGCTCGACGAGTACCGGAGGGCCGTCGACGAGTCCGGCAGGAAGGCGTTCTCGGACGCCGAGGATCACGAGCGCCTCGTAATGGCAAGGGAGAGCCGGTTCAACGACGAGAGGGTCAGGCTTCGCGCGTACTTCGAGGCGGAGGACGCCAAGGTCAGCGCGAAGATAATGGAGCTAAGAGTTTTACAAAAGGAACATGCCTAACCTAACAGGAACATCGCAGGTGTTCGAGGGGAACACCGACAGCGTCCATACATCGCAACTCGAGGAGCTCGGAAAGCGCGCATGGGGCCCGGGCGGGGACGAGTATATTTACCTCCAGGGTGTCGGCTCCACCGTGGCCGGCGACTGGGTCGTCTACGACGAGAGCTTCGCCACGACGAGGATTGTGGCGAACGAGGTGGGGCCCGTGGCCATAGCCATGGCGGCGGTGAACGCGACGACGAGCTACGGATGGTACCAGATATTCGGTACAAACACGATCGCCAGGACCGACACCGTCGCGGCGGACAAGTCGCTCTACATAGACGGAACTGCCGGACGAGCCGACGATGCGGGAGTGGCCGGGGACCTGATCATAGGCGCGTACTCGATGACCGCGGACACGTCCAACGTGGCGACGGTCATGCTCAACTACCCGCACGTGTCCGACGACATCGGCGGAGCGAGCGGGACCGTGGGAGGGTCGGACACCCAGGTGAACTTCAACGACGGCGGCACCCTTTCGGGGGACGCCGGTTTCACGTACAACAAGACGACGGACACCGCCACGCTCGCGGGAAATCTCCAGTGCGAGGACCTGCTCCTGGAGGACAGCGACGCCTCGCACTACCTGACCATAACAACGACCTCGAACCTCACGGCCGCGAGGACTTTGACTCTGGTCCCGGGTGACGCGGCCAGGACCCTGACGTTCGCGGGTGACCTCAACATAGCGGCCGACCTCATAACGTCCGGGGCGAACTCGCTCACGCTCACAACGACTGCAGCCACGAATGTGACGCTCCCGACCACGGGAACGCTCGCGACGCTCGCCGGGACGGAAACTTTTACAAACAAGACGCTCACCACGCCGACCATTGTCGCGACTGGTTGGACGAACGCTAACCACGCCCACGCGGCGGCGAACTCCGGAGGTCAGATCGCCATAAACGACACCACGGGTACCCTCGCGGTAGGAAGGGGCGGCACGGGAGCGACGAGCCTCACTGACGGCGGAATCCTGATCGGGGGGGGGACCGGCGCGATAACCGCGCTCGGAGTGGCTGCCAACGGTCAGATACCAGTGGGCGACGGCACGACCGCGCCAGTACTGGCGACCCTCACGGGGACGGCGAACCAGGTAGTGGTCACGAACGGCGCCGGGACGATCACCCTTTCGACGCCTCAGAGCATCGCCACCACGTCAACTCCGCAGTTCGCGACTATAGGAATCGGAACCGCGGCGTCCGGGGACGCGAACGAGATAGTCAACCTCGCAACCGCCGGCAACATCGTAGTGGCCGGCGCGAACCCGCTGAGGACGATCATCCTGTCCGCCGCCGGAGGCGCGCCAACCACCACTATAGGGTGCGGGGGCCCAACGAAAGTGGAGGCAGGCACGAACGACATAGACTACTTCGCGCTCGAGTTCGACACCACAACCGAGGAGCGCGCGTTCTGGAACGTGGTCATGCCCGACAACTACGACGGGGGCACCGTCACGGCGCAGTTCTACTGGACGAACGCCGCCGGGCTCGCGACGGAGACCGTCGTGTGGGGCATTAAGGCCAGGGCGTACGCGGACGACGCCGCCATAGACCAGGCGTACGGAACCGAGGTCACGACCACCGACACGTTCCTCGCGCAGGGAGACGTGCACGAGTCGGCCGTGTCGTCGGCCGTCACGATAGGGGGGTCGCCTGCGGCAGGCCAATACACCATTTTCAACGTGGGAAGGAAGACGGGGAGCGACAACCTCACGGGCGACGCCCGGCTCCTTGCAGTCCACATAAAGTACGGGATAAACGCTTACAGCGATTAGTCATGAAAACCAGTGTCAAAAACAAGTTTTACAGGAGCGACTTCTACGCGGATAACCAGAAGATGCTCCTGTGGATGGCAAGCACCTCCTACGGGCGCGACCTTCTACGCCTCCCAAAGGATCTCGGAAAAATCGTATTACTAAACCCTGGCGGCGTGACGGCCTTCGAGGACGTTAAGAACGGAAGGTTCGTAAAAAGATCCGTTTTCGTCCCGTCCGACTTTTACCTGAAGACTATATTGCGGCGCTGGAGGGAGTTTTGCGAGTACGTGAGGTATTACGAGGAGAACGAATTGAGCCTGTGGAAAAGGATGGTTTCCGCGGATAAATGGGGAACTATACCCGCGCTCGCCGGATCGATCATGGGTCTGCCGTTCCCCGTGTTTGTCGGGACCACGTCCACGTTCAACCCGAATTCCGGAAACCCAGGAACCACGAGTTGCGATGGACAGTTGGCGAAGGCCGACAACTCGAACTGGGACACCACACATGACGCGACGGACGCGGCGAGCCTGGACCCCGACGGGGACGGCTCCGGAGGAGCCGGCTGGATAGAGACCGCGACGGGCCTCACAGGAGGTTCGAACTACATAATTTATAGGGTGAAGACGACGTTCGACAGCAGCTCGATACCAGACGCCGATCCAGTGGACTCGGCCACCTATAGCCAGTACATACTCTCCACCTCAAACGGGGACAACGATGGGAGCGACTTCATTTCCGTGGTGACTTCCGATCTGACTTCGTCCGACAAAGAGTACGCTGTCGGAGACTTCGACCTCATCGGATCAGCAATAGACAATCCCACGGAACAGCATGCCGTGGGCCAGCGCAAGGACATCGGGAGCATCTCCACGAGCGCGTATCTTGACTGGACTCTGGACGCGACTGGTATAGCGAACGTGTCCAAGACTGCCAGGACAGAGTTCGGAACAAGGGAGGGTCACGACATCATAGACAGCGCATATGCCGGGTCGGCCGCGACCAGGAACAACATAAGGGGCGTCACCGCAGACGACGGTGTGAACAACCAGCCGCCGAAGCTCACCGTGGTACACGGCGCGAGCACCAGATCGCCGTCAGGGGGCGCGGCTTACGGGTCACCGATGATGTATTAAAAAGCAAAAATGGAGGACAAGATCATACAAATACTGGTGCAGGGCGGGCTCGCGAGCGTCGCGCTCGTGTCCGTGTACCTTAACTACAAGCTTGTCTCGAACCACTTCTCGCATTCGGACGATGTTCTGCGCGACCTGACGAAGGTGCTCGTGGAACTCAAGGAGATCATGAAGTCGCACATAAAAGTAAACAAGGAAGACTTTTGAAAACATGGTGGAGAGGCACACGCACAACGGCATAGACAGCTCGAGGGTCGACTATAGGAACCTCGAGTTCCGGCCGACTTTCGAGATAGTGAAGTCCATTGACGGGACGGCCGCCGCGACCGCCGGAAACTACGGCGTCGTGTGGAACGTCGACAAGCCATGCCAGCTCATTGAGATACGGTACTCGCACCAGACTGCGGGGACGGACGCCGGAGCGGTTACGCTCGACGTTGAGAAACTCACCGGAACCCAGGCGCTCGACGCGGGCGTGGTCATGGGGTCCACGACTCACAACCTCAAGTCGACGATAAACACCGTGGTCACGGTCACGCCGACCACGACGGTCGTTAACAGCGTCCTTGCCACCGGCGACAGGGTGGCGCTGAAGGACTCCGGGACGCTCACCGCGGTCGCGGGAGTGTGCGCGACGTTGGTGTTCAGGCAGGTGTTCGGCGTCGGCCTTAGGGGAACTTACTAAACATGCCAAGGATAACCTACAACCAGGACGGGAGCGGGGGAGTGGTCTCGTTCGGCCACGAGGACTGGCTATCGGGTTTCGCCCCGCAGGCGTCGAACAACTCCAACAAGGTCATAGGAACCGGGGCGATGTTCATGCGCGAGTTCGACCCGTTCCGTTCCCTCGGTTTCGCCGCCCCCGGCTTCAGCCCGGTGGACGTGACGAACGTCAGCGTGACGACCGCGTTGCAGAACAACGGGGTGGTCAACAACGGAGCCACGCCGTACGCCTACACGGTGGGCGGTACGAGGACGAACCGCCTGGACTTGTCGAACGACACGTACTCGAACGCAGGCGACTGGCCACACTCGATAGTCGGGGCGACCATGGAGGACTGCGTGATATACCGCTACGGGGGGACCAAGTACCTATTCGCGTCGTACTACGACGGGACAGACCTCGAGGTCATGCGGTACGATCTGGCTTCGACGTTTGTAGACAACTTCTGGTCCGGCACGCTTTCGCTGAACTCCGCCGACCAGAACGTGCCGCACCCGATGATCATAGGGACGAACGGACGGCTCTACATAGGTGACGGCGAGGACATAGGATTCATCGACGGGGACTCGTCAACTGGCGGAATATCAGACCTTGACCTTCCGCCTGGGTTCGTCATAACTTCCTTCTCGCGGCTACCAGACTACCTGGTTCTTTACGCCTACAAGTCCGAAGGGCTCTCGAGCTCGAACTACTACAGGGGAGACGCGAGGGCGTTCCTCTGGGACTACCAGGCGTCGACCTACAACTTCGAGTACGACCTCGAGGACAACTACGTGAACGGGGGGTTCAACTGGCGCGGGGACATCGGGTGCTTCACCTATGGCAGGGCGAAGGATGCCCAGGGGAACCTCATGGCCATGCGGATGTTCGACGGCACTAGGTTCGCGATACCGCCGAAGTTCGTTCCTACGAGCGACAACCCTCCGGGCCACGGGGGAGTGGAGATCGTGGACAACATGCTCCACTGGAACTCGAGCGGGAAGATATACTCGTTCGGGTCCATAATCCCGGAGCTCCCGGACGCGATGATACACAGGACTTCGGGGCTCGGCACGACAGGGTTCGGCATGCTCAAGAACTTCGCGGGTGCGAAGCTCTACGCCTCGACCGGCACGACCACGTCCGGCGGCATGCAGACGCTGTCCTCAAACTACAACGAGAACTCGTTTTTCACATCACTCATGGCCGAGCCGAACTTTCCTCTCAACCACTACGGGGAGGTCGACTACGTGCAGGTGAAGTTCTCCGACATCGCCACCGGCGGCAGGGTTCTCGCCATGACGCTGCGAACGGACAGGGGTCAGACGACGACGAACATACTTGTGGACGTGTCCGACGTGACCGTGCAGACCACCGCCGAGTCCGCGACCTCAAAGCGGCTCCTGCATGAGACGAACGTGAACACTTCGAGCGCCGACCTGCCGAACTTCTCCTCCATAGGTATCGCGCTCGACTGGGGGACCGGGGTGGCGGCGACCGCGGCTCCCATAGTCTCAGAGGTGAACATCTTTTTCAAAAACATCCCACTTCCCTCGTAAAAATGGTATAATAAAGGCATATGGCTTTCACAAAAGGGCACAAAATCTGTGCCTCGCCCATCATCCTAGAAAAAGGGCGGAAGAGAAACGGCTAGCCCCCACATTCAGGGAGCTGGTGTCAGTATCAGGGTTCATCCATTAAGTCGTATACAGTCGGCCGTAACACCTACGGCGTGGACACAAAAAATACCGCCACCGCCAACCTCACCCAGGGGGACGAGTGGGCGAACGACTACTACCGGCGCCTCCTCACCAAGGCGGACTGGCCGTTTCTCCACAGGGACAGGAGCGTCACATCCGTGGCGCCGAGCTCCACTTTCACAGCCGTAGCGGCGACCAATGTCTGCACGGCAACCGGGGACAGAATCCTGACCGACACCGGAACCCAGGTCACGGTCTCCTCGACTACCACGCTTCCCGCGGGACTGGCCGCGAGCACGACGTATTTCATGATTTATGAGAGTGCAACGACCTTTCGGCTTGCAACCTCCCTCGCGAACGCGATAGCCGGAAGTGCCATAGACATCACCGACACGGGAACTGGGACGCACACGGTTAGCGTGAGCAACGTCTCGAGCTTCCAACCGCTCCCCTACGACATAGACCAGGTGGAGAGTGTGTACGTCATGGTTGGGACGACAAGGTACGACCCAAAGCCCGCGCCGTCGCGGCGGTTCTGGGACCAGCTGAACTCCTCGGTGCAGACGAGCGACGCCGCGCAGTACTGGTTCGTCGACGAAGGAAAGATAGCGTTGTGGCCGCGCCAGAGCAGCGACGGCAACATCATACACGTGCACGGCAAGGTCCGTGCTCCGGACCTCAACGTCGCCGACTACACGACGGGCAACATCGACGTCATCACGAACGGCAGCATCGCAGTCACCGGAGCGGGAAGCCCGGCATGGACGACACCGATGGCCGGAAGGTGGATACGGGTTACGCACTCGAATACAGCCGTCTCATCCGGTGACGGCCAGTGGTACGAGATAACATCGGTGACCGCCGCGACCACTCTCACGATAGGGAGGCCTTATGGAGGCAGGACCCTTGCGACAGGCGGTGCCGCGTCCTACACGATTGGGCAGATGCCTTTGCTGCCGGAGGCGTACCACGACCTCCCGTGGATATACGCCGCATGGAGGTACTGGCTCAAGGAGAGGGACGCCGACCGCGCGTCAGGGTTCAAGGAACTTCTCTTGCAGGGGCAGAACGACCTGTTCAGCGCGTACGGGGTAAACGACACTTCAATGGTTCTCGACGACGGGGAGGGAGGGTCGACCATGATAAACCCGAACTTAACAGTCACAATCTAAATACATGGCATACTCATTCGACATTTCAAGACCGTTCAGGATACTCGGCGGAGCGTTCCGTGCCCTGCCAGGACAGATACGCAGGGACTTTTCCCGGATCCTTCCGAATGCACCACAAGGCGCTCAGGCGCCCACCGTGCCATCCTCCTCACAGTATCCATCGCCGATAGGCCCGTTGCCATCGTCGGCCCCAGCTGGTTCGGCAGTCTCCAACGCAGGCAGGGGTTTCGTTTCGCCGGACGTAAGAAGGCGGCCAGTTGGCGCCCCACCAATTAACCAGCCAGTTTTGCCACATGTAGACCAGAGAGTATCGCAAAACGGCCAATTCAGGCAGCCGAATCCGTTCCTCGAGCGCCAGGAACCGCCTGTGGCGCCAGAATCTGACCAGGGTGAGGCATTAGGCCCGGTTCCGCCACAAGTATCGCCCGAAGCTCAAAGGGCGGTCGCTTTGGCAGAAAGCGCGTATCAGAGGAGTCTGCAGATAAGCCCTGAGGAGCTTTCGACCCAGGCGGACCTGGACAAGCTGATCGAGGCGACAAGGAAGTCGTTCGCCGACATAGAGGACAAGACGATACCCCTGCAGTTCGTGACCGGACAGCTTGCATCGGTGGAGCGCAGGGCGCTTAACCTAGCGGAGCCGCTCGAGAGAAAGCTCGCCCGCATGCAAGCGGCGAGGACGTCCTCCGCGGAGGCGTCGAAGTTCGCGCTAGAGCGTGCAGACAGGTCCGTTGAGGCCGTGAGGGGCGAGGCGAAGGACTATCGGACGGAGGCGGAGAGCAGGAGGCGTTTCGGCATAGAGCAGTCGGGGGCTGCTGCCGGACGGGCACAGACTCAGAGGGCGTTCGAGGAGACGCAGAGGCAGAACCAGGAGGCCATAAGGCAGGCCGACCGAAAGTTCGAGGAGGACAAGCGGCAGTTCGGGCTTGACTATGCCATAAAGCAGAGGCAGGTGGCGGTGAGTGAGCTCGAGGCGAAGATCAAGGCGGATGAGAAGGCTGGGTCACAAGGAATCACCCCGGAGACTGGTGCCGCTTTGCAGCTCGTCAACGAGCTCATACCGAAGTCTTCGGAGCTCGCCGGGCTCGTCAGGACGGGAAGGTTTACCGGAAGCGCGGACAAGCTGAAACAGCTCATATCGAACCTGTCGGTGAACGCCAGAAAACTGATCAAAGGCCAGGGCCAAGTGTCCGACTACGAGGCTAAGGTTCTCGCCGACTCGACGAACGCGCTCGGCAGCGGGTACTTCAGCGGGAAACTTTCCGAGGGGTACTTCGAGCAGGAGCTCAAGAAGATACGCGGGGTCATAAACGCAAACGCGGGACAGCAGGTTTCCGTCAAGGTCACGGACCATGGGTCAGGACAGTCGAAGATCGGAAACCTCGGCAGGGAGGACATATTCGACGCGGCATCCAAAGGGTTCATAATAGAGTACCAGTAAAAATGGCATTCAACTTTCAAACATTCGGTACGCCGGCAAAGGAAGGGCCTAAGAAGGCCGGCGGCTTTCAATTCGAGGGGTTCGGCGAGGACGTCCCGCAACAGAAAAAGCGCGGCGGTCTGGCCAAGGTCGCCGGGTTCCTTGCGCCGTCCTTAACCAGGACGGTTGAGAAGGCGTTCGACCCTGGACAGGACGTGAGCGCGAGGGACGTCATCGGATCCGCTCTGGAGGTGGCGTCTTACGCAATCCCAGTGGGAGCTGGAGCAAAGGCCGCCTCGCTCGCGGTCAAGGGGGCTGGACTCGCTGGAAAGGCCGTCGTAAGAAAAGCCGCCGGAGGACTTGCAAAAAGGGTTCTGACATACGGGGCAGGAGGGGCTGCGTCTGGTGGCCTTGCCGGCGCCGGGCGAGCGGTAGGAGAAGGCAAGGGTTCCGCGGAGATAGCAGAGGGAGCCGTAGGAGGCGCCGCTCTCGGCGGGCTCGCAGGGGCCGCGATCCCGGTCATTGGTGCCGGGGCAAGGGCGGTAAGAGGCGGGCTCGCGTCCAGGGCGGCAAGGCAAGCGGAGCAGAAGGCGCTCGTAAAATCCGGCGCGGCGGACTCGAGGGTTGCGACTAAGGCGCTCTCGAGGGGGGGACGTGTGATAACGGACGAGGCGGCGAGCGAGGCCGTGCGCCAGGGCATACCCGAGGCGGACGTCGCCCTCATAAAGACGGCGAAGCAGGCCGACCTGACAAAGATGAACAGGATGCTCGACATACGCCAGAGCCAGCTCACCAATAAGAGGGTGGTGGAGCGCGCGACGGACGTCGCTGGAGACACGTTCATTGAGAAGGTGGCCAAGCCCATACAGAACCTGAACCGCGAGGCGGGAAAGAAGCTCGATCTGGTGGCCAGGAGGCTCGCCGGGAACAAGGTGGATGCGTCCGGCGCAGTCTCTAAACTTGCTGAGGAGTTCGACAGGTCCGGCGTGAGGATAGTGAGCGGAAAGAAGCTCAGCTTCTCCGGGTCCGACTTCGAGGGCCTCAAGGGTGTCCAGGGATCGCTGACGAACTTGTGGAAGCGCGCAATGAAAATAGCGAGGAGCGGGGACGCATTGCAGGTGCACCGGACAAAGTCGTTCATAGACAACGTCGTGGAGTACGGGGCGGAGGGCAGCGGGCTGTCGGGGAAGGCCGAGAGGATTCTGAAGACGTTCAGGCACGACATAGACGACGTGCTCGACAAGAGTTTCAAGCAGTACAACCAGGTCAACACGGTATTCGCCGACACCATAAGGCAACTGAACGACGTCGGCGCGCTTCTCGGCAGGAGGTTCAGGGTCGGCGATGAGTTCGCGGGAGCTCGGGCCGGAGTCTCCCTACGCCGCGTAATGAGCAACTCCCAGGGTCGCGCCGAGATACTCAAACTGATAGATGGCATGCAGAAGGTAGCCCAAAAGTACGGAATACCCATAGACGAGGACGTGGTGACGCAGACGCAGTTTGCGGACATCCTCGAGAAGATGCTAGGGTCCGAGGCGCCGACCAGCTTCCTCGGCCAAGGGGAGCGGTTCGCTGGGGCGGCTGCGGATGTTGCAAAGAGCGGAATCGTAAGAGGTGCTGTGAAGGCCGGAAAGTACGTGCTCGACGTCACTAGGGGCGTGAACCAGGAGAACAAGATAAAGGCGTTGCGCGCTCTCTTGAGCAGGGGCGTAAGAAGGTAAACAACACTCATGCTTATACTTGAAAAACCGTTCGAGGGCTTCTCCCCAGAGCGCTGGCAGAACGGCGGCTCAGTCCTCCAGTACGTGGGGGAAAACCCGGCTTTCTACTATGGCGAGGTAGGACACCCGGGAGTCGACGCCGTGAGCCGGCTCTGGATTCAGCAGCATGGAAGTTCCTACGGTTGCCCGCTTTACATGGTCGCCAGCGGGGTCGTCGACTACAAGCTGAGCGAGATAAACGGCTACCAGTTCTCCATACAGGCCGACGAGGACGAGGGAGTGATCCACAACTTCGTGTACGGGCATATGACCGCGGATAGGCCGCTGGAAGTTGGCAAGCACTATCCCAAAGGGACGGTATGCGGTTTCATGGGCAACTCCGGGTTCGTTGTGTCGGGAGGCGTGAACCTTTGGAACGGGGCGAACCCAGACCCGAAAAAAGGCGGAACCCACCTCCACTTGGGCGACCTGCCGTTCAGCAAGCAAACAGGACTACCATTAAAGCCCCCAGGGAGCACCAAGTCGGGCTACATAGACTGGCTTCCGCTCCTGCAAGGGACAAAACGCATGCGATATTGCATAGACGAAAACAACAACCAGTACCTCCTTCACGACGCTCTGAAGCTGGCGGTGGAGATATCCGACGGAGAGGAGCTCCAGGCACTTGTCCTAAACGGACTGTCTGGTAACCCGCAGCCGATCTTGAAGAAAGACGTCGAGGGCTGGATAGTGTACCCAGGACTCCAAAAGGGACGTCTGGTCGAGCAGTTCAAGGAGTGGTTCAACTTCTAAACATGTCAAAAATCTACCCGGGAGAAAAAGGATTCAAGGTGAAAGTAACCGTCACGGACGAGACCGGAGCGGCGGTGGACCTTACTGGCGCCACGGTGGAGTTCAAGTTTTTCCACCCCGACGGCTCGACTTCGACAAAGAGCGCGACTCTGGACACGCCTACGAGCGGCGTGTGCAGCTACACCACCACAAGCACCAACGACTTCCTAGACCCGGGCGAGTACGGGGTGCAACCTAAAATCACCCTTGCGAGCGGGAATGTATTTTATGGGACGACACAGAGCATGAACGTCGCCTCTCTCGGCACTTAAAGGTCGCCAGTTAGATACTAAACAAAAAAAACAAAATGGCAGCTTTCAACAAGTTCAACCAGTTCGTGGAGGACGTCGCGGAGAAGGCGCACAACCTCGGTGCCGACCAGCTCGTGGTGGCGCTTTCAAACACCGCGCCGGTCGCCACCAACGCCGTGCTCGCCGACATAACGCAGATCTCCTACACGAACCTATCGTCGAGGAACGTGACCACGAGCTCGTCAGCGCAGACTTCAGGAACCTACAAGCTCGTCTGCGCAGACCTGGTGCTAACCGCGTCCGGTGCCGTGGCGACGTTCCGATACGTCGTGCTCTACAACGACACTCCGACCGCTCCGGCCGACCCCCTTGTCGGCTGGTGGGACTACGGGTCTGCGGTGACCCTAGCGAACGGCGAGACGTTCACCGTCGATTTCGACGGGACTAACGGGGTTTTGCAACTGGCTTAAAAAACGACTATGGCGGACACAAAAATAAGCGCTCTTGTAGCCGCTTCTTCCGCTGCGGGCGCGAACGAACTTGCGATCAACGAAGCGGGAACTTCTAAAAAAGTCACCCTGACACAGGTCGAGACTTATTTGCGGACTAGAGGCATGCCGACGGTTCTCCGATTGGGGAGCGACTATACCAATAGCACAACGACGGGCACCGAGATTACGGGACTGTCTTTTACACTTCCCGCCGCAGGAACCTACCACGTCAGGTGGACCTTGTTCGTCCAGTCCGTCGCGACAACGACAAGCCCCAAGTTTGGGGTAAACTATACCGGGACGGTGACGAGTTTCGTTGCCCATGCGCGCTTCCCGTCAGCTGGAGTCACCGCGGCGACAGGCCAGATTGCTAGCGCCGTCAACGCGACCACCGGGCAGGTTTGGGCGTACGCGGCAACTCGCACGGAGACTACAACCTCGCCCGACTTAGGACCTTGGACCGGCGTAGTCACAGCAGACGTGCCTTGTTTGGTGGAGGTTGAGAGCTTGCTCGTCGTTTCCGATACCGGAGACCTCGAACTGTGGGCGGGCTCCGAAGTTGCTACCTCAACAATCACTGTGGTTGCGGGAAGCAGCGGGGTTCTAGTCCGCACCGCGTAACAATGGCCTACCTAATAGAAAACGGAGTAGACAGGTATCAGCTCGAGGACGGTCTCGGGCTTTACCTTCTTGAGAGCGAAACAAACAACTTCACCGTAGTCGCCGCCCAGGGGAGTTTCAGCGAGGCCGGGCAGGCGTCTAACCTGTCCTTCGGCAGGAGCGTAGCCGCGTCGCAGTCTTCGTTCGCCGAGTCCGGACAACCCCTTAACCTCCTGCAGGGGCGTAAAGTTGTCGCCTCTCAGGGTTCGCTGTCCGAGTCTGGGCAAGTCTCGAACCTCCTTTTCTCAAGGTTGGTCACGGCGGCGCAGGGGTCTTTGGCCGAGAGCGGGATATCCGCAGGACTTTCCCACGGATACCCGATTGCGGCCTCGCAGGGCTCGTTTGCAGAGTCGGGGCAGTCGGCGTCGTTCCTGAACAACAGGGTCGTGTCCGCGTCGGGCGGGTCCGTTCTGTACACCGGGCCCGAGACAGGACTGCTATTCAACAGGCTCGTCCAGGCCGTGTTCGGTTCAGTTT